>OFTY01000216.1_pt1 | contig 59625 bp, 54 predicted proteins | sample 1775061 | NCBI WGS metagenome assembly OFTY01 (sample SAMN08195773, study PRJEB24354) | sludge metagenome | isolation source: sludge from phenol fed wastewater aerobic bioreactor B | place: India: Nagpur | collected 2016-09-16 | reverse complement strand
CAAATGATTTTAAATGACTTTCGGGAATGATTTTATCTTTAATCAGGGTTCGCCAACGACTGTTGTCATCGCCTTCCAATTGCACCATAAAAGTGAAAAGTCTGCCTGCTTCTTTTCCATTGTCTACTACTTTTCCCAAAGCATTGAAGCTGATAATTATGCCTCTCGCACTCAGCCAAGTAGTCGTTTCAAATTGTTTTTTCCTAATGTCTGATAGTTGTGTAACTCTTTGGTTTTCTTTTTGACTTTGAAGAAAAACCGCCCTGATAATAAATGATAAAATCAAGTAAAATCCGACTGCGAGTAAAAATAAAGTCATCCACATTTCTTTATTTTCAAGGAGATGCCAACAAGCTCCCAACGCCGCTATCACTGCCCAGAAGAAAGCATCTAATCTGAAAATTTTTGTTTTTTTCATAATGATTTATTTTTAAGGTTTAACACGGAATAAACAATCTTACACTTTCAATTTTTCCGCTTTTGTCAAAACGGATAATCCAGCCATCATCGGTATCTTCATTAATAGGAATAGATATGGATTTGCCACCGTCTTCTTCATCATTGACCCACCAACTATCGTTTTTTTTCAGAATATTTTGTAGTTCTTTTAATGTTGTTTTTTCGGTTATTGTTCCTTTATTGGTTTGCAGTTTAAAGCCGCTGGTTTTAAATGTGAGTGTTTGAAAAGCTGCTTTTTTCTGATTGCTCAATTCAAAGATCAGATTCGGGTATTGCAGCTCGCGGTATTCTCCCTCGTCGAAATAGGTTCCGCATTCTCCCGTCAGATCGGGTTCGGTTATTATTCCTTTTCCCAAAAGTTTTTGATATGCTTTAAGCGTTGCAGTCAATGGAATAGGAATATTTTCAGGTGTCAGGATTTCGCTTACCAAGATGTATTCTCTTTCGCCAATTTCCGTTTGATGAAGTGCGGTGAAGGTATTGACGAGTTCATTGTTTTTAAAGATAAATTCTACAGGGATTTCATAGCTTTCATCAGTATTGTGTAAGATAGCACCTTTAATGATCCCGTTCTCTATTTTTTTAAAGCCGTAAAAATGATCAGGCGAACCGGCATTGGCATCGAACTGATTCTGATATTGGTATTGATTATTTTTTTGCAGCAAAATGGCGTAATGCATATCGTAATTATTTCCACCACCACGACCTTCCACAGTGAACCCCACCAAAGCATCGGCAGTTCCGTCATCGTTCAGATCGCCGGGAATAATTTTTACCATATCGTCGTTCCAACTGTAGGTTTTTTCGTTTTCCAATCCCAGGTCTTTCAGGAATTTTTTGTCGGTTTTCAGTTTTTCAAAAGTCTGCATTATCGCAGCACTGTCGTTTTCAACGATTTCGGGCATTTCTATTGCCACCTTTTTTTGAGCGGAAGAATTATTTTGTCCGCAACTTATCAAGCTGAAAATCAGAATGAATGTGATGGTGTTTAAAAGAAATTTTGTTTTCATTTTAATTATTTTTTAAGCCACAGATGCACAGATAAATTTAAACCAACCGAATTGAAAAAATCATCTGTGCATTTGTGGCAAATTAGTTTTTAGCAATCATTCACGACAAGTAAATCAGCCAGGTTTTTCAATGGTTTTTCCGGATCGTTTTTATCGGAAAGGAAAAAGTATAAATGCTCACTTTCGTAAAAATCCGATAAAACCAAAATCATATCGGGCAATCCGTCACCGTTCAAATCGCCCAACCAAACTACGTTTGGAGTTACACTTGTCATTTCTGCAACTTTGGCGATAGAATAATTTTTTGCTGTTCCAAAACCGAAATTTAGGTTGAAATTTTTTATCCGCGGAATATAGATATTGCCTTCGGAATCTTCGGGCAATTGCGTCGCCGAAATGATGTTTCCCTCATCATCATATAATATTCCTGAAGTCGATATGGAATAGTTTTTATCGTTCATTTTAAAATCCACCGATGTTCCGGGAATGAACGGTTTGTCTTCCAAAACGGTTTCTACATTTTCGCTCAAACCTTCAAAAGGTGTAAAGAACAGCACCGCATCTTCGTGCCCGGATTTAATGATCATCACATCTTCTCCAACACATTCATCTCTACCATAGCTGATTTTTAAATCTGCTTTTGCGATCATCCATTTTTGGGGTTTCGCATCTTTGTAGATTTCGTACCAATCTTTGTTTTTTACATTTTTAGGATAGCCGGTGCTTTCTTTGCGGTATTGTGTCGGCAAGAGAATTTCCACATTTTTTGGAAAAGATATTGTGTTTTCAGATTTTTCGTTTGTCGGAAATTGTGCTGTATCTTGTTTTGCAGTGATTGTGTCCGTATTTTTCGCTCCGTTTTGGCAGGAAATACCGAATAGTAAACCAATCAACAGACTTCCGGGAATTATTGTGTTTACTTTCATCTTTTACTTTTTTTAAATTCTATGCTTTATCCATTTTCGGGTTCGATGATTAAGGTGGTTTCCTGATACCGATAATTATTTCCGGGACGAAAACTGATTTGACAAGCCAAAACTTTTCCCCTCAACGTAGAAAATACACGCTTTCCGTTTGATGCAAAAGGAGTTCCGGCATTCATATCACTACTGCCGAGATATTGAACACCTGTTTCCAAAATTTTTATGGAAGGATTGGTAAAATCGGGGTCGTTTGCACCAAAACCGAAAACACCATCCGAACAAAAAATGCAAATTTCCACACGACTACCAATGGCAATAGGAACAGCACCGCGAATTTCCTGTATAGCGAAAGGACTTGTTTTATCGGCATTGCCGCTGAAATATTCTAAAATTGTCAACATAATTTTTGATTTTATTTTTTTAGCCACAGATGCACAGATATAAGTTCTCAAACTTGACGTTGGATAGCTTAGTAGGAAAAATCATCCGTGTATCTGTGACAAATTATTTCTTGAGTTTAAACTGATACGTTCCACGAACGAATTGTTCTGCATTTTTATTCCATACCTTAAAATCGGTTTCATAAAAATCATAAAGGGTTTCGGTGTTTAGCACTTCCATAATCAGGGTAATCACTTGTGCATCTTCTTCGGAAATCGCATCGGCACTGGCAAACAGATCGTCTTCCTGCATCATCACTACCTGATTGCTGTTACGCAATCTTTCGCCGGCTCCGATTAGCACTTTTCCGTTTTCTGCCTGCCAACCCGAAAGTTTTAAAATTAGTTTAAAACGCTCGCCAGCTTTCAAAATATTGTCTTTGGGAACGAGTTCGCCGTCGTCTTTCATCAGAAAAGCTGTTTCTACTTTCAGTCCGCCCGAACCGTCATAGGTTATTCCGTTACGGATTTTTTGCGCAGATTCTGAAACCGTGTTCAGGTTGTCGGCAGTTTTGTTGCCCGAATTGGTACTGACTTTGAAATCGCAGGAACTCAGGAATAGCAAGGTAATTGCGATGATGATGTTGGTTGTTGTTTTCATTTTTTTTTGATTTTAATTAACCACATAGATGCATAGGTATTTTTCATTCTTTGATTCGTTAAGAAGATTGACATAGGAAGTAAACTTCTCACATAGTTCGTATTTGCTATGTTAATGCCTCGGCATCTATGAATATTCTTCCTTTTCCATTTATTAAAACTATGTTCCTATGTGATTTTATGATTAAATATAAAATTGATAATAGCCGTTGATTTGCTGTTCGGGAAATAGCTTGCTCCAAACTTTGAAATCTACACGGAAATAATCTACTAATCTATCGATATTGTCGATGACGGCAGAAAGTGAAATTTTTTCGACGGATTGTAAAGACAGCGAAGCATAATCAGCAAACATATCGCCCGATTGCAACATACATTGTCCTTCATCAGTTATAATGGTTTCCGTTGCACCAATACTGACGGTTTCGTTCACGCCTTTCCATCCATGGATAATCATATTTAATTTGATTTTTTCGCCGAGATTGATGAGGTTGCCTTGACGTACCAAAGGCCCCGAAGCATATTGCAGCCAAGCTTGTTCTACAATTAGTCCGCCTTCTGCTTTTACTTCTATTCCGTTTCTGATTTTGATGTTCATAGTTTTAATTTTAAAATATTGATGTAAAATTAGTGTAGTCGTCAACACTCTTCATTCCCTATTTATGGGATTGAAAAGTATAAACCGATTTTTATTTTATTCGGTTTGGATTCCTGTCAAAACAAATATTGGTGCTGTCTTTAGGGTCGTATTTTACGGCGACATTTTGTCCTGGTTGAATTTTAGGAAAGTCTATAATCGCAGCCATTTCCTTGAAAGTTACAGACCAGGTTTTGCCATCATCGGTAACGATCTCTGCATCAATAATTACCTGGTAATAATCGGTCACGCCATAGATCACCCGCTTGTTGCCTTGTCGCAATTGCTTGACTTGCGCAATAGCGGGAATACCGTCTTTAATATCTTTATCCACTTCGCAAGAAGCGAGAAAAGACAATGCAATAATGAGCACCAGCACTTTTGGGATTTTTGAAATGATTGGTTTTGGATTCATACTATTTTTGATTTTTTAAAGAACAATGACCCCATCCGGTTTATCCAAACCGCTGATGCCAATTCTTTTTGAATTATTTGGATCGTACAGTACATAAATCGTTTTGCCGGGTTCGCTTTTGTATAGGCTTGTTTTGGGAGTTGCCATCAATTGTTCTGTTTCGTAATTTGTTTTCTCTACCCGAAACCACAGTTTGATGATATCTACGCCAGGCATAAAGTTTTCCTGAACTGTTTCCCGCGACACAACCGTGGCGGTTGCCGAAATTCCGAAATTTTGTAACGATTCTATCAATACTTTGTTGGATTGCAAAGCGAGTACAATATCCTGCGGTTGGTTTTGCATCGCTTGTTGCGCCATTTGCGAATTTACCGTTCCGAACCCGGGAATATTATACGAATTGTTGAACGGTTGCTGCGTTTGTGCCGATTGGTCAATCACCACTTTACTTCGGTCATTCGGGTCATATTTCACGGCAAAGCTGACACCGGGCTGAAAGATTCCTACCTGCGTTACCGGAAGCATTTGTTCGATTTTTGCAGACCAGATTTCGCCTTGCGGATTGGTAACATTTACTTCGATGGCAATCGAATAAAACTGATTGGCTCCGGCACGCATTGACATTCCTGCCTGATAACTTTTGATAACGGTTGCCATTGCCGGAAGTCCGTTCGGAATGTCTCTGGGTTTTAAACCGCCAAGCAGCCAGCGTTGCAATACAACAATCATTACAATTATAAAAGCAACAAACCCGATTACGATCAACCAAAAGCTACCGCCAAATATTTGATTGATGGTATCGCCGAAAGGAGATTGCTTTATGGAGTAATATAGAAAACCAAGGGTAACTGCTCCGATGCCAAGTCCCATTAACAGGGATTTGTTTGTGAATTTTTTTGCGAAAGCGTTATTTTCCATTGTTTTGATTTTTGAGGTTTAATTAGGCACATAGTTTTTCTATTCTTCTACCTAAAAGGATTTTATAGTTTGCCAAGGCAAAACATAGATTGAAACTTGTTTCAATACTTTGTGTTTCTCTAAATATTTAAATATTTTTATACACACTTTTAGCATACTTTCCTATGTTTCTATGTGGTTTGTTTTTTAGCAAATTATTCATATAAATTCTCCTGTTTCACAATCTTTCCGTTGCTGAGATTAATCGTCATCAGGTAATCGTTGTTGCTTACCAGCATTTGGTCGTCTATGATGAAAAAGCGTTCATAGCCGTAAGTCGGAATCATCGTTTTGAGTTTCTTTTGTGGCAATTGGATTTTCCAAATTGTTTTTAAATTGCTTTTATCGAGCATTGCCAGTTCCATATCTATTTCGTTATCGCTTGCAATGGACGATAGCACGAAGAAATTATTTTTGTAGTAAGTAACGGACGCATCGTAATTTTCTGTTTTATTTTTGGAAAGCGTTAGATATTGTACGTCAATGAAATCATCTTGCGAAACGGTTTTTCCGTTATTGGTGGTAATGCTTGTTCGGCTTCCGTTGATTTCTTTTTTGCCGAATTGTCTGTCTGCATTTCTGTCAGAAACTTGAAAATCTTGGTTAGCATCATAATCCACCATTTCCAATTTTCCTGAAACCGTTTCCACTTTTCCTGTATTCGGGTCGATGCGGTAATTTCGTTTGTCGTTGGCTTCGAGCAATAAACCTTTTTGTGCCGAAGTATTGATATAAAACCGGTTCGTGCTTTTCCAATCCACATTCGGATTCAACTTTTCGAGTTCGCCAAAATCAAAGCGGAATTTATTGGCTTTCATATCATACAAAGCCAATAAATTGCCTTTTTTAAAATCATATTGCATCAGCCAGACCAAATCGTCTTCTGTCCACACGACATATATTGGATAAGTTTTGTCGGATTTATACGGATCATCCAACATCTTTTTTCCGGTAGCGGTTTCCATCACCTGAAAATAAGTGGGAAACCCCATCCCTCTGATCGTGATGCTGGCATCCACATCGGGCATTTCCACTTCCGGCTGATAAGTGTAAGCGAAATAATTTCCGTCTTCGCTGAACATTCCCGTTTTAAATACAGGCATATTGCTCAATCCCATCAAACTTCCCATTCCTTCCATTTTCCCGTTTGTGAAATCGGAAATTTTGTTTTTGAGGAATTTTGCCCACAGAAAAGACAAACCCAAGAACAATACAATTCCTCCAAAGAAAATGATGTAAAATTTTTTTCTGATGTTCATAATGCAGTTTTTTGAGAATTCTTAAAATTTCACCTGTTCAAATTGGCTTCTGTCGCTCAAACCCGTTCCTGTTCCTAATTGTCCGGAACCATTGCTTCCAGTGCTCCAAACGCTTCCATCATTTTTCAGCACCAGCGAATGAGAATTTCCGGTACTAATGGCGGCAACATTATCCATTACTTTTTCAAAATGTCCGGTATTGGTGTAATTACCGTTGCCCAATTGCCCGACATTGTTCAATCCAGATACCCAAAGCGAACCATCAGTTTTCAGTGCAAGCGTATGTCCGTATCCGGTTTTGGCTTCTTTTACATTATTTAAAATCTGTTTCGGATTGTGTGCGGTATAAGTGCTGCCATCTCCCAATTGTCCGGCTCCGTCAAAACCAACGCCCCAAAGCGTCCCATCCGATTTCAGGAAAACGGAAAACTGATTACCACAACTCATTTGCGTAACATTAGTCGAAATTTGTACCGGTGTAGATTTATGGACATCAGTTCCATCGCCCAATTGGTAAGCCATATTATTGCCACAGCTCCAAAGTGTTCCGTCGGTTTTCAAAATCAACGTATGTGCCGTTGCGGCGGTTACAGATTTTACATTATCCATAATGTGTACCGGCGTACTTTGATTGTCGGTATTTCCGTTGCCCAATTGCCCGAAAACATTGTTTCCCATCGCAAAAAGCTGATGTTCGGCAGTTACGTAAAAACTGTAATTTTTTCCTGCTGCGATTTCAATGACATCGGTGGCAATTTGTACAGGCGAATGTTGGTCATTGGTATTTCCAGTTCCCAACTGTCCGTCATCATTAGAACCGATTGCCCAAAGTGTTTTGTCGGTTTTCAGGATAAGACTGTGGTATTCGCCCGAAGCAATTTTGCTGACATTGCCAACGGTTTTCACAGGCAGATATTGGGACGAAGCATTTTCGTAACCCAGCTGATTATTGCTGTTGTTGCCACAAGCGTAAAGCTGATGGTTTTCATCTATAAAAAATGAAGCGTTGTTTCCGGTGGAGATTTTCATAATTTTCTTATTTGAAGAGCCCGGTTCGTTGTGGTCGTCATTTGCCGTGCAAGACGAAACAACAAAAACAAGCAATAAAACCGATAATAATTGTTTTGTTTTCATAATATTTTTGTTTAAGGTTTAAAGTTGTAAGTTGAATGCAGTGATGAGTAACGAATGACGAGTATTTTCAAATTTCCACATTCTCACATTTCGTAATTTGCCACAAAGACACAAAGTTTTTTTAATTCGTAATTCTCAAACTCTATTTTCTTTCCACCACAAAAACAGAATAAGCACTCCCTTCGATGGCGAGTTTTGTTGGTTTGCCGTCTTCCCAAATAACTGCCGGACTGCCTTCATTGCCTGCTATAAAAACCTTGTTGTTCCATACAAACACGGAATTTGCTTCGCTATCCTCATTACTTAGCTTAGTCCCTATGCTGTTTTTCCATACTTTGGCAACGTCTTGTGTTCCGTCATACTCCCAACCTGCCGCGTACACATCATTGCCCGAAACAAACAGGGAATTAATATTATATGAATCCGGTATTTTAATAATCGTAGGCGTTTTGGCAGCGGGATTTATCCAATATTGGTTGTCGCCTGCGGCGTACACATCAGTACCTTGTACATAAATAGCATTAACATAATCAATCGTGTTTTTGGGAAAGGTAAAATACAAATTTCCGTTTTTCCATATTTTACCACGATTAACCCCGTCTATTTGTTCCCCGCCGCCTACATAGACATCACTACCCGAAACAAAAACAGTAAAAGCACGTGCATTATTTACACCATCGGTTAATGGGGTAGCAACTCCGTTTTTCCATACTTTGGCAATGCGTTTTGTTCCGTTAGATTCTTCACCGGCTACATATACATCACTGCCCGAAACGGACACGGAATATACAAAGGCATTCTGTGTTCCGTCACTCAGTTCGTGAAGTTTCTTGCCGTTTTTCCATACTTTGGCTACGTCTTTTGTTCCGTTGAACTCTTCCCCAGCTACATACACATCATTGCCCGAAACGAATAGTGATCTTGCAATGGCATTCTGTGTTCCATCGGTCAGGTTGTAAAGCTCCGTGCCGTTTTCCCATACTTTGGCTACGTCTTGTGTTCCGTCATACTCCCAACCTGCGACGTACACATCGGCTTGTTTTTCTATTTGTTCAGGGTTATTGTCATCGCTTGTAGAACACGATGCAAATACTGCCAATCCTATCATCAATATAGCGGATAAAATTCGATTTGTTGTTTTCATCTGTAGATATTTATTTATTTTTCATTGGTCATAATGGAATCGCTTTATCTTCATAGGTGTTTGTTTACAATAAACAAGTTGTTAATGGCGATTTCATAATAAAATGTTGTTTTTATGTGCGGAAACAAAAGGGACAAAATCCCTTTTGCCTGCCAGCACACTTATGAAAAAAAGTATATTTTTACGAAGAAAGCTGTTTATTTTTCCGCGACAAATACTGAAAAAGTATCTCCGTTGATGTCGTTTTCTGAAAGGTTGTATCCCACGCCATTTTTCCAATATTTTGGCGAGTAGTAGGAATTTTTCGTTTCGTGACCTGCAATATGCACCTCATTTTTCCACACGAAAATGGAGTTGGCAGCACCTTCGTCTCCATCAAGGTTTTGGATAGTGCCGTTTTTCCAGTAATGTGCTTTTTCATCTGTTCCTCTGCCTGCTATATACACATCATTGCCCGATACAAAAACAGCATTGGCATTAAGTCCTTGAGAAAGATTGTCGGTGCCAATAAATGTACCGTCTGTTTTTAGTTTCCAAAGTTTAGCAGTTCGGTATTCATTGCCTGCAATATATATAGTGTTGTCTTTTACATACAGCCCGTATGCACTTGGATATGTGGTCTGCGAATCTTTGGGCAGTATTTGCTTCGTACCGTTTTTCCAATAAACTGTCGTGGTAAGACCCGTGGTTTCATCTTCTTCATCTCCGGCGACATACACCTGTCCGTCTGATACAAAAATAGCATTTGCCTTGGTGCGGTAAAGCTCGGGAGAAAGGGTATGTTTTTCTATATTTTTCCAGTAAACTGCCGAGGTTCCGTCGGTTTCCATATTGATTTCGATTCCTGCCACGTAAACATCTGCTCCGTCCACAAACATAGAAGTTACAAAAACTCTTGTTGTTCCGTCAGTAAGTGGGGTTTCCACCCCGTTTTTCAAATAAACAGGAATTGTTTTTCCTCCTCCGGCAGATTTCATTCCTGCAATATAAAGGTCTTGTCCTGCCACCCAAATACTGTGTGCTTCTATGTCGGTCAAGGTTGTGGCTTCTCCGTTTTTCCAGTAAGTTCCCTTTCCATGGCTGTAACCTGCCACATATACATCGGCTTGTTTAACGATAATGGTTTGCGGGTTACTTTCTTTGTAACCTTCTTTTTTAGCAATTACGGTATAAGTACCTGCTTCAGTAAAAGTATGCTTTATTCCGCTAACCGCTTCGCCGTTGATATAAAGTAAGGCATCGGCAATGGTTTTGCCGTTAGCGGTTACGGTAAAGGTTACTTCTTCGTTTACCACAACATCATTTTTAGAAACCGTGAGTTCTAATTGATTTTTCTCTGTAAAATATTGATTGTCATCATTTTTAGAGCAAGATACAAATACTGACATACAGAGTATCATAAAGCTTAACAAGATGCTGTTTGTTTTGATTGTTGTTTTCATAATATTATTTGTTTAAGGTTTGAAGTTGTAAGTTGAACATAGTGATGAGTAACGAGTATTTTCAAATTTTCAATTCGTAATTCTCCACTGTCAACTATTGCAAAGAAACCGTTAGATGGTACAAAGCAAAATTGCCGTCTTTTTCGCCGGCGGCGTAAAAATTACTGTTCATAATCAACAGGTTGGTTGAACCCGAAAGGAAATCGCCACTGATGATTATCTCGGCATCTACCCATTTACCGGTTTCCATATTGTACGCATAAAAGCTTCTTCCGCTGTTGTTGTAAAACAAATAATTATTATAAACTGCCATTTGGTAACTGTAACTTCTTACAGTGTATAGCTCTTCCGGGACTGCCCAGTTTTTTACCGTTAATGCATCGGTATCGAATATTACACCGGATTTGGTACCGTCTTCTTTCTCGCCGATGATATACATTTTAGAATCGACCAACGTTGCATTTGCTTCGGTTAATGCAACGGGCATATTGGCTATTTTTTCCCATACATCGGTGTTTGGATTATATTTTCTGATGTCAGTAGAGCTGTCTTTTCCAGACATTCTTCCACCGGCAGAGAAAACTCTTCCTTGACTAAAATGATATGCATACGCAGCTTCGCCTGCTGCAAAGGTATTGTCGATATAGGTGTTTGGTTTCCAGCTGTTAGCAGCAACCTGATAGGTCTTGTTCCAACTGTCAAAATAATAGATAAGGTCGCTTACTTCACGATATATCATTTTACCAGTATATCCGGCATAAGCAAGTTGATTATCGTATGCTAAAGTAGCCCAAGTTTGTGTTGAAGGGTCATAGCTCATAAATTTCTCATTGGCACGGTCAAACGTATAAATTTTTTGACCGCCATAGCACATTCTGCTGCCTTGTGTTCCCAAAGCTGGGCTTCTCGGTGTCGTAATCATTTGGGTAGCTGTTATTTTAACCGGTTCTGTAACGGTAATGATTTGCGGTTCGCTGTCTTTGTAACCGTCTTTTTTTGCGGTTACGGTATAAGTACCGCTTGCTGAAAAACGCCAGTTCATAAAGTTTATGGGATTGTCGTCCATATATACCTTGGCATCGGTTACGGAATTGCCATTGGCAGTTATGGTAAAAGTTACCGTTTCATTTACCACCACAGCAGTTTTTGATACTGAAAGTACCAATTGCTCTCTGTCATCAGGTGGTTCTGGGTTGTTGTCATCGCTTTTAGAACACGATGCAAATGCTGCCATACATAATATAATTATGCCTAACAGGATACTTTTTGTTTTGTAAAATGTTTTCATAATATTATTTGTTTAAAGTTTTAGGTTGTTGCTCTTCGTCCTTAATCTTTGTTCTTTCCTCTTTATTTCATCGTCAATTGTTAACTATTCACTTATTCGGGTGCCGGAATAGACAAAATATACAGTACCTATTCTACCCTCGTAATCGACGTTTTCTCCAGTTATCAAATCAAACACCAAGTTGTTTTTATCCAATTTTGTAATGGTACACTCTTGCCCACCAACGATAAGCTGATTGCCGGAAACGGTATAATAATTATCTTCCTCTCCAATTTTCATTTTTCCGTCTTTGCTAAATTCAAATACTACCGGCGAGGTAGTCATTCTTTGTATAAATTCACGGCTTTTACCGTTCTCCTGAAAATAGCCGTCTAAAAAAATTGACCATTTGCCAAGGATTAACTCGCTGTTATCGGGTGTGGGTTCGGGATTGTTATCATCGCTTTTCGAGCAAGATGTAAAGGTTATGAAGCACAATAAGATTGCACTAAATAAGATACGGTTTGTTTTGTAACTATTTTTCATAATATTATTTGTTTAAAGTTTAAGGTTTGAAGTTGTATGTTTTAGGTTGTTACTCTTCGTCCTTAATCTTTGTTCTTTGTTCCATTTTCAAATTACCACATTCTCACGTTTTCAAGTTCATAATTCCTAATCCCGTACGCAACGCACCGAAAAACCACTTTGTTTATGGGCATCATAGCTAATCAGACTATTGCTGCTATTCGTTAAAGTTCTGAGCCAAGCAGAAGTTGCATCTATCTCCGTAGCACTCCACCAGTAGCCATAGTATTCAATGCCATTGAAATCACCATAGTATAAACGGATACCGCCCGGCAGACCTGTAAAACCGCTGCTGTTGGTAGCTCCGGTATTTGGGCTTTGCCACAATGCAGAAGTAGATTTCATTTTACCTCCGGCAACACTTTCTCCGCCCAAATAATCACGCAATATTGTCCACTCGGCATCGGTAGGTATATGCCAGCCTTTGGGTGCCAATTTGCCGGTATTTACCGCATACCAATTGTATAGTTTTCCATACGTGGTATTGTTGTTTGCGGTATTGTCGTATATGGCATACGCTCCGGTAGTCAGATTTGCCCATTGGGTATTATTTAATCCTGTAGGTATAGTTGTGCCATCGTTGTATTGGGTTGTTTTCAGGTTGGTTGCCGTCCATATTTGTGTGCCTATCTTTACCACGGCATAGCTGTTACCGTCTATATCTTTAATACTTGTTGTGGTGGTTACCGTAATTTCATTACTGTATGCCGTGCCTGCACTGTTGGTGGCATAAGCCCGTACATAATACACTGTATTGGGGTCAAGCTTGGTCAGGTTGCCCGCAAAAGATGCCGTGCCTGTACCGTCGTTGGTTTTGTTGCCTTCGATTTTTGGGTTGTGTCCGGCACTCCAACATACGCCTTTTGTAGTGATGCTTGCTCCGCCGTCTGTAATAATTCCTGCACTGACAGTAGCCGAAACGGCATCTATATTGCTAATATCAACAGCACTCAATGTGTTTAATTCGGGCAGATTGACAGTTGGTTCGGGTGTATCATTGTCATCGCTTTTAGAACACGATGCAAATGCTACCATACATAATATAATTATGCCTAACAGGATACTTTTTGTTTTGTAAAATGTTTTCATAATATTGTTTGTTGAAAATTTAAGGTTTAAAGTTGTATGTTTTAGGTTGTTACTCTTCGTCCTTAATCTTTGTTCTTTCCTCTTTGTGTCAACTATCGATTCATTCTTCTGCTACAAAAACAGACCTAATCATACCCGGAGTCGTATAAAGTATTTGTCCGTTTTTCCAGACTATTCCGGTGCCACTGTAATTTCCTCCTGCCACATATACATCATTGTTGAACACATATACCGAAAAAGCATAAAAGCCGTCCGAAGCATCAGAAAGATTAGTTGCTACGCCATTTTTCCATATTTTGGCTATTATTTTTCCGGCAGTAAAATCATAATATTCTTCGCCCACTACATATACATCATTACCTGTTACATAAACAGCATTCGCTTGAACTTCATTAGTTCCATTTGATAAGGTAGCGAATACACTGCCGTTTTTCCATACTTTAGCCACAGACTTTGCGTGTTTGTTTTCATAACCTACTGCATAGACATCGTTGCCCGATACAAAAACAGCATTTGCCTGAGAAACATCTTCCTCATCGGTTAAGGTATAGAGCGTCATTGCGTTTTTGTAAACAACCGCCTGATTGTTCATACCTGCCGCTACATAGACATTGCCCTCTGAAACATATATACCTTTAGCCACAGAGCTTGTGGTGGGTAGGCTTAATGTGATGGGCGTACTGTTTTTCCACATCATAGCATAATATCTGCCGTAATCTTCAAAGCCAGAGGTATAAATATCATTGCCCGATACAAACATAGAGGTGGCAGTTGCCGTATGCGAACCGTCGGTAAGGGTGTAAAGTTCTGAGCCGTTTTTCCATACTTTGGCTATGCTATTTCCGGAAGCACCTTTTTCTGAACCTGCTGCATACACATCTTTGCCCGATACAAAAACGGAAAATGCACCGGAATTTGCCGAACCGTTGGCAATGGTGTACAATACTTCGCCGTTTTTTCGCACCACCGCTTTACCTAATTCTGCACCCGCAGTATAAACAACTGTTTGTTTTTGCTTTGGTTCGGTATCATCATCACTTTTAGAGCAAGATGTAAAAACTGTTGTGCCTAATGTGATAAAGATTAACAATATGCTGTTGATTTTCATTGTTATTTTCATAATATCATTTGTTTTAAGTTGTATGTTTTAGGTTTCAAGTTTAAGGTTTGAAGTTGTAAGTTGTATGTTTTAAGTTGTTACTCTTCGTCCTTAATCTTTGTTCTTTCCTCTTTGTTCTTTATTCTTATTTCATCTATCTTTCTACGACCAAAATCGAAGTTGTTCGGGCGACTGTACCAATCACTTGTTTTTCTCCGTTTTTCCAAATCAAGGCTGAACCATCTGCTCCGAACCCGCAAACATACACGTCGTTGCCGAATACGTAAACTCCGGTAGCGTCATATCCGTCGGGTAAATCGGTGGCTACGTTGTTTTTCCAGAGTTTAGCAATCTGGTTTATGCCATTGGCTTCATAACCGGTTACATATACATCATTGCCCGATACAAAAACCGAAGTAGCGAAAACATCAGTAGTACCGTCGCTCAATGTAGTTACCGATTTGTTTTTCCATAATTTGGCTACGTATTTATCGGCAGCATTTTTCTCGACACCTACTGTATATACATCGTTTCCCGAAACAAAAATTGAAGTAGCTATCGCTTGATAATCGCCATTGGTTAAATCGACTGATGTGGTATTTTTCCAATATTTTGCCACTGTATTATAAGGATAGGGAGTCGTTTTTAAATCTTCATAACCTGCTATATATACATCGTTTCCTTGCAGATATATTCCATTTGCATTAGCATAATTATCAGCCGGAGAAAGTGAAATGGGCGAGCCGTTTTTCCAAAGCTTCGCAACGTCGTAATATCCGTCATCGCCACGAACATTGCCAACTACATATACGGTGTTGCCCTGTACCGCTACGCCGTTTGCAAAAGCAAAGTTTTTACCGTTTGAAAGTGGAGTCATTGCACCGTTTTCCCACATTTTGGCGGTCATACCGCTTCCGGCACTATTTTCATATCCGGAAAGATATACGTTGTTGCCCGAAACGGCTATGTCGGTTGCGATACCTTTGTCTAACTGGGTCATTTCGCCGTTTTTCCAATAAACCGCTGTGCCATTTTTACTTCCCGAAACATACACATCGACTTCTTTGGCTGGTGTTGGTTCGGTATCATCATCACTTTTTGAGCAAGATGTAAATACTGCCAATCCTATCATCAATATACCGGATAAGATTGCTTTTGTTTTGTTTAATGTTTTCATAGTTCATATTTTAATATTAGAATTAAACCAATAACGATTGTTCCGTCAATTACGAACAGGATTGAGGTATCGCATTAGTTTTATATATCAAAATTAGAGCTACATCAAATTTTAGGATAGGAAAAAAAGGACAAAGTGCACTGTAATAAAAATAACAGAAACAAACAGAAAAGATTTATCTGTTTTTTAGATATGTTGTTGGGGTTACTCCTGCAAATGCCTTAAATTCTGAAATAAAGTGAGAGCTATCATAGAACCCGCAATCCAAAGCTAAGGGTGTAATATTGGTTCTATTGGTATTGTCCAAAAGCTCTTTTACGGCATTGAAACGAACAATACGCGTATATAGTTTAGGTTGGATACCCAAATAATGGATAAAAGACCTTTCCAGTGTTTTTCGGGAAATATTGGTTTCCTCCTGCAGGGTTTTAATGGAAATATTTCCTTTGGACTGATTAATCAATTGAACAGCGTGTTTAGCACTATCAACCCGGTAGTGCAGGTTGGTATGTAGGTATTTGTCGATTAAAAAGTCTTCTAATACAGACAAGGTTTGTTCCAATGTTACGGTTGATTGCATAGAATCACAAAGAAGTTCGATCTCATTGCCCCAGATGTCTTCGGCAGCTATGATCTGATCTGCGAGATGTTCCATATTGATGCCCGTGACTTTACTGATTCCTAAAGGTTTGAATTTAACGCCTAGTATATCAATTCCGCTTTCGTGTGTGGACACCATACGCGAACTGACTGACTGACCAAAAATATAGGCTTGTTTATCCAATTCATACACCTTACCGTTATAAGTATGCTGTTCCTTCAGCTTTCTGAAATTGAATGTTAAACCCTGTAATAAGGGCGTGGCATAATGCTGCACAAGTGATCCGTTAAGCTCAACTTTGCTATACCAATAGTGTTCTACCACATCAGATAAAATAGGGATAGGATGAAATATTCTGTAAATCATTAGTTACAAATCTATACTATATAAAAACCACGTGATAGGAAAAAAGGGACAAAAGTATTTTTTACGATTGTATAGTAGTAGAAAAATATAGCTGCCTTTTATTATTTAGGTATTCGGTCGGGGTTATGCCACAGAAGTTTTTGAATTCTGCGCTAAAGTGTGAACTGTCGTAAAAGCCGAAATCAAGTGCCAGCGAAGTAAGATTTTCATTACACATATTACGATCTATATATTCCTTTATCGCATTGAAACGGACAATACGGGTGTAAAGTTTTGGATGAACCCCTACGGCATGCATGAACGATCTTTCCAGTGTTTTACGAGTCGTACCGGTTTTTTCCTGTAACAGTTTTACGGGGATGTTCCCTTTTTTTTGGGTGATCAGCGATAAGGCATACCGGGTACTGTCTATGCGTAATTTTAGGTTGGTGCTTAAATATTCTTCAATCAGAAAATTTTCCAGTACGGTAATAGCATCTTCCAAAGATGAAGCAGATTGTATTTCATCAGCAAGAAATTCAAATTTGTTCCCCCAAATATCATCAGCTGCAATAATCTGGTTTGCCATGTGTTCCATGTTAATACCGGTGATCTTCGTAATCCCCAAAGGCTTAAACATAACCCCCAATACCTCTACACCTTTATGGTCTTCGGTAACCACTCTTGGACAGGTACACTGACCAAAAAGATACGCTCGCTTTTGAAAGGTAACTGTTTTGTTATTATAAGTATGGTACTGTGGTTGCAGGTTGAAATTAAAAACCAGTCCCTGCATTAGTGGGGTTGCATAGTGTTGAATAGCAGATTGCGTCGGGTCTATTTTATAATACAAATAGTACTCGACCACATCGGACAAAACAGGAATGGGATGAAAAATTCTGTCGATCATAAGGCAATACGCTGAAACACATAATCAAATATAATGAAAAAAATATTTGCTTGATATGTTTCTACCTTAGAGTATATAAAATCGATTTTAGTATATTTATCATGAGCTAACGGAAACAAGTGTAAAAAACAAAGCAATAAGCACCGTTACCAAATCGTTACCTGACTTTTTTGATTATCCATATAAAAGCTTAGTATTCAACCAATACAACTTTTTCCTGAAAGATTTAAAATAAGAAAACCTCAGAAAAAATCTGAGGTTTATGCTATTTTGTTTTATATTTAATACAAACATTTATTATTTTTTATATAACAACACTGTTTATATTTCATTCTAATTAAGCCTTTTCAGGAATATTATTTAGTATTTCGAGTAAAAATCTCCAAAATTTATTTACAGAACTTATACTAGCTCTTTCCACTGGTGAGTGTGCGCCTTTAATTGTTGGTCCAAAAGAAATCATATCCATATCAGGATAATGCGTTCCTAAAATACCGCATTCTAAACCAGCATGACAGGCTACCACATTAGGTTTAGTGCCATTTTGTTTTTCATAAATAGCTACTAAAACATCTAGTATTTCAGAATCAGGATTAGGATTCCACCCAGGGTAAGAGCCCGAAAACTCTACTTCGCATCCCATAAGTTCAAAGGCAGAACGCAGACCATTTGCCACGTCAAGTTTAGACGATTCAACGGAAGAACGGGTTAAGCATTTAACAACTAATTGCCCTCCGCCTACCTCTACCTTAGCAATATTGTTAGAAGCTTCGACTAAATCATCAAAATCAGGACTCATTCTGTATACTCCGTTATGTGCTGTGTATATTGAACGCACAAAAAAGTACTGAGCCATCGGAGGCATTACTTTTTTAGGCATATCAGAATCGTTTAATTTTTCAAAAATCACTTCTAAGTCCGGATCAACAGTATGTAATTCTGCTTTAATATCATTTACAATTGCGTTCATATCATAAGTAAAAGCTTCATCATATACTTTTGCAATAATGACTTCAGCAACACTTTCACGTGGGATAGCATTTCTCAGACTTCCGCCTTCTATTTTTGCTATTTGCAAACCAAAATTATCAAAACCATCAAACAGTAGTCGATTCATAATTTTATTGGCATTTCCCAATCCTTTATGAATATCCATCCCGGAATGCCCTCCATTTAATCCTTTAACAGTTATCCGGTACCCTACAGAGCTTTCTGGCGTGTCTTCTTCGTCATATTCTGCTCTTGCGGTTACATCTATACCTCCGGCACATCCGATATCAATTTCATCATCTTCTTCTGTATCTAAATTCAAGAGAATTTCTCCTTTCAGCATTCCGCCTTCCAATCCTTTAGCTCCTGTCATTCCAGTCTCCTCATCAATAGTAAACAATGCTTCGATAGCAGGATGAGGAATATCTTTACTTTCTAGAATTGCCATGATGGCAGCCACACCAATACCGTTATCAGCTCCCAGTGTAGTTCCTTTTGCCCTTACCCAGTCGCCGTCCACATACATTTCTATACCCTGTGTATCAAAATCAAAAACAGTATCATTATTTTTCTGATGAACCATATCCAGGTGTGATTGCAACACAACCGTTTTTTTGCTCTCCATTCCTGTTGTAGCAGGTTTTTTAATGATTACATTTCCAACCGAATCTTGTATAGTTTCCAGTCCAAGATTTTTTCCGAAATTCACCATAAATTCAATCACCCGTTCTTCTTTCTTAGAAGGTCGCGGAACTTGATTTAAATCGGCAAACTTATTCCACAACTGCTGGGGTTCTAAATTTCTAATTTCCTGACTCATATTTATTGTTCTTATTTTCAGTATTATCTTTCAAAATTAAACATATTCACTCTGTTTTAAAAACAGTTCTCTTTTTATTTTTAATTAATCGGATTAAATAAATTTATAAGACTCATAAATATATTTCTATCTTTGTCATCACAATTTAATACGGATGACTAATAACGATATATTTAAAAAACTAAGAGTAGCATTACAGTTGAGGGACGACCAAATAGTTGAAATTCTCAATCTGGTTGACTTCAGAATTTCTAAAGGCGAAATAGGAAATTTTTTCAGAAATGCGGATCATCCCAAATATGTTGAATGCGGCGATCAGATATTGCGAAATTTTTTAAATGGATTGGTTATTTACCTGAGAGGAACCAAAGAAAATCCAAAAAACCCAAATGAAGTCTTAGCAACTCACAAGGCTGTAATCAATAAAGAAAAAACAGCTCAAAAAGTATTACCTTCTGCTCAGAAAGAGAAAACAAACAATAAAAGCATTGCTAAAAAGACCGTCACTATCAATAAGAATATTAAATTTAATAACGGAAAAAATAAAAAGTGATTATTTCATCCTTGTTGTTAGCAAATATATTATGAATTTTATGCTATTAAACCTTATTATTGCTTTGCTTTAAACAATATATTCTTCAAATATTTTTTTGGCTTTCTTTTTTCCGACTTCTTTTTTATAAACATCATGAACAGGTAGATACACTACCGGAGCTTTTTTGCACATTCCCTGACATTTCATTTTTCCGATAGAACAGCAATCCGTTAAACCGCTTTCTTCCAACAACGTTTTAAAACAATCCTTAGCCTCTTCATTATAACGACAGCATTTTTTTCCGTCACAAACCAGAATTGTATGCTTTGCTTTCTTAACTTTACCCATAAATGATAAATTTGATGCAAATATATCTATTTTTATCTATTCTAAATTAAAATGAATACATAAATTTAATTAACTGAATGAAACTGAGATACCACATAATCATTTTTGTATGCTTTCTGATTTTTTTTAATCTCTTTAGCCGCAATCCTGAAAATGTTGAATACTGGTATACACAGCAATTTTATCTATCCTACAGCCGTTTTATGCTTGCGGTTACAAGCTATTTCTCTTTTTCAGTAGGGGATATTTTATATATAATTGCAGGGGTATATATTCTTTACCGGATAATCAGAATATTCAAAAAACACAGCCTGTGGAAATTCCGGTTGCTCCACACTGCTAAAATCGGAATAAAATTCTGTCTTATTTTTTACATGCTTTTTAATATTACATGGGGATTAAACAACTACAACTTTCCGATTTCGCATCAACTCAACATTGAAACTATCTATACGGATGAAGATTTAGAAAAACTAATTCAAAAAATAATATTTACAACTAATCTTCTCCACTCTGAATTAATTAATGACAGCTTACAAGCTTTACAAATAGAAAAAAGTACTGAAGAAATTATAAAAGACGGCAGTGAAGGACTTAAAAATCTGGCAGACGAAACTAATTGGTTTACCTACAGAACTTTATCTGTTAAAAAATCTATATTTAGCTTACCGTTAACCTACATGGGGTTTTCGGGCTATATCAACCCTTTTACAACAGAAGCTCAGGTTAATTATATGATTCCTAAAACTACTTTGATTGTTACTACTTCACATGAAATGTCGCATCAATTGGGATATGCAAAAGAAAGCGAAGCTAATTTTATAGGCTTTTTGGCTGCCCACAGTCACTCTGATAAAAAATATGTTTATGCTTCTAACATATTTGCCTTGCGCTATTGCCTGAATACACTGGCAAAAAATAACCCAAACAAAACGGAAGAATATCTTTCGCACATTTACCCGGGAGTAATAGATAATCTAACTGAAAACACTATTTTCTGGAGCAACTACAAAGGGATTACTGATTCGTTTTTCAAGTTTTTTTACAGCAATTTCTTAAAGATAAATAACCAGAAAGAAGGTATACATTCTTATAATAAATTTGTAGCTCTTCTGATCAACTACGATAAAGCTTACAAATTATATCCTTCTTTTGAAAATTAGCCTCTTAATTGTGCATTTCAAAACTTTCTTCATTTTTTCGTTTGTAAGGCCTTACAATTAAACGTGCCTGGCGATCAAACATGAGATAATTATACATCCAGTTCCAAAATACAACTAATTTATTTCTAAAACCGATTAGAGAGATAAGATGGACAAACATCCAGACGAACCACGCAAAAAAACCACTGAACTGAAATTTAGGCAAGTCAACTACTGCTTTATTGCGACCTATGGTTGCCATCGATCCTTTGTCGTTATATACAAATGGTCTTAGGGCTTTCCCATCTCTCAATCGCATTAAATTTTGTGCCAAAAGTTCGCCTTGCTGTATAGCCGGCTGTGCCATCATAGGATGTCCGCCCGGAGTTTTTTCCGTCATCATAGTGGCTACATCGCCTATGGCAAAAATATTGGTAAATCCTTCTACTTGATTAAAATCATTTACTTTTATTCTATTTCCTCTCTGAATTACTGTTTGGTCAAATCCTTCTAGTGTTGCTCCCATTACACCTGCAGTCCAGATTACTGTTTCGGCATAAAATTCTTGTCCCGATTTAGTTGACACTTTTTTCCCGTCAAAATCAGTTACAATTTCATTTAGCCATACGTTAACGCCTAACTTTTTTAAAAATTCTTCTGCTTTTTTAGAAGATTTATCAGACATGGCATCCAATACTTTACTTGCTCCCTGAACAACATTGATTTGCATTTTTCGAATATCTAAATCTGGATAGTCTTTCGGCAAAACATGCTTTTTCATCTCTGCAAGAGCTCCTGCAAGTTCTACACCCGTTGGTCCCGCTCCTACAATTACAAAATTCATCAATGCATTTTGCTCATTCATATCATTAGTTAAAAGAGCAGCTTCGAAATTTTCTAAAACCAAACTGCGAATATTTAGCGATTGTGGAATTGTTTTCATCGCCATACTGTTTTGTTTGATCATCTCATTGCCAAAAAAATTGGTTTTTGATCCGGTAGCTATCACTACATAATCATAAAAAATAGTTCCAATATCGGCAATAACCTTTTTATTTTCAGTATCAATCCGCTGTACTTCTGCTAAACGAAAATAAATATCATTAAAATTTTGTACTACTTTTCGAATAGGAAAAGCAATAGAACCAGATTCTAGTCCGCCAGTTGCTACCTGATATAGTAAAGGTTGAAACGTATGATAATTGTGCTTGTCAAGCAAAACTACCTGAAAACTCTTATTTTTAAGCTTTTTAGCCAGCGATAAACCACCAAATCCTCCACCAATAATCACTACTCTCGGATGATTTGAAGTAGGAATATTCATCATAACAATTCATTTTAACTATACAAATTTACGACTTATTATTTAGTGGCAGAGTTTCCTCTAACAAAAGCTTAGCAAATAAAAAAAGCTGTGCATTAAACACAGCTGTAAAATCAAATTTTTAAAATAGGGAGCTTCATTTACTCTGAAAATTTTTCCTTATGTTTCTCAATAAATTTTCTAAGCCATTTAATTTCAGCTCATAAACCATCATCAGTTGATTCCCTAATTTACCACTTGGAAAGCCTTTGTTTTTATACCATATGACATAATATTCAGGTAAATCAATAAGATATTTCCCCTGGTATTTTCCAAAAGGCATTTTGGCATGTGCTAACTCAGTTAAAAACTTTTTGTCCATTAAAGGTTCTAAAGCCATTTGAACGTAATTTCTTTTTCTACTTCGGGATGAAGACTTAAAAAAACGGGACAATGCATAGCTGCTCTTTCCAAAACTGTTTTTTGCTTTTGATCTGAAGTACCTCTCATTTCAAAATGTATCGTTATTTTTTTAATGCGTCGCGGATCCGACTGCATTTCTTTATAAACTTGCGCTATTGAATTTTTCAAATCAATATTCAATTCTGCTGCCTTAATTGCCATTATAGTCATAGCACAGGCTGCCGCAGCATTTGTCACCATGTCAGTCGGTGAAAAGGCTTGTCCTTTTCCATGATTATCAACAGGTGCATCTGTAATGATTTTCTCTCCTGACTGAATATGAACAGACTCTGTTCTTAAATCTCCCTGATAAACTATTTTTGACAACATAATTACAATTCTTTTACAGTTAAATTTTCATCGTATTGCAACAAGTAAACTCCTGTATTTTGAATAACACCTGCTGCATTTTTATGGTATACAAACTTATTCTCTACTTCTTGCGTTTTATAATTCAGTGTACTGACAAAATCTTTTCCCTGAAACAAACGCAAGATCACATCATACGCAACATCATACCCTCGAGTTGCAAAGCGATTGGGGTAAATGTTGTTTTTGTTTTTATATTCGCTGGCAAAGGCTGTTTCGGAAGCTGATCCGCTTTCTCTGGTTACTGAGGGAAAGGTATATTTTAAATCAACCAGTGTCTGAATATTAATTTCCCCATAATCAAAAATATCGCTTTTATCGAATGATGCTATTTGAATATCAAAATCACTTACTCTGTCTTTTAATTTATTTGTCAATAACAAAGCAGATTCAATACTATTAGAATCTAAAATAAATACGTTCCTTTTTCCCGCTACTAAAGTTTTATCTATATCGCTAAGCAATCCTGTGCTAATCGTTTTTATATTGGGATAGCTACGTTGCATAAATCGTTTAGTAGAGGTTTTTTTATCATCAACTATAACTGTAATTTTGGTATTTTGCTTTATAAAGTAATCCAATAACTCTCGTTTAAGTACATCCCCATAAGGCATGGTTTGAACTAACTGAGATGAAGGATTTGTTCTTTCATTAGATAGCGGAGACACTACTATTATATCTTTATTCGGCAGATTTTGTACAGCTTTATCAACGTTAGTTTTGAAAAAAGGACCGATAATTACATCTGTATTGGAGAAATTATTTTGTTTTAAAATAGTTTCTACAGACGAATTGTCTTTAGATTCATTGGAATCATAAACATTAACTCTTAAAGGTAAACCTAATTTATTAGCTTGTTCCACCGCAAGCAATACTCCAGAGTAAAAATCTAAAGTCATATTTAAAAAAGCATCGCTTTTTAATCTTTCATCCGGGGTGTTTCCCAATTTTTCAATGTTAAAAGGCAATAAAAAAGCTATTTCTTTACTTTCATTCTTATTTAATGATTTGGACAATTCTACAAAACTTCCTGTTGTATTGATTTCTACCGCGCTATAATCTTCATCCGTATTTCCAGACTTGCTAGGAACAATAAGCTCCATTCCGCTTTTGAGCCCTGTTTTTAAATCTGGATTTAGTTTTAATAAATCTTCTATACTTATTTCATATTCTTTTGAAATACTGTATACAGTTTGTTGGGGTTCTACTATAATTTTACTATATATCCCTATGTTCCCTTGACTTGAATCAACACTTGGGGTAATCACTTTTATATCATTATCCGTGTTACCTCCATAAGCAGGTACTTTTATCTGCTGACCTATTTTTAGTCCGTGTCTTAATTCCGGATTTAGCTCTACCAATCGCTGAATAGTAGTATTGTACATCACTGCCAAACCGTAAATAGTTTGCTTAGGCTCTATAGAAACTGTTTCATAGTATATGTTATGAATATTTTTTATAGTATCCGGAGCAGATGCAGGCAAATTGCGTAAAGGTGTTTTTTCTACAATTTGTTCTGGTTCATTCACTTTTACATCTTTCCCTACAATTATAGTACTTCCTGCTTTTAATCCGTCAAATCTTATTTCAGGATTCCAAACTAAAATATCTTCTACAGAGATATTGTAGGTTTTGCTAATTCCATAAAGAGTTTCTTTAGGTTGAACCACATGAGTTTGTCCTTTTGCATCCGAAACAGAACCATCCCTTATCTCTTTTTGAGATAAATCAATTGGTTTATCGTTTTCTTGAGATAGAAATTCTTTTGTGGGTATTAAAACAAAACTGCCTTCTTTTATTCCGCTTTTTGCTTCAGGGTTATATTTTAGTAATTCAGACACCGGAATATTGTATTCTCTAGCTATTTTACTGATGGTATCGCCTTTATTCACCCGATATTGAATAAAAGAACTATCCTGTGCCTGTAAATTGAAAATGGTCAGCAAAAAAGCTGAACATATTGTTATTATCTTTTTTCTCATCTACAAAAATATTTACAAAAGCGAATAAGTCGCTATAACAAAGTTACAGCGACTTATTCAAATATTTATATTATTCCCATTCAATTGTTGCAGGTGGTTTAGAACTAATATCGTAAACTACTCTATTTACGCCTTTTACCTTATTTATTATTTTATTGGAAATCTCCATTAAAAACTCGTAAGGAAGATGAACCCAATCTGCCGTCATTCCATCTGTAGAGGCAACAGCTCGCAAAGCGACAACTTTTTCATACGTTCGTTCGTCTCCCATTACTCCTACACTGTTTACAGGTAACAAGATGGCTCCTGCCTGCCAAACCTTATTGTATAAACCGTGTTCTTTTAATCCTTCGATAAAAATAGCATCAACTTCCTGAAGCAAACGAACTTTTTCCTGTGTTATATCTCCTAAAATACGAATTGCTAATCCTGGCCCTGGAAAAGGATGTCTTCCTAATAATTCAGGGTCAATGCCTAAAGATGCACCTACTCTTCTTACCTCATCTTTAAAAAGCATACGCAAAGGTTCCACAATTTTCAGTTTCATAAAGTCGGGCAATCCTCCTACATTGTGATGAGACTTTATAGTTGCCGACGGTCCTTTTACCGAAATAGATTCTATAACATCGGGATATATAGTACCTTGTCCTAAAAATGTTGCATCATCAATAAGCTTAGCTTCATCGTCAAAGACTTCTATAAATACTCGCCCGATAGCTTTTCTCTTTTTTTCAGGATCCTCTAATCCTGCTAATGCTTCCATAAAGCGTTCGGTTGCATCTACTCCCTTTACATTAAGCCCCATTCCGTTATACTGGTTTAACACGTTTTGGAACTCATTTTTGCGCAATAATCCGTTATTTACAAATATACAATATAAGTTTTTACCTATAGCTTTATTTAATAAAACAGCTGCCACAGTGGAATCTACTCCACCCGATAATGCCAAAACTACTTTTTCTTTTCCTATCTTTTGACGTAATCCCTCTATCGTTTCTTCAACAAAAGCATTAGGTGTAAAATCTTGCTGAACACCGGCAATATTAACTAAAAAGTTTTTTAATAATTGTGTGCCATCTGTAGAGTGATATACCTCCGGGTGAAACTGAATAGCATATGTTTTTTCCCCTTCTATTTTGTATGCTGCATTTTTGACATCTTTAGTACTTGCTAACAATACGGCATTTTTTGGAAGTGTTTTAATTGTATCACTGTGACTCATCCAAACCTGACTATTTTGAGGAACGTCTTTAAACAAAATATCCTCAGCAATAAAATCCAGATTGGCTCTGCCGTATTCTCTTGTATCGGAAGGAGCTACTTCACCTCCAAAAAAGTGTGCCAAATACTGAGCTCCATAGCATACTGCCAACACAGGTATTTTTCCTTTTATGTCGGACAAATCAGGATGGAGAGCTTCATTTGAACGCACAGAATAAGGGCTTCCGGATAGAATAACCGCTTTAAAATCTGTCAAATCAACAGGCAAATTATTATAAGGTAAAATTTCGCAGAATATGTTTAATTCCCGAACTCTTCGCGCAATTAACTGTGTGTATTGCGATCCAAAATCTAATATAAGTACATTGTGTTGCATGCACAAAAATAATTAATTCAACTATATCTCAAAAGAAAGATTATGCTTTTTTATTTTTTAGGTTATTTGCAATACAAATTACCTGAATAATCGCTGTAAAAACTTATCGGCAACAACTTAATCGTCATAGCCAGCGGTATTCTTTTGTTTTAGAAAGGATTATTTATATTTGTTGGCAGTAGTTATTTTAATACAAGTACAATATATGGATTTTGGAATATATGAAACGCTCATGCTCGCCTGCTTAGTTTTAGTTTTAGGTCGATTTGTAGTTAATAAAATTTCTTTTTTTAAGAAATATAATATACCCGAACCTGTTGCTGGCGGTTTTATTGTTGCGCTTTTATCTTGGGGTGTTTATACTTTTTTGGATAAAGAGTTCACTTTTAACGAAGGAATTCAGCAAGGGATGATGTTTGTTTTTTTCTCTTCTATAGGTTTAAACGCTGATTTTTCAAAATTGCTTAAAGGCGGTTTGTCACTTATTATTTTTCTTGGAATAGCCACCTTGTTTATTTGCTGTCAGAACTTTTTAGGTGTGGTTTTAGCTAAATTAATGAACTTAGACGTGAGATTCGGATTAATTGCAGGTTCTATCACGCTTACAGGAGGTCATGGTACTGCTGGAGCCTGGGCAAACGATTTTGCTATGAGCGGGAATCCGCTTGCCGGAGCTAAAGAAATAGGAATGGCTTGTGCTACATTCGGATTAATATTTGGCGGATTAATTGGCGGACCTCTTGCCTATCGACTTTTAAAAAAGAACAATTATAAAGAATTGGCAGAACAAACACTTGATTTAGATAAAAACTCGCTCCATACTAAAGAGGAAAAATATACTTTACAAAAGGTATCTTACCAGTCTATTATGATTACTATAACAATGCTTTCGATATGTTTAGTTTTGGGAGACCTTTTATCTGAATGGAATCAGCAATTTACTTTTAAACTTCCAACTTTTGTATGGTGCCTTTTTGTAGGAGTTGTCATCAGAAATTTTTCGACCTATGTTTTAAAATCAAAGTTTCACAACGAATCAATTGATATATTGGGCAATGTAGGTTTATCTATATTTCTGGCTTGTGCTTTAATGTCTTTAAAATTATGGCTAATTGTTGATCTGGCTTTACCTGTTTTAATTATTTTATTAATTCAAGTAATGATGATGTTATTATTTGCAGCTAATATTACTTATCGAGTAATGGGAAAAGATTATGATGCAATAGTGCTAAGTGCAGGACATTGCGGTTTTGGTTTAGGAGCAACTTCGACAGCTGTTGCCAACATCCAAGCCGTTACAAACAAATTTGGTCCTTCTTATAAAGCTTTTTTAATTATACCTATGGTAGGAGCATTCTTTATAGATATTGTAAATGCTCTCATTCTGAACTTTTTTATTACATTTATGTAATAAAAAAACAATGTAAGATTTAACAAGGCTATTACTTTTAAGTAATAGCCTTGTTAATTAGTGTTGTAATAATGGGTTTTTTATTCCTACAATATAATACCTCTTAACAATTCTGCCTAATAAAAGAGAGCGTTTTGTGCGATAACTTTTTCGAACAATATAACCTTCATCTCTCAATCTTTGCTGAACATTTTCCGAGATTATTTTTCTCGTTTTGAAATAAAACTTCCCATTTTTTCTAAGCTCTTGAAGTTGTGTTATAATTAGATCGTATTCTTCTTCAGGCGTTAATGTACTAGCTTTATAAAAAATGCTAATCATGACGTGTGAATTTAGGATGTACGATTGTTTTATGATGTAATATTATAAAAAATATATAATCTAAAAAAATATTGCAGCACTTTTCTTTATTTTTTTAAATTTTACTTATAAAAACATTTTCTTTTCCTATGCCTCTATTATATAAACTCAGTATTTGTTTATTCACAAATAAATTAGATCCGCAAATGTAATATTCTGAATCTAAATCTGGTTTCCAGTCTTTGATCTTGTTTATATCGATTTCTCCGATAAAGCAATAATCCTCATTATTTACAGCTGATTTGTTTTCTTTATAAAAACTAAATATCTTCAGATTTTTACAATCATTAGAAATACCTTTTAACTTACTTTTAAAGGCATGAAAATCTATTGACTTACACTCATGTATCCAAACTATTTCTTCTATCAAATTATTCTCCAAATCTAATGTTTCTATCATTGCCAATAAAGACACCTGTCCAAAACCTTCACTAATAAAAACCTTATTTTTAGCTGTATCCTGTAATACAAACTTTCCGTAAGGAGGGGCTAGTTCAAGTATATCTCCCTCATTTATATGATCATAAAAGTAATTATTAAAGTTATTTTCTATTCTAAAATCCCTTGTAACAGATATTCTAAAAAAGACCTTATTAGAAGTACAAGAAAGGCTGTGTGTAGAAATTATACAGCTGTTTTCTTTAGGGATATATATTCTGATATCAACACTTTGACCAGAAATATATTCAGGAAGTTCCTCCTCATTTTGTGGTTCAAGATAAAAGGATGTAATTTCTTCAGTTTCTTCCACCTTACATTTCACTACAAAGCTTCTCCATTCGGTTGATAGTTTATTTTCTTCTGTAAAAACTACCTCTTCTTGACTTTCAAAAATCATAACTAACTATATTTTAATGCTCTAAATGCCGATTTTGGTTTTAAATAAAGAGCACAATATATTCTATTCAAAATTAATAAGTTATGATTTAAATCATAAGAAAGAGACTTAATATCAATAGGTAATTGTTTAAAATATTTTCCAAAAATCTGCCCTTGGGCAAATTTTCGTAAATTATAAAAAAACCTTAGAAAATAGGATGTGGTTATTTATAATAGAAGAAAATGACCTCTATTTATATTGAAACCTCAAAAATTAAAATATATCAGAGTTAATAAATAATAATCAAACATACTTTAATTTTTGATAGTATAGCTATATAAATCTGTAAGTTATTAAGAAGCAGTAAGACTAAAATTTGTAAAGAGTAATATAGTAAATAATACAATTAATAACTTCTCCCTAAATAAAAATCTTAATAGCTTAAATAGCTCATTATTAAAAATGACTTAGATTATTAATCTAAGTCATTTTTTAGCAATCAAAAAGTCGACTACTTTCTATTTCACCTCCTCATAATCTACATCTTGCGCACCACCTGCATTATCAGATCCTCCGGCTGTCTGATCTTGTTGTGTACTTTCTCCTCCTTGTTGAGCCTCAGCTTGTGCTTTATACATTTCTTCAGAAGCTGCCTTCCAAGCTTCATTAATCTTATCTAAAGCAGGCTGAATAGTATCAACACTTTTTGTCTCATAAGCCTTTTTCAACTCATTTAAAGCACTTTCAATCGCAGATTTATTATTTGTCGATAATTTATCTCCAAACTCTTTTAATTGTTTCTCAGTTTGAAAAATCATAGTATCTGCCTCGTTGATTTTATCTGCAGATTCTTTGGCTTTTTTATCTGCATCTGCATTAGCTTCTGCTTCTTTTTTCATTCTTTCGATTTCTTCTTCTGTCAATCCTGATGAAGCTTCAATACGAATATCGTGTGATTTACCTGTACCTTTATCTGTTGCAGATACTTTAATGATTCCATTCGCATCAATATCAAAAGTTACTTCAATTTGAGGCACCCCTCTTTGTGCAGGCGGAATACCATCTAAATGAAATCGACCAATTGTTTTATTGTCATTTGCCATCGGTCTTTCTCCTTGTAATACGTGTATTTCAACTGACGGTTGGTTATCAGCAGCAGTAGAGAAAACCTGAGATTTTTTTGTAGGAATTGTTGTATTGGCTTCTATTAATTTTGTGAATACTCCTCCCATGGTTTCAATTCCTAAAGAAAGTGGTGTAACATCTAGTAACAATACATCTTTAACATCGCCAGTTAATACTCCTCCTTGAATAGCAGCTCCAATAGCCACAACCTCATCTGGATTTACTCCTTTGTGTGGTTTTTTACCGAAGAATTTCTCTACTTCTTCTTGAATTCTTGGAATACGTGTTGAACCTCCTACTAAGATTACTTCATCAATATCTGATTTTGACAATCCGGCATCTTTTAACGCTTTCTCACAAGGAATCATAGAACGACGCACTAAATCATCAGACAATTGTTCAAATTTAGCTCTTGTTAGCGTTTGTACTAAGTGTTTCGGTCCTGAAGCCGTAGCAGTGACATATGGCAAGTTAATCTCTGTTTGGGTTGCAGAAGACAACTCTACTTTTGCTTTTTCAGCTGCTTCTTTTAAACGTTGTAATGCCATGGCATCTTTACGTAAATCTACACCTTCTGCACTGTTAAACTCATCTGCTAACCAATTGATAATTACGTTATCAAAGTCATCTCCTCCTAAGTGTGTATCTCCATTTGTAGATAATACTTCAAATACTCCATCTCCTAATTCTAGGATAGAGATATCAAATGTCCCTCCTCCTAAATCGTAAACTACTACTTTTTGATCTTTTCCTGTTTTATCTAATCCGTATGCTAATGCAGCTGCTGTTGGCTCGTTAATAATACGTCTTACTTTTAATCCTGCAATTTCACCTGCTTCTTTTGTTGCCTGACGTTGTGCGTCATTAAAGTATGCAGGTACAGTGATTACAGCTTCTGTTACTTCTTGTCCGAGGTAGTCTTCTGCTGTTTTTTTCATTTTTTGTAAAGTCATTGCAGAAATCTCCTGTGGAGTATATAAACGTCCATCTATATCAACACGAGGTGTATCATTATCCCCTTTTAATATTTTATAAGGTACAACCTCAACTTCCTTCGCCGCTTCACTATACTTTTCGCCCATAAATCTTTTAATAGAAGAAATGGTTTTAGTAGGATTAGTTACAGCCTGACGTTTTGCAGGATCTCCTACTTTTATCTCACCACCTTCAACAAATGCTACTACAGAAGGGGTAGTTCTTTTCCCCTCTGCATTAGGAATTACTACCGGTTCATTCCCTTCCATTACTGAAACACAAGAATTTGTAGTTCCTAAATCAATACCGATTATTTTACTCATAATATTTTATAGTTTATTTTTTATACTTATTTAATTATTGAGTTTGAAACTCGATTACTATTAAACAATCTTTATGCCAAGTCTTTTTAAAGATTTATTTTACAGTCATAAGCAATAAATAACCTGAAACAATGACAAAATGTCACTATTTTAAACATTCATTGCAGTATAAAATGCTATTCAGTCACGAGCGGGTGACAAAAGATTAATGTATAAAGTTCTTAGTTATGTTTATTTAATTTTGTTGACAAAAAAAGCTGCCTTTTATTTCGGCAGCTTTTAATTTTTAGTCTTTTTTAAAGTACAGATAAACTTTCTCATTTTTGGAGGTTCGACTGTAATCGGACAACCTGTCCTCTATTCTTAAATAACCTGCTTGAAAACCAATTTCTACATCTCCTGAATAATGAGTTTTTCTCACTATTTTATATTCTTTATCAGGATTTTCTTTTTTTTCTTCTTCTGTTAATAATACCTTATTATCATCCGTAATAACAGAAGCCATAATTCCAGCTTGTTTTAGCTTTGCATTTCGTAATATTCTTGGAAACTCAAATATCATTTCACAATCTTTATCCCTATCTTCTGCTCTTCTGTAGTTAAAATAAGAAATAGAATCCAGTGCGACAGTTGTTTCTTTATAAATCATTATAAAATCATCTTTTTTACACAAAGTAGATTCAGTGATCAATCCAGTTTTTCTGTTGCCTATTTTATTTCCCGCATATGAGTACCTTCCACTTTCTAAATCTTGAAAACTTTTTAAAGGCGTGTATTCCTGCGAAAATACCGGGTCTATTTCTTCATCATTGTCATCACTTTTTGAGCAGCCAATAAACAAAGCAGAACATGCTAAAAACAATAAAACTTTTTTCATAATTATCTTTTACTTATTGATGTCTGTTATTTTCAGACTTTTATTTCATTTTCAATTTTTCAGTTGGTATATCATTTTCAATTCCTTTCCAGTACGATTCAAAACCGAATTTTTCTAATAGCTTTCTCGAAGCAATATTCTCCGGATCTATTATAGCTATAATTTTAAAATCTGAAAACTTTTCCTTTGCCACTTTTATCAATTCAGTACAAATTAAAGTTCCAATTCCTTTTTGCCAAAACTCTTTTTTGAGGAGATAACCTATTTCCAAAGATTTATCCAAATGCGTATTATAAACAATTTTGCAATCACCCAACAAAGTATTTGTATCAACTTTATAGACTTTAAAATATCCTAAATCTACATCATTCGAACTTTGCTTTAATATTGATAAAAATTTTTTACCGGCTTCATCTTTATTTAATCCTTTACCAGTAATATATTTCATTATTTCATCATCAGAAACCAGACTGAAATATTCCTCAAAATCTGTTGATTGATACTTTTCCAATCTGATTTCTGTCATACTTATAAAATATAGTTCTATTACTTAATTAAACGTGTATGGCTCTGTTTTCTGTAGCTGCAAGTGCTGCCTCTTTTATAGCTTCTGCAAAAGTCGGATGAGCATGCGACATTCGAGCCAAATCTTCTGCTGAAGCTCTGTACTCCATGGCTACAACAGCTTCTGCAATCAGATCTGCTGAACGAGCGCCAATCATGTGGATTCCTAAAATTTCATCGGTATTCTTATCTGCTAGTATTTTAACCAATCCATCGGTATCTGCACTTGCTCTGGCACGTCCTAATGCACGAAATGGGAAACTACCTACTTTATATTCTTTTCCTTCTGTTTTTAACTGTTCTTCTGTTTTTCCAACTCCTGCAACTTCTGGCCAGGTATATACCACACCGGGAATCAAATTATAATCTATATGAGGTTTTTGTCCTGCCAAAAACTCTGCAACTAAAACTCCTTCCTCCTCTGCTTTATGTGCCAACATAGCTCCTCTAACTACGTCTCCGATAGCATAAATATTAGAGGCTGTTGTCTGTAAACGTTCATTAACTTCAATTTGTCCTCTTTCAGTTAACTTTATACCTGCTTTTTCAGCATTTAATCCTTGCGTGTATGGACGGCGACCTACTGCAACCAAAGCGTAATCTCCTTCTAAAGTAACAATTTCTCCTTTTTTATTTTCAGCAGCAACTTTTACGATATCACCTTCGCGTTCAACAGACTGAACCTTATGAGAAGTGTAAAACTTCATCCCTTGTTTTTTCAATACTTTAGTCAGTTCTTTAGACAAAGCTCCATCCATTCCCGGAATCACCCTGTCCGCATATTCCACCACTGAAACCTGAGCGCCTAACCGAAGATAAACCTGTCCTAATTCCAAACCGATGACTCCACCTCCAATAACAATCAGATGTTTGGGAACTTCTGGTAGTTTTAAAGCTTCTGTTGAAGTAATAATTCGTTCTTTGTCCAGTTTAATAAAAGGCAAATTAGACGGCTTAGAACCAGTAGCAATAATTGTGTTTTTTGCTTCAATTTTTTCTACTGCCCCATCTTTTTTAGTGATATTAATTGTAGTTGTATTTTCAAAAGAGCCTACTCCTTCAAAAACTTCAATCTTATTTTTATCCATTAAAAATTTAACTCCAGCACAAGTTTGATCCACAACCGCTTGCTTGCGATCAATCATTTTTGCCAAATCAATTTTCACTCCGTTAACCTCAATTCCGTGATCAGCAAAATGAGCCATTTCTTCAACATGATGCGAAGATGCTAATAGTGCTTTTGAAGGAATACATCCAACATTAAGACAGGTTCCTCCTAATGTTGAATACTTCTCAATAATTGCTGTTTTAAATCCCAATTGTGCGCAACGAATTGCAGATACATATCCTCCAGGTCCAGAGCCTATTACAACTACATCAAATGAACTCATAGTATTTTATATTTTTATTATTTTATGTTTAAACAGCAAATTTACGATTTTAAACGAATTATATAATTTTTATCCCAAAAGTTTTACAGACAGATCTGTTACCTTTTCTTCAAACAAATTCTTTATATTTGGAAAAAACTAAATCACAACATTTTTATGAAAAATTTCAAACCAGCAAATAACATACAAGATTTGCAGTTTTTTGGAGAATTCGGCGGAGTAAATCCTTCTATTTCGGATTCCTCAACTTATACATTTATGGCTGCCAAAACTATGTTTGACACTTTTGAAGGAAATACAGATGGATGCTATTTGTATTCGCGTCACTCTAGTCCAAGTAATCTTTATCTTTCTGAAGCTCTTGCACAAATGGAAGGTACAGAATCAGCTAATACAACAGCTTCGGGAATGGGCGCAATAACTTCCACATTATTTCAAATTTGCAGTGCCGGAGACCATATCATATCAAGCCGAACGATTTATGGCGGAACTTATGCATTTTTAAAAAATTTTACGCCAAAATTCAATGTCTCTACAACATTTGTAGACATTACCAATCTAAATTCTATTGAAAAAAGTATACAGCCTAATACAAAAATTATTTATTGTGAGACCGTAAGTAATCCTCTTTTGGAAGTTGCAAATATTAGAGAAATTGCAAAAATTGCAAAAAAACATGGTCTGAAACTCATTGTAGACAATACGTTTTCTCCGCTTTCTGTGTCGCCAACGCAATTAGGTGCTGATATTGTTATCCACAGTCTTACAAAATATATTAATGGGAGCAGTGATACCATCGGAGGTGTTATCTGCGCTGAAAATAGTTTTATAGAAAGCTTAAAAAGCGTTAATGATGGTGCCACTATGCTATTAGGTCCTACTATGGATAGTATCAGAGCTGCCGGAATTTTAAAAAATTTGAGAACGCTTCCTATTCGAATTCAGCAACACAGTAAAAATGCACTATATCTTGCCGAAAAACTGGAAGAGTCGGGAATCAAAACCGTTTATCCGGGATTGCCATCGCACCCAAGTCATGAATTGTATAAATCAATGATAAATCCTGAATTTGGATTTGGCGGTATGCTGACAATTGATGCAGGAAATCTGGAAAAAGCAAATGCTCTTATGGAACTTATGCAAGAAAAAAATATTGGTTATCTCGCAGTCAGTTTAGGCTTTTACAAAACACTGTTCAGTGCTCCGGGAACTTCTACCTCTTCCGAAATTCCAATTGAAGAACAAAAAAGTATGGGACTTACTGATGGATTGGTTCGCATTTCTATCGGATTAGATCACGATATTGAAAGAACGTATCAAAAAATGATGGAATGCATTAAGGAGTTGAATATTATATCATAATAAAAATTAATTAAATTTATAAGACAATGAGTTCTTATCAGATTCATTGTCTTTTTATATTAACTTTCATTATTTTTATTTTAGGTATAACTGCATACAGTGAATATCTTATTTTATATATCATTCCGCTATTTTTCACTATTTTTACCCAAAATTTGATTTATCATGTCTAAAACAGTTTTATCGTTACAAGGAGTAGATATTTATCAGAACAATCATAAAGTATTGTCTAATTTGAATCTTGAGGTAAAAAATGGAGAATTTATTTACATTATCGGGAAAACCGGTGCAGGAAAAAGCAGTTTTATGAAAACACTTTACGCCGACTTACCCCTTTTGACTGGACAAGGCAATATTGTTGATTACGATTTGGGCAAGCTTAAAGAAAAGGACATCCCTTATTTAAGAAGATCTCTAGGTGTTGTTTTTCAAGACTTTAAACTTTTACCAGATAGAACTATTTATGGAAATTTACACTTTGCATTAAGGGCGACAGGATGGACGGAAAGAGAGGCAATGGACAGAAAGATTGAAGAAGTTCTGGATAAAGTAAGTATGTTGCCACACATTCAAAAAATGCCTCATCAGCTTTCTGGAGGAGAGCAACAACGCGTAGCTATAGCCCGCGCTTTGCTCAATGATCCAGCTTTAATACTAGCAGATGAACCAACGGGAAATCTTGATCCGCAAACCAGCGCAGAAGTAATGGAACTGTTGCTCAAAATCAATGAAAGCGGAAGAACTATTATTATGGTTACTCACGATTATGCTCTCCTGCTAAAATATCCCTCAAAAACACTGAAATGCGATGATGGAACTATTTTTGAAGTTGTCCACAGAACTGCTCAGTAATGCTTTCTGTCCTCATTCCAGTATATAATTACGATATTTTTCCACTCGTCAAAAGATTATATGATGAATTAATAACTCTTACAACAGATTTTGAAATTCTGGTGCAAGACGATTGTTCTCATCATCATTACAACAACAATCATATCAATAACTTAAAAAATTGTCATTACGAAATAAATAAACAAAATATTCAATGGGCAAAAAACAGAAACTTACTGATAGAAAAAGCCAAATACGATTGGGTATTATTACTGGATGCCGATGTTTATCCGCAAAAAAAAGATTTTATAGCGCATTATCTAAACTGCATACCTCAGCATTTATTTATTCAGGGTGGATTATTATACAAAAATCAAGAACCTATAGAAAATCAATTATTGCGTTGGAAATACGGACATTTAAGAGAAGCAGCAATTTTCTCAAAGAGAATTAAAAATCCCCATAGATTTATAAGTTGTATGAATATTTTATTTAATAAAAAACTAATTAAGATTCGTTTTAACCCTAATATTACGCAATATGGGTTTGAAGATTTTTTATTTTATAAAGATGTAAAACAAAGCAACATTAATATTCATGTTATTGATAACCCTATATATCATATAAGTATAGAAAGCTCTAAATTATTTTTGACAAAAACAGAAACAGCAATGACTAATCTGGCCAATCTTCTCAATAAAAATATTTTAGAAGAAAACGACACTAAAATCACACGCTTTTACTTTTTTATGGAATCCGTCAAATGTATTTGGGCAATTGAAGTGGTAGATGCATTATTGTTTAACATAATAACAAAAAATTTGCTTGGTAAAAATCCAAATCTAAAGCTTTTTGATTTGTATAAACTCATTATTTTTCACCGAAATCGGACTGCTCTTCAAAAAAAGAAAACCACATAGCTATTATTTTCTCTTTGCAAAATCTGTCTGTATTTTGGATTGCGTTCCTGCTCATTTTTTGTAGTAATTCATTATTATCCATCAATTTAATTACTTTTTTTTCAAATTGCTGTATATTGCCTTTTGGAATTAAAAAACCATTTTCACCATTTTTAATAATATCGGCGGGACCAAAATCAACGTCAAAAGCAATGACTGGTTTTCCAAAAGCCATAGCTTCCAAAAAAACCATTGGCATACCTTCCAGATGACTAGTATGAATTAAAAAGTCCGCTTGCCTGATTACTTCCATTAATTTTTCCTGACTTGCTAAACCTTTCCAGACAACGTGAGAATAACTTGTATTCTGATTCAGTTCATTCCAATAAAGTTCCTTCCCTGCTCCATATATTTCTAAAGTCCAATCGGGTTGCTGAATTGAAACTTTTTCCCAAATTTGCAGCATTTGCTGATAATTTTTTTCTGACGAAATACGTCCAATAGCAATTACTTTTTTATTGAACTCAAAGATTTTATTTTCACTTTTCGGAATATCAATAAAATTGGGAATAACAATCGTTTGTTTGTGTTTCCATTCCTTTTGCATATGAGGATTCAACAAAATCATACCGTCAAACTTTATACTTAAAAAACGAGTTATCTTAAGAATGAACCAGCCTTTCAGCTTATTTTGACAACTCAAAACGAGATTATTTCGACTGCCATGTACCTCAAAATAAATCGGTCTGTTTTTTAAAAACCATGGAGCAAAATAAGCTTTAATCCCGTTATCAGTTACTAAAATTATATCAGGATTAAATTCGTAGACTATTTTTTGTACAAACTGATAATAGCGTTTTAACTGTATAAAAGAATTTACTTTTTTGTCGTAAAACTTAAATTTAACTTTATCATTAATCCTGTAAAAAGTTTCCGCTCTAGAATCATTGGTGCTTACAATACAAACGTCTATACCTCTTTGAACAAAAATATTTACTTTATCAGCAACAATTTTTGCCACCCCGCCCGATTCCGTTATAAAAGTTGCCAGATATAATATTTTCATTTTGTTTCAGCCCCTATTTATCAGCATTTTCTGCAATATTTTTTGCTACCTTCGCAAATATTCACTTCAAAAATAATCAATATTCTTATGCCACAAAAAAAAATAAAAATTGCTCTGATTGGAGACAGTTTAAAAGGCGGAGGTGCAGAAAAAGTACATGTTTTGCTGGCATCCTATTTTATTGAACAGTGTATTGAAGTTCACACTATCTTAAATTTAAACGAAATAGATTATCCACTTAAAGGAATGATTTTAAACTTAGGATTATTAAAAACAAAGGGAATACCAATTTTCCAGCGGATTAAACGTTTTTTAAAACTACAAAATTATATAAAAAAGCAAAAATTTGATTTCATTATAGATTTTCGTTGTCATAATAAACCACTGACAGAGTGGTATCTCACTCAAACTTTATTCAAAAGAAATTATATTCCTACGATCCACAGTAGCAAGACAGAATGGTATTTTACTACTAGTATTTTCTGGGCGAAGAAACTATACAAAAAAAGCTATAAAATTATAACTGTCAGCCAATATATTGCGGATGTAGTAACAAAAAAGTATAATTATCACAACGTACAAACCATCTATAATCCAATTGATTTAGAGGCGATAAATCGTTTAAAAGAAGAAGATTGCCCGTTTTTAAATTTAAAATATATTGTAGCAACAGGCAGTATGAACAGTGATATTAAACAATTTGACAAACTTATTAACTATTACTCTCAAAGCCATTTGCCTAAACAAAACATCAAACTGATTATTGCCGGCGAAGGCAATTTAAAATCTTCTTTGTTACAACAAATACAAAATCTTAATTTAGAAGAGCATATTATATTAACCGGATTTTTAAAAAACCCCTATACGTTGATGCGCAACGCTCTTCTCAGTGTTTTATGCAGTAAAACTGAAGGTTTTCCGAATGTAATTATCGAATCATTAGCCTGCTCCACTCCTGTTGTCAGTTTTGATTGCGTTTCAGGTCCGAACGAAATTATTGAAAATAATAAAAATGGTCTGTTAATTAAAAATCAGGATTTTGAAGCTTTAATTTATGCTGTTGAAAATTTGGTAAACAACCAAACCTTACTTTTGCAGATGCGCAAAAATGCGCAAAAAAGCATTGAACACTTAACACTCGAAAATATAGGAAAACAATGGCTAGATTTACTCCGTTTTAAACCAAATTTATAGTATGCTACAACCCCTCGTATCTGTTATCTGCACTTGTTTTAATCACGAAAAATACGTGGTTAAAACACTTGATTCCGTTTACAATCAGATTTATCCTTTTGTTCAGATAATCATTATAGATGATTGTAGTACAGATAATTCCGTAATAAAAATAAACCAATGGATACAAAATAAAAAAGAGGTTATTTTTATTGTCAACGATAAGAATATAGGAATTACCAAAAGCTTTAATAAAGCTGCAAAATATGCCAAAGGAGACTTTTTACTCGATTTATCCTGTGATGATATACTGTTTCCTCATTCAGTTAAAAAACAGGTTTCTGCCTTTTTAAAATGCGATCTGACTCAGACTGTTTTAATCTTTAGTAATGCTGAACTGATTGACCAGAACAATCATTTTTTGGGATATTATTTTGATGTTAATCAGCATAAAAAAGCAATACATCAGATTCCCACCCAAGATTTATATACTTATATCTTACAAGGAGAAAAAAACTGTATTTGTTCTGTTTCTGCTTTAATAAACAAACGTATTTTTGACCGTTTACAAGGTTATGATGAGAACCTGTTTTTTGAAGATTTGGACTTTTGGATACGAGCTTCCAGAAGCTACAGAATAGTTTATTTTGACGATTTCTGGGTGCAGAAACGCATTCTGAAAGATTCTCTCAGCTTTATGTTCAACCGCAACAAAAAACACACTGCAGCTTTGCATGGCACAATGTATAAAATTTTCGAAAAAGTGTACGACCTCAATCAAAACAAAGAAGAGGACAACGCTATAGTAAAGAGAATCAATACTACTTTGATGAATAATTTAAAAATGGGAAGATTTTTATTTGTTTATAAATTACTTAAGTTAAAAGTTCAATTTAAAAAAAGAAAATTTTAGTTCTCAATATTTTATATTTTTAAATATTATTTTTTAGATAATTTAAATTTTTCAAAATCGCGGATGTAGTCTTCTTCTGAAAATTCATCTGAAGTAACCACCAGACATACCGAACCTGAAGAAAATTTTTTGATTTCACGCCAAATTCCCTGAGGTAAAAGCACTCCAATATCGGGTCTGTTCAAGTAAACTGTTATTTTTTTTTCTCCATCATCCAGTGTCACTTCAAAACTACCCGATAAAGCAAACAGCGCGCTTTTTTGTTGTTTGTGTGCATGTCCGCCCCTTTCTGCGCCAGACGGAACATCGTACAAAAAATAAACTCTTTTAATAGCAAACGGCACAATATCCTTTTCAATGACTGACAGGTTTCCTCTCGGATCTTCTATTTTTGGCAAAACAATTTCAATACAGTCTTCAACTCTGGTATTTTTCATCACACGGTATTTTTACAAATTTACAATTTATCCGGCTGTGGAAAATGTTTATTGAAATATCTCGAAAAATAAATTAGTAAAATAATGCTATAAACCAAATATACCACGCTATGTGCTTTAGTTACCCCGGTTATTCCTTCACTACTTATCCAGTAAAAAGACAATCCGTAAAACAGCAAAAATGATATTGATTCAGTTATCAAATAAGGTAAGACCAAACGGTATGAGTAAAACATAATACCGTAAATCAGAGCAAAAGCTTTTAGAAAATCTCCAATCAGTTGCCAAAATAAATAATCAGACAAAGGCAAAAAACTACGGTCGAGAAACAACGTTGTAATCTGATTTCTAAAAATGTAAAAAACTACAATTCCTATTGCAAAAACAGGTAAAATAAACTGCTGATAGATTTTTATGTATTGTTTCGCTTCATTTCCCGACCGACAAGCCGACAGCTTTGGCAAAAAATAAATACTAATTAAAGTAGAAATAAAAAGCATATAAAAACCAGACAATCGCTGCATAGCCTCCCAATAACCTGCTTGTTCTAATCCACAATATTGAATTATCAGCCTGCGAACGTAAAAATAAACCGCAGGAGTGCACAGTGTTGTAAAAAGTGCCATAATCGAAAAGGAAAACAGCGGATATAGCCACTGTTTATCTACTGTTTTCAACTCAAATTTCACTTCTTTTTTGACCCAATACCACGACAAAAAAAACAATAATGCCGGCGAGATTACCATTCCCAATAGTGCTCCTCTCAGCTCGGCAACCAATAAAAGCAATACCGTTGCCGTAACGCCTAAAACATTTCCGGCAATATTGAGATAAATCACTTTTTTAAAATACCCCAATCCGTTAAGCACTGCTACAAAAATTCCGTTTAGTACCTGGAGTGGAAAAGCGAATGCCATAACAACAAACAAGAACGAAAATGAAAACTCGTCCCCAAAAATATAACGATTCAGCCACTGACTGAAAAAAGCAAACAATAAAACCGCAAAGATCAAGATTGCGCTGACAAAGATTAACACAGTAGAAAACAAACTGTTTATCTTTTTATGGTCTTCTTTATATTCCGATACATACTTTACAATTCCGTTTGGAAACCCAAAAGAAGCAATCCCCTCTATCGAAGCCATTACATTACGGAAATTTCCCATGAGTGCCATTCCGGAAGGACCGATAAAAACAGCAATTGCCTTTGCTGATAAAATACCCGTAAACAGGCGAATCAGAATTCCAAAACTATTTAGAATTCCAATTTTAAAAACCGTCTGATACTTTATTTTATTTACAATTTTCAATCGTTTATTCTGGTTTAATACTTGTTAATAACGTCAATGATATATGAAACTTCATTTTCGCTCAAAACCGGAGAAATCGGAATACTGACAACTTCTTCATGGATTAATTCAGTTACCTGTAAAGACAAATGACTGAATTCCGACAACGCTTTTTGTTTATGTGGCGGTATCGGATAATGAATCATGGTTTGAATTCCTTTCTCAAGCAGATAATTCTGAAAATGAGTTCTGTCCGCAACACGGATAACAAATAAGTGAAAGTTATGCGCCTTGCTGTTTTTGACTTTAGGAAGAATTATTTTGTAATTATCTATTTCTGATAGATACCGATGAGCAATTTGCCTTCGCCTGTCATTTTCTTCATCCAGATTCGGCAATTTAAAATTTAAGATAGCAGCCTGTAATTCATCCAATCTACTGTTAAATCCGCGGTATTTATTCTGGTATTTGATATGAGAGCCGTAATTGCGGAGTGCGCGGATAACTTCTGCTAGCTCTGCACTATGCGTTGTCACTGCTCCACCGTCTCCAAAACAGCCCAGATTTTTGGCAGGATAAAAACTAAATGCCGCTGCATCTCCTATTGCGCCGGCTTTTCCATTATCAGATACTGAACCATGTGCTTGTGCGGCATCTTCTATAAGCAAAATACCTCTCTCTTGTGTATATTGGCGGATTTCCTGCATTTCAGAAAGCTGACCGTATAAATGCACAACCAACACAGCCTGCGTATGAGAAGTAATAGCCTCTTTAAGTGACGCCAACGATAAATTATAAGTATCTATATCCGGTTCTGCCAAAATCGGGTTCAAACCGCATTGTAACAACGCTAAAATAGTGGCAATATATGTATTTGCCGGTACAATAACATCAGCTCCTCCAGTTAGTTTACCAGTTTGAATAAGTCCTATAAAAATCAGTTTCAAAGCATCTAGTCCGTTTCCTACACCTACGCTATACTGAACTCGGCAATACTCAGAAAAGCTTTTTTCAAATGCCAGTAGCTCATCTCCCAGAATATAGGAGCCTTTTTCAAGTATTTCAGAAGTCTTTTGTAAATAAAGTTTTTCATAAGGTTTGTTTATCTTATGTAAATCTAAAAACGAAGTCATTTCCATACCTTATACAATTTAGCAAAACTTGAGATTTTAAACGCGTAAATATTCTGAATAACAGTTCTAGCACCAAAACCTTCTTTCCAATGTAAAAGTCCTTTATTTAGTGTTTTTCCGTTATCTTCATTACTGATACCAAAATCAAAAAAATCTTTATCGGCAAAAATATCTTCGATTATTTTTTTTTGCAAAAAATCCAGTGCACCGTCTTTATTTCCCTCTTCTTTTCCTGCAATATATTGTAAATGTGCTACTTTTTGTGTTTCAAAAACAGTAACTCCGCCAACTATTTCACATTGAGTATTATACACGTTAAACTGTCTTATCTGATTGGGAAAGCGCTGTTTTAAAAGTTCAATTTCATTGAGAGTATGAACCGGATTAACATCGTATTTTTCTTTCAGTCTGGGAATCAGAATTCCATTCCAAAAAGATGAAAAATCGACAGCCTCGCTTATAAAATATTTTTTGACGGAAGCTTTCTGCCCCATTCGCCTGCGATTTTCAGAAAAAGGTATTTTTCTTTTTAAATCAATAACACTCAACACGTCCCTTCTGTACAAATGCGCATCTAATAAAAATGCTATATAACTGATTTCCTCACTAAAAACAGAGCAATAAATTTGGGGAATATCTTTTATCAAAATTTCCTCAATCCCTATAGTATTGTAATATTTCAGCAATAATTTAAAATACTGGATATAGCTTTCAAGATTAATCCCGATATCGCAAATCAAACCGCCATAAGTCAATCCTTGATGCGAAACTACTGAACTTTCATCCCGATTGGCAGGAAAAATTGCTTTTATGGTATTGTTGTCAACAATTAGTATGGACATTTCTTCAAACCGATGCTGATGATATTCCATAAAACCGCGTTCAAACAAAAACGTAGCATTTTTTGCTCGACTCTGAACAAAATCATCCCACTCTTTTCGGTAACGGGCGGTATAAGGTATAATTTGCAACATCTAGAATTCTTTGCAGTCGTTTGCTCTTTTATTTTATTTTTCAATAATACTACTTTAAAATAAATTTACAACAAAAATACATTAAAGATTAAGGCTAGAAAACATGATTATGAGTAAGGGCTTTTTACAGCTTTTTTGTTTTTAAGTTATACTATTAAGGTTAAGTTACTGCAAAAAATTATTCTGACATTTAAAAAATTTTAATTTACAATTTTTAATATAGTACATATTATATAGCATAGTCATAATGATATTAAACTTTTTTATCTTGTTCTGTTTAAATAAGCTATACATTTTTTGTTTAAAAACAGAGTTAAATTGATAATCTTTAAAATTTTCAATCGCTTCATTGGGAATTGAACATAAAAAATCTATGCTATTTAAATTTTCCGGTTTACTTTTATAAAAGCTAACTAATGAATTCTTTAATAATCTATTCATATACGTTTTGTAACAAACCAAGAACTCAATATTTGGATTTTCTGCTTGATATAGTTTATAGAATTTTAAAAACTCTAAATAAGTTTTATAAACAGAAATAAATTCAAAGTCTTTCTTTGAAAGAGATTTTTTTTGTGTTTACATAATTATATTTCTCAATTGAATTTAGATATACTTTTTTACAGTATTGTAAATATGTCAATACAAATACAGTATCCTCATGAAGCACTATTTCTTCATCAAATTTAATCTCATTTTGTTTTATAATTGAGTTAAGGTATAATTTTGAAAATACATATACATTTTTATAAATTTTATATGTTTCAAAGAGTGTATAAAATTCTTTTCTTTCCAATATTTTAGGAATATAATGAGGTATAGTAATTTTTTTGGGATTAAATCCAATTGCATTAAAACTATGAATTATTAAATCTGCTGATGTTTTATAATAGTCATTTATCATTTTTTCTAAATAACCAATTGATAGAAAATCATCACTATCTACAAAAGCAACAAAAAAACCTTTAGCAACTTGCATTCCCGAATTTCGAGCGGCTGATACACCTCCATTGGCTTTATTAACAACCAAAATTCGTTTATCTATGCGTTTAAATTTTTTGCATATTACTTTTGTATCATCCTGTGATCCATCATTAACAATAATCAATTCAAAATTACAATAAGTTTGATTCAAGATGCTTTTAATACATCTTTTTATAGTTTTGCCAGCATTATATGCTGGCAAAATCACAGATACTAGAAACATCTTACTCTTAACTAAACAAATTTTAAAATCTATAAGCTATACTCAATCCCATTCGCAAACCCGCCCAAGGCATTTTTCCTTTGAGCTTAATACCCTTATCACTGATTTCATAATCAATATTGTCAAAGCTGTCTTTTAAATCTTCCGCAAAATCTTGTAATTCTGCCTGTTCTTCTGCCGATAAGTTTTTGCTGGCAGTGATATCGATATTTGCTGAGCCGTAATTTCCACCTATAATCTGCCAGTCCAGATAAATATTTTTGCCCAAATGCCACTGCGCACCAAAGTAAATTCCACCGGAAAAAGCTTTGATATTACCAGTCAGCGGAAGATTAGGATCTTCACCTAACAGTATTAATTCATCAAACTGATAATCATAATTTATTTTAGTGGTTTCAATCTTAGCAAAAGCAGCGATGTAAAATCCGTGAAAAGCTCCTTTTTTACCTAGATAAAGTTTGATTTCCGGCGCAAAGGAAAAGTTTGAATACTTTAGTTTATCAATTTCAAAAGTGGCATCATCTTCACTGTCATCACTTTCAAACACTTTTTGTAAAGTACTTTTAAACGGTGCTCCGCTTTGCGGACGGTAATTTACGGTTGCTCCTGCAATCAACCTGCCTACTACCTTTCGCTCATAAGTTAAAGATCCTGTTCCCCACGATAGAGGAACAATATTAAATTTTACCAGATTCTTTTTTACGGGTAAAACACTGTCTGCTGTCATTGGCTCAAGATTCTGACCACATAAAATGGAACAGCACAATAGTGCAAATAAAACAAAATAAGATTTCATGATATGGTGTTTTTATGTTTTGTTAATACAAAGTTAAGAGTCAAAGAAATACTAAAAAATACCCATTTATAGGTATTTTTGATACGCTTTATCAATATTTAAATTTTTAAATATTAATCCTATAATACATCAAAGTTTAAACGTAAATTTCCGGCATGTTTAAAATCTAAAAAACAATACCATGAGTAGTCCGGTTAAAATTCCTTACAACAGTTTTATTAAGATTGACCGTCAATCATCTACTCCTGTATATCTTCAGATAACCAATCAGTTCAGCAATGCCATTCAGCGGAATTTTTTGCCTAAAGGAACCAAGCTCCCCGGCACGCGAATGATGGCAGTTCTGCTGAGTGTAAACAGAAATACGATTGTTTCTGCATTTGAAGAACTCGCAGAACAAGGTTGGATTAAAGTAAAACCTAATAAAGGTACTTTCGTGATCGAAAAAACACTTCAGAAACCGCAAAAAATACAAACCGACCCTAAAAAATACCAATATCAATATCCTGTCCAAACCGGCTTTTCCTTTATACAATCAAATCTGATGGATAATCCGTTTGAAAAAACACGATGTACTTACATTTTTAATGATGGAACGCCGGACTTTCGTCTCTCGCAAATAGAACAGTTGTCTTCTTTTTACAGTGCCTGTCTACGAAGAAAACATATGGGCAAAAAATGGCATGACAGCAATCATACAGAAAACGATTCTTTTAAGCGTAATTTAGTCAACTACCTTAATCTTTCCCGTGGATTGCACATTGATATTTCAAACTTACTAACCACGCGAAGTTCGGAAATGAGTATCTACCTGGTGTCTCAGATTTTATTAAACATAAATGACACTGTTGCAGTAGCAGATCTAAGCTATTTTACCTCCAATATGGCATTTCAGAAAGCAGGAGCAAGAATCATAACGATTCCAACCGACAAACAAGGAATTGACGTGGATTATCTGGAAAAAATATGCAAAAAACAATCACTCAGAATGCTGTATATCACTCCGCACTACCACTACCCTACCACTGTAACACTCAGCGCGCAGCGAAGAGTAAAACTACTGCATCTGGCGGCAAAATATGGTTTTATTATTCTGGAAGATGATTATGATTATGATTTTCACTACGATAAAAGTCCTGTTTTACCACTAACCAGCGTTGACGGTAATGGAATGGTAGTTTATATTGGTACATTTGGTAAGGCACTGCCATCGGGATTCAGAACTGGTTTTGTTGTTGCCCCACAAAATCTGATAGCTGAATTACAACAACATCTGACATTGATAGACCATCGTCGCGATACTGTTATGGAACAGGTTTTAAGTGAACTGATTAAAGAAGGAGAAATACATCGATTTCAAAAAAAACACCTGCAAATATATCAATCTCGAAGAGACTTTTTCTGCCGACAGTTAGAAACCTTTTTTGGCAACAGCCTTACTTTTGAAAAGCCCTCAGGGGGTTTAGCAGTTTGGATGGAATGGAATATACCCGTTAATCTTTTAAGATTAAAAAAAATAGCAGAAAAGTCCGATTTGTTTATTCCCAAAACGCTTTTATATCAAAATAAAAGTACAACAGCAATGCGAGTTGGATTTGGACATCTTAACGAAAAAGAAATAGAGCACAGTTTGTCCATTATATGGAAGTCTATTTCAAAATTATAACTTCTTTTTTTTAATATAAGCACAGAAAATTTATTGTTCTCATAAAAAATATCCTAACCTAGAAAACTTACACCAATAATCTTTATTTTAAAGATAGGTCGTTAAGAGTACTTCTCTTCTTATTTTTCTTATTTTTTTCAATCCCTGTAGTTTCTAATTAATCGGGGATGCTTCTTATTTTACAACATTGTAAAAACAAGATAATTATTATACCTCACCATACAAACAGTTGCAATACAAAAAAATTAATTAGTAAAAACTATTTAAAAACATATTAATAATAGATTTTATTTATAACTAAATTAGCAAATGATATAGAAAACCCTGATTTACAATAAGATATATTTTTACGTTTGTAATAGAAATTAAGAATATAAAATAAGTTATTATGAAAAAAGACAAACTTACTACCGCATCAGGGCGTCCTTACGCTTATCACGAAGATTCCTTAACTGCAGGCCCCAGAGGTCCTGTTTTATTGCAAGATTATATTCTGCATGAAAAAATGGCACATTTTAACCGTGAACGTATACCTGAGAGAGTGGTACACGCCAAAGGCTCGGGAGCCTATGGAACATTTACAGTAACGCACGATATTACTCAATACACCAAAGCTAAGCTGTTTAACGAAATAGGAAAACAAACTCCTGTTTTCCTTAGATTTTCAACTGTTGGAGGAGAAAAAGGATCTGCAGATACCGAACGAGATCCAAGAGGTTTCGCATTAAAATTCTATACTGAAGATGGCAATTGGGATTTAGTAGGAAATAATACTCCGGTATTTTTTATTAAAGATGCTAAAAAATTCAGCGACTTTATTCATACTCAAAAAAGAGAGCCTCGAACAAATTTAAAATCAGCTACAATGGTTTGGGATTTTTGGTCTTTGAACCCTGAAAGCCTTCACCAGGTAATGATACTAATGACCGACCGTGGAACACCTTATGGGTACAGGCACATGAATGGATACGGAAGCCACACTTTTTCCATGATAAATAAAGAAAATGAACGTTTTTTTGTAAAATTCCACTTTAAAACGGTACAAGGCATCAAAAATTTTACCGGAAAAGAAGCCGATCAAATGAGAGCCGAAGATATGGATTTTGCTCAGCGCGATTTGTATGAAAATATAGAAAAAGGTAACTTCCCTAAATGGAATTTAAAAATACAGGTAATGACGGAACAAGAAGCTAAAAACGCTGTGGTCAATCCTTTTGATGTAACCAAGGTTTGGCCTCACAAAGATTATCCATTGATTGATGTAGGGGTTTTAGAGCTTAACAAAAATCCGGAAAATTATTTTCAAGATGTAGAACAAGCCGCTTTTTCTCCCGCTCATATTGTGGACGGTATTGGGTTTTCTCCTGATAAAATGTTACAAGGAAGAATTTTATCTTATTCCGATGCTCAACGTTACCGATTAGGTGCTAATTATGAACAGATTCCGGTTAACCGCTGTCCGTTTATGGCTATTAATAATTATCAACGAGATGGTTTAATGAGAATTGATGGTAATGGCGGAAGTAAACCTAACTATTATCCGAACAGCTTTGACAATATTGAAGCAGACCAAAATTATGCAGAACCGGCTTTTGAGATTGAAAGTACAATAGCAGATCATTTTGACCGAAATGCGGAAGGTGAAAATGATCACTTTAGCCAACCGGGAAACTTATATAGATTATTATCTCAACAAGACAAAGAAAATACTATTAGTAATATTATTAATTCAATGAATGCAATTGATGGAGAAAAAAGAGAAGAAATTATTCTTCGTCAATTATGCCACTGGTTTAGAGCTGATACCGAATTAGGAATGCATATTGCCAAAGGATTAAATATCGACATAAGTAAGCATTTTAATATGTAAAGCAAAGTAATATATATTAAAAACACAAAAACCTGCACAACATTCAATTTGTGCAGGTTTCTTTTATCTCATTGTAAACTTAATTAATACTTTGAAAGTATCTCTTTATTTATTTTTTTGATTAACTGAGGACCTTCATAAATAAATCCGGTGTATAACTGAATTAAACTCGCTCCTGCTTCCAATTTTTCAATTGCGTCTTTTGCGGTGTGGATTCCCCCTACTCCTATTATCGGAAAAGCTTTGTTGCTTTTTTCCGACAAAAACCGGATTACCTCTGTACTTCGTTTTGTTAACGGTTTTCCGCTTAAACCGCCTATTTCTTTTTGATTTCCAGACTGTAAACCTTTACGTTCAATAGTCGTATTCGTGGCGATTACTCCGGCAATTTTAGTTTCAGCAACTATTTCTATAATATCCAGTAATTGCTCATCTGTCAAATCTGGAGCTATTTTTAATAAAACAGGCTTGTTTTTCGCTTTTGCTTTATTTTTTTCCTGTAAAGTCTTCAACAGTTTTTTTAAAGGTTCTTTTTCTTGCAGCTCCCTAAGATTAGGCGTATTAGGAGAACTCACATTTACCACAAAATAATCTACGTACGGATAAAGTGCATCAAAACAAATCACATAATCATCAACAGCATTTTCATTTGGTGTAACTTTGTTTTTCCCTATATTTCCACCAATCAATGTACCTTTATTCTTTCTTAAACGTTCTACAGCAGTTTCAACACCGCCGTTGTTAAATCCCATTCGGTTAATTAATCCACTATCTTCCTTTAAGCGAAATAATCTCTTTTTAGGATTTCCCGGCTGCGGTTTAGGCGTAAGCGTCCCGATTTCAATAAAACCAAAGCCAAAATTTTCCAATTCGCTGTACAATTTTGCATCTTTGTCCAAACCCGCCGCCAAACCAACGGGATTTTTAAATTTAAGTCCAAAAACCTCTCGCTCCAACCTTGAGTCAGAAACCTGAAACTGAGAGCGGATGAAAGCCGAAACTCCCGGAATTTTATTAATCGCCTTTAGCATATTAAACGTAAAGTGGTGAATTTTTTCCGGATCAAACCTAAAAAATATAGGCTTTACAACGCTTTTGTACATGTTGCAAAATTTGTGTTGTTATTAAGTGTCGCAAAATTAGTCTTTTTTATCAGATTTCACAGTATATGGTGAGTAGTTTTATCTTATTCCTAAACACATAATTTTTTTAGAAAAGAAACTTTTTTGCTATGTTTTGCTTAAATTGCTGTATCAAAAGTTATGCTTATGCTTCCTGACAACTATTTACAATTTAAAACAGCTTTATCGCGTACAATTCCCGAAGCTCAGCTTATTACCAATCCGCTTTTACTCTTAGCTTATGGTACGGATGCGAGTTTTTACCAGCTGATACCCAAAATGGTCGTACAGGTTCACAATGAAAATGAAGCTGTAACTGTTATTGAAAATGCATATAAATACCATATCCCAGTAACGTATCGTGCTGCCGGAACCAGTTTGTCAGGGCAAGCAGTTACCGATTCCGTTTTGATGGTTGCCACACATCACTGGAAAAATTACAAGATATTCGACAAAGGATTAAAGGCAAAATTCCAACCCGGAATCATAGGCGGCAGAGCCAACATATTACTGGCTCCCTACGGCAGAAAAATAGGTCCGGATCCCGGTTCAATAAATGCTGCCATGATTGGCGGGATTGCCGCTAACAATGCCAGTGGAATGTGTTGTGGAACCGCGCAAAATTCCTATAACACCCTTGCTGATATTCGGCTGGTTTTTTACGATGGAACTGTTTTAGATACTTCAGATGAAAAAAGCAAACAAAACTTTTTGGTAAAACATCCCGAAATCATTCAAAAAATAGAGACTATCCGCAATGAAATTCAAAACAACCAGGTTTTACTGAACCGAATCAAACGCAAATTTAAAATCAAAAATACAACAGGATACAGCCTGAATGCTTTTGTCGATTATCACAATCCATTTGATATTATAAAACACCTGATGATTGGCTCGGAAGGCACACTTGCTTTTATTTCAGATATCACTTATAATACTGTTATCAATTACAAATACAAAGCCTGTACATTGATGGTTTTTGAAACAATTGAAAAAGCCTGCTCTGCCGTTCCATTTTTAAAAGAAAGTCCGGTAGCAGCTGTAGAGCTGTTAGACAGAAATAGCATCCGATCTATCGAAAACGATGAACAGGCACCGAGTTATTTTAAAACGCTCCCCGAGTCAGGCTGTATTCTTTTAGTGGAATGTCAGGCAAACAATGTGCAGGAAATGACTGAAAAACAGCAAAAAATAATAGCGTCTGTTGCTGCCGTTCCTACTTATAAACCATTTGAATTTACATCCGAACCCAAACAATACGCTTTTAATTGGAAGACCCGCAATGGACTTTTACCGAGTACGGGCGCATTGCGGAAAACCGGAACTACTTGTATTATTGAAGATGTTGCTTTCCCTGTTGACAGATTGGCTGAGGCAAGCATAGCCTTGAAAAATCTGTTTGCCGAACTGCAATACCAAGATGCCGTTCTGTTTGGACATGCTTTGGAAGGGAACCTTCATCTGGTATTTTCACAGGATTTTTCAACTGCAAAAGAAGTACAGTGCTATGCTACATTAATGGACAGACTGACTGATCTTGTGGTTAACCGGTTTCAAGGTTCACTGAAAGCCGAGCACGGCACAGGCAGAAACATGGCTCCGTTTGTGGAAAAAGAATGGGGTGAACAAGCGTATCGAATTATGGTAGAAATTAAACAGCTGTTTGATCCTAATAACCTCGTTAATCCTGGAGTTATTATCAACAAAAATCCAAAAATCCATCTGGAAAACCTAAAACCATCGCCACCAACACATGAAATTATAGACAAGTGCATTGAATGCGGTTTTTGCGAATCACATTGTGTATCGGAAGGATTGACGTTATCTCCGAGACAGCGCATTGTGGTAGGAAGAGAAATTTCTCGCCTGAAAAAATCAGGAAAAAATACTGAACGTTTAAAATTGTTACGCCAACAAGCTGAATATTATTCTGATCAAACCTGTGCTACGGATGGATTGTGTGCCTTGGTTTGTCCGGTCAAAATCGATACCGGAAAATATATCAAAGCTGTCAGACGTTCCAAAATTTCATCAAAAAACAGGAAAAGAGCACAATACCTCGCTAAAAACTTAGACAAGGTTACTAAAGCCGGACGATTGGGGGTGAAATCCATTCATTTCTTTCAAACTGTACTGGGAAATAAAACCTTGTATTCCGTTTCCAAAGTATTCCGAAAAATATCAGGCAATAAAATACCTCAATGGAACAGCGCGATGCCAACAGCAACTCAAACCAAAGTAGAAACATCTGTTCTTTATCCTGAAAACGAGCTAAAAGTAGTCTATTTTCCGTCTTGTATCAACCGTACGATGGGAAAATCTGCGGATTATCCCAAAACAGATGTTGACTTAATCGCTCAAACAGAAATCCTTTTAAAGCGAGCAGGGTATTCGATTATATATCCTGAAAAAATTAACAATTTGTGCTGTGGCATGCCTTTTAGCAGCAAAGGATATAAGAGAGCAGGTCTTCAAAAAGAAGCTGAACTGGATCAACATTTGCTACAAGCTTCTGAAAATGGAAAATATCCCATTTTGTTTGATATGAGTCCCTGTTTTTACACATTTATGGAAACACGTCAAAACAGCAATCTGAAAATATATGATCCGATTGAATTTGTCTTGGATTTTGTATTGCCCAAACTGCCGGTTAAAAGTCCGCGAAAAGAAATCACTTTATTTCCTGTTTGTTCTGTAAAAAAAACAGGATTGGAAGAAAAATTAATGGAAATAGGAGAACGATGTGCTGAAAAAGTTCATTATATCGATAGCAACTGCTGTGGTTTTGCGGGAGACAGAGGTTTTACACATCCCGAATTAAACCAATACGGAAACAGACATTTAAAAGAGAAAATTCCGAGCACATGCAAAGACGCGTTTTCTACCAGCCGAACCTGTGAAATAGGATTATCCGAGCATAGCAATGTAAATTTTAAATCTGTTTTTTATTTAATTGACGAAGTTACACGTTAAATAATATTAGATGAATTACATAAAACCAAAGCTTTGAAATTCCCAAAACTTTGGTTTATAATTTACATTCCGGCAATTACCCTTAATTCTTCCATCATTCGCATCGCCAAATTGTCAGCTTCTTCCTGAGTGGATGCTTCGGTATAAATGCGAATAATAGGTTCTGTATTGGACTTTCTCAGGTGTGCCCAACTGGTGGGAAAATCTATTTTTACGCCGTCTATTGTTGTTACTTTTTGATTGCTGTAATTAAAAGCTATTTGTTCCAGAATAAGGTCAACGTTTAACCGCGGAGTAAGCTCTATTTTATTTTTACTCATATAATATTGTGGATAAACAGCTCTGAGTTCGGATACAGTTTTATCTTGTTGTGCCAAATACGTCAGAAAAAGGGCAATGCCGACTAAAGCATCTCTTCCGTAGTGAATTTCAGGATAAATAATTCCTCCATTTCCTTCTCCTCCCAAAACAGCATTTGTTTTTTTCATCAGTTCTACTACGTTTACTTCTCCTACGGCAGACGCTTCGTACTTTCCTCCTCTTTGTTCGGTTATATCTCTTAACGCCCGTGATGACGAAAGATTAGAAACTGTATTGCCCGGTGTTTTACTAAGTACATAATCCGCTACGGCTACTAACGTATATTCTTCTCCAAACATTTCGCCTTCGTTGGTAATAAAAGCCAAACGATCCACATCGGGATCAACTACAATTCCGAAATCGGCTTTTTCTTTTTTAACTAATTCACAAATGTCTCCCAAATGTTCTTTTAAAGGTTCAGGATTATGCGGGAAATGTCCGTTCGGATCGCAGTAAAGTTCCACTACTTCAACACCCATTTTTTTCAACAAAGCAGGAATTACAATTCCGCCAGAAGAATTTACGGCATCTACAACTACTTTAAAATTTTTCTTTTTTACGGCTTCCACATCTACTAATTTCAGTCTTAAAACTTCATCAATGTGAATATTCATATAATCTGATTTTGGAGTAACAATTCCCAAGCTATCTACATCTGCAAAGACATAAGCGTCTTTTTCAGCAATGTCCAAAATTTTAGCACCTTCTTCTCCATTTAAAAACTCTCCTTTGTTATTTAACAGTTTTAAGGCATTCCATTGCTTAGGATTATGAGAAGCAGTCAGAATAATTCCTCCATCGGCTTTTTCTAACGGCACAGCCACCTCAACAGTCGGCGTTGTCGAAAGTCCTAAATCAATAACATTAATTCCCAAACCAACTAAAGTATGAACCACTAAATTGTGAATCATCGAACCCGAAATGCGTGCATCTCTTCCTATAACTACGGTTAATTGTTTTTTATCTGAATTATTTTTTAAAAATGTTCCGTATGCAGAGGCAAATTTTACAGTATCAACAGGAGTAAGATTATATCCTACTTTTCCGCCAATCGTACCTCGAATGCCCGAAATAGATTTGATTAAGGTCATAACTTTATTTTTTTCGATGTACGACAAAGATAAAAGAAATGAAAATGTTTTATCGATTTATCTTAGTCAAATGTTTAATTTTATATCTAAATTGTCAATATGAATTTTTTAGCACATATATATTTATCAGGAGAAGATGAGCTTTTAAAAATCGGAAATTTTGCTGCCGACAGCATCCGAGGAAAAGAATATTTGACGTATCCTTTAAAAATACAGCAAGGTGTAATTTTACACAGAGAAATAGATACTTATACCGATACTCACCCAATTTGGCGACAAAGCAAAAAAATAATTGTTCCGCAATATAATCACTATGCTGCAGTTATTGTAGATATGTATTATGACCATTTTTTGGCAAAAAACTGGAATCAATATAGCCAAGTTCCTTTAGAGCAATACGCTGACGTATTTTATCAATCTTTAATTGATAATTACGAAATTCTTCCACCTAAAATAAAAAGCTTTTTACACATTATGATTGCCGAAAACTGGCTAGTTTTATACCGAACTACTGGAGGACTGGAGTATATTCTGTCACAAATGAACAAACGCTCTAAAGGAATTTCAAAAATGAGGTTTGCAACAAAAGAATTAATAGAAAACTACCCTGATTTTGAAACTCAGTTTACAGCTTTTTTTGAAGATTTAAAAGAACATATTATACGTTTTATAAAAACAGATCGCTTTTTATTAAAATCCTACTAATATAATTCGATAATATAAAAATATTTTTAATGCTAGTAATGTTTAATTACTTTTGCAGTCTATTGCTGTAGGATGAAATTTTTGAATAGAAAAAAAATAAGGTCTTTTTTTCATCAGGTATTCAGATATGCTGAAGGGATTTTGTTTTTTTTGAAATCAATACTTTCAAAAAAACAGTTTCTATATTTATCTTGCGTATTTGTAGGTGCCTCTTCTGCTGTTGCTGTTATTATTTTAAAATATTTTGCACATTCTGTTTTTTTATTCGCCTCTTATATTGACAATCTTTCTCATTTGCCCTATTTAAACAGTATTTTACCAATTATAGGTATTTTACTGACTGTATTTATAATTAAAAAATTCCTAAACGGCAACATTGAAAAAGGAACTTATCAGATTATGATTTCTGTAGCCAAGCGTTCGGGAATTATGCCCCGAAAACAAATGTATGCCCAGATTGTTACCAGCTCATTGACAGTGGGGATGGGAGGATCTTTAGGGTTAGAATCTCCTATTGCTATTACAGGAGCTGCATTTGGATCTAACTACGCTCAAAACTATCGGTTAAATCATAAAGATCGTATTTTATTGCTTGCTTGTGGTGTTGCTGCCGGAATTTCAGCTGCTTTTAACGCTCCGATTGCAGGGGTTTTATTTGCTATTGAGATTATTTTAGCAGATGTTGCTGTATCGGCTTTTATTCCTATCATGATTGCATCTGCAACTGGTACAATTGTTTCAAACCTAATCATAAAAGAAGATATTTTACTTTCCTTTAGACAACAACTTACCTTCGATTCAGATAACACGCCTTATTATGTTTTATTAGGAGTATTATCTGGAATATTTTGTGTTTACCACGCGCGAATGTTTAGAAAAACTGAGCATTTTATTTCCAGCTTTAAAAAAGGTCTCTATAAAAGAGCAATTATTGGCGCATCTATGGTTGCCGGATTAATATTTTTATTTCCAACCTTGTTTGGTGAAGGATATGAAAGTATTAAAGTATTAGCCGGAGAAAACCCGCAAGAAATTTTAAGCAATACCATTTTGAGCAAACATATAGACAATCGATGGGTTTTACTGTTATTTGTTTCTGGTGCTGCTCTGATGAAAGCTTTGGCAGCAGGACTTACTATGGGTAGTGGCGGAAATGGCGGAAATTTTGCTCCTTCTTTATTTGTAGGTTCATATTTAGGATTTTCCTTATCACATCTATTAACTCTATTAGGATTAAAGGAAATTCCTATTCACAACTTTACAGTAGTGGGAATGGCTGGAGTTTTAAGCGGATTGTTCCATGCTCCTCTTACAGCAATATTTTTAATTGCTGAAATTACGGGAGGTTATGGATTAGTTGTTCCTCTTTTGATTGTATCTTCCATAAGTTTTGCTATCTCTAAACGTATGGAAAAATATTCGATGGATATTAAATCTATAGCTAAAACCGGCATGGTGTTTACTTCTGATAAAGATTTCAATATCCTTTCAACAATATCTATTAAAAATTATATACAAAAAGATTTACGAATCCTTACTTTACAAAATACCACACAGGATGCTTTTGAAATTTTTTCACAAACCACTCAATCTTTTATACCTGTTGTAAATCAAGAAAATGAAATTGTTGGTAGTGTAGAATTAGATAAAGTGAGACCTATTATATTCAATAGCTTTCAAACTAAATTTACTTTGCTAAAAGATATTATTGTACCTCCTGCTATAGCCTTATCTACAGATTCCGCAAAAACTGTAATGGATCTTTTTGAAAGCTATCATTCTAATTATCTTTTAATAGAAAAAAATGGAAAGTATTTAGGTTCTCTCTCTAAATATGATATCCTAGAAGCTTACAGACGAAACCATAAGTACTTGTTGTTGGATTAAGGGGGAAAGGAAATCAATAATTTGGATTTGTTTTTTTATACTTATAGATATTAATTTTTTGTTAATATATAATTTTCCAGATGTATTTGCGTATTTATAATTAATATCTTTCGAGAAATTTACACCATGTATATAAGCATTTAGAAAATTATACTCAAAACTAATTAATGAAAAAAACAATTATTTTATCCGCCACTTTACTAACTTTCCATTTGTTTAGCTATGCACAAAGCGACTCAAATGCTATAGAAAATCAATTTAATACCCTTATTAATCAATCTAATAACTGGCAAAATTATAAAGTTGTAGAAAAAAACAAATTGCAACAGTTACAACATAATGTAAAAGATTCAATACGCAGCTTGCAAACAACTATCCGTCAGAATAAAAGCTCTTTGATAGAACAAAAACAATCTCTAGACTCCTTATCTAATCAATTACAAATTATTCAAAAAGATTTAACTGCTGCACTTGACCGAGAAGACAATCTTGATTTTATAGGAATCAGCACACATAAAACAACTTTTAAAACATTGGTATGGTCAATCATTATTACTCTTCTTTTAATTTTAGGAATTCTATTTTTTCAATTTAAAAAGAGTTATGCTGACACAAAAGATGCTCGAAAAAAACGAGAGGAAACAGAAATTGAATTAGAACGTGCTCGTTATCAAGAACTTCTTAAAGATTTACGTCGACAAGAAAAACGTGTGAAAGATTTATTAAGCCAAGTTGATGAAGAACAAACAAAAGTTCTTTCACTTACAGAATCATTAAGTAAAGTTAATGATAAAATGCGTATTTATAAAGCACAAATTGAAACTGCTGAATCATCTGCTGCACAAGGTAACTTACTTCTTCATAGATTGAGAAAGACATAATTATCACTTGAATTTTAGTTTTAACACGTGCTCGTCGTCTTGAACGAGAACTTGAAGATGCCGAAGAACGTGCTGAAATGGTTACAACAACATTAATTCGT
>OFTY01000215.1_pt1 | contig 59809 bp, 59 predicted proteins | sample 1775061 | NCBI WGS metagenome assembly OFTY01 (sample SAMN08195773, study PRJEB24354) | sludge metagenome | isolation source: sludge from phenol fed wastewater aerobic bioreactor B | place: India: Nagpur | collected 2016-09-16 | reverse complement strand
TCTGGCCCGACCGACGACAAGTCCGAACTCTATATTCGTGTCAACGAGGTGGTGCTCCAGCTCGGCGAAGAGGATTATGAGAAGGACGAAAAGGCGAAGTCGATCAGCCTGACCGAAGAAGGCACCGAGCATGTCGAGCGCCTGCTCGAAGCTGCCGGGCTGCTCCAGGGCAACAATCTTTACGACATCGAGAACACGCAGGTCGTTCATCACGTCAACCAGGCGTTGAAAGCCATCGTGATGTTCCGCCGCGACACCGACTATATCGTCAAGGACGGCAAGGTCGTCATGATCGACGAATTCGCCGGCCGCATGATGGACGGCCGCCGCTGGTCGGACGGCCTGCACCAGGCGGTCGAGGCGAAGGAAGGCGTGAATATCGAGCCCGAGAACCAGACGCTCGCCTCGATCACCTTCCAGAATTATTTCCGCATGTATCCCAAGCTGTCCGGCATGACCGGCACCGCGGCGACCGAGGCGGCCGAATTCTTTGAAATCTACAAGATGAACGTCGTCACCATCCCGACGAACCGCCCGATCGCGCGTCTCGACGAAGAAGACGAATTCTACAAGAATATCACCGACAAGTTCGGCGCCATCGCGCGCACGATCCGCGAAGCGAACGAGCGGGGCCAGCCGGTTCTGGTCGGCACGGTATCGATCGAGAAGTCGGAGCTTCTGTCCTCCTACCTCGAAAAGGAAGGCGTGCCGCACAGCGTTCTCAACGCGCGCTTCCACGAAAGCGAAGCGCATATCGTCGCGCAGGCGGGCCGCGCCGGCGCGGTGACGATCGCGACGAACATGGCGGGCCGCGGCACCGACATCAAATTGGGCGGTAGCGAAGAGTTCCGCATCGAGGATGAGCTGAAGGACATGCCCGAAGGCGCCGAACGCGACGCCGCCGAAGCGCGCATCCGCGAGGAAGTCGCCGCCGAACGCGAGGCGGTGAAGGCTGCTGGCGGGTTGTTCGTGCTCGCCACCGAGCGCCACGAAAGCCGCCGCATCGACAATCAGCTGCGCGGCCGTTCGGGCCGTCAGGGCGACCCCGGCCTGTCGAAATTCTACCTCTGCCTCGACGACGATCTGCTTCGCATCTTCGGTCCCGACACGCTGTTCGCCAAGATGATGAACAAGAATCTCGAGGATGGCGAAGCGATCGGATCGAAGTGGCTGTCGAAGGCGATCGAGACCGCGCAGAAGAAGGTCGAGGCGCGCAACTACGACATCCGCAAGCAGGTCGTCGAATATGACAACGTCATGAACGACCAGCGCAAGGTGATCTACGAACAGCGCGGCGAGATCATCGACAGCGAAACGGTCGATGACGCGATGACGGCGATGCGTGCCGAAACGGTCAATGCGATCGTCGCCGATGCGTGCCCGCCGGGCAGCTATCCCGAGCAATGGGACATCGAGGCGATGAAGGAGCGGGTGGCGAACATCCTCGATCTCAGCCCGCCGTTCGACGAATGGATGCAGGAAGATGCGGTCGATGCCGAAATCTTCGAGGAACGCATCCAGCAGATGGCCGACGCTGTTGCCGCCGAAAAGGCGGCGCAGGTCGACCAGGAAAGCTGGCGCGGTATCGAAAAGTCGATCCTGCTCCAGACGCTGGACCATCATTGGAAGGACCATCTCGCGACGCTCGACGCATTGCGGCAGGCGATCTTCCTGCGCGCCTATGCGCAAAAGCAGCCGATCAACGAATATAAGGCCGAGGCTTTCGCGCTGTTCGAACGGATGCTGCAGAATATCCGCGAGGATGTGACGCGCACCGTGGCGCGGATCGATTTCCAGTTCCAGGAACCCGAACCGATGCCGCTGCCCGATCTGCCGGACTTCCTGACCACGCACATCGATCCCTTCACGGGCGAGGACAACAGCGCCGATATCGACGGCGGCTCGCTGGGCGTGATCGCCGACACGCTGCCGCCGATGCAGGTGCCGCGCCCCGATCTTCCCGAAGGCGAAAATCCCTATGCGGCGCTGGAGATCAGCCGCAACGCGCCGTGCCCCTGTGGTTCGGGCCGCAAGTACAAGCACTGCCACGGGCAGCTTTGACGGCATAGGACGGCGGGGCCGCGCGCCGGTGCGCGCGGCCCTTCGCGCCGTGACGAGGCCGCTTGCCATCGCGCGGCGGCGCGATTAGCATCTTTCCCATAAGCTTGGTGGCCGTGTAGCCGCCGGGCGACGTAGCAGGTCGGAACAGGGCGCCGCGTTTATCGTGCGCGGTTGGCGTGGCTGTTGCGTGGAAAGGGTCGGAGCATTTCCTTCTTCGACGAGATGATAACCGGGGATGGCGGGACCAGGCCGCCCTATCGCGAATATTGCGAATGGTTCGATGCCGAGGATGCCCAGCGCATCCAGCGCAAGACGCAGCAGGCCGAAGCCTTTTTTCGCACCACTGGCATTACCTTCAACGTCTATGGCGAGGCCGACGCCGACGAGCGGCTGATCCCGTTCGACGTGGTGCCGCGGATCATTGCGGCGGGCGAGTGGCGCCGCCTGTCGCGCGGCATCGAACAGCGGGTGCGGGCGCTCAACGCCTTTCTCTACGACATTTATCACCGGCAGGAGATTTTGCGTGCCGGCCGGGTGCCGACCGCGTTGATCGCGCGCAACGATGCCTTCCTGCCGATGATGATGGGCATGGATCCGCCCGGCGGCGTCTATACCCATATCAGCGGCATCGATATCGTCCGCACCGGCGCCGACGAATTCTATGTGCTGGAGGATAATGCCCGCACTCCGTCGGGGGTGTCCTACATGCTCGAGAATCGCGAAACGATGCTCCAGATGTTTCCGGAGCTCTTCGCGAAAGTACCGGTGCGCGAGGTCGGCGACTATCCGATCAACCTCCTGAAATCGCTGTCGGCCTGTGCGCCGCCGATGTGCGGCGGTACGCCGACTGTCGCGGTGCTGACGCCGGGCATCCACAACAGCGCCTATTTCGAGCACAGCTTCCTTGCGGATCAGATGGGCGCCGAACTGGTTGAAGGGCATGACCTGCGCGTCGTCGATGGCCGGGTCGCGATGCGCACGACGCAGGGCTATCGCGCGATCGACGTCCTTTACCGCCGCGTCGACGATGATTTCCTCGACCCGCTAAATTTCCGTCCCGATTCGATGCTGGGGGTGCCCGGGATATGGGACGTCTATCGCGCCGGCGGCATCACGATTGCCAATGCGCCGGGGACCGGGATCGCCGATGACAAGGCGCTCTATAGTTACATGCCCGACATCATCGAATTCTATACTGGCGAAAAGGCGCTGTTGCCCAACGTGCCGACGTGGCGATGCAGCGAGCCCGAACATCTGCGCGAGGTGCTCGACCGGCTTCCCGAACTGGTGGTGAAGGAAGTGCACGGGTCGGGCGGCTATGGCATGCTCGTCGGGCCGACCGCAAGCCGGAAGGAAATCGCGGCATTTCGCGCCAAGCTGGAGGCGAACCCCGGCAATTATATCGCCCAGCCGACCCTGTCGCTTTCGACGGTGCCGATCTTCACCAAAAAGGGCCTTGCGCCGCGGCATGTCGATCTGCGCCCCTTTGTCCTGATGTCGCCGCAGGGCATCACCATCACCCCCGGCGGCCTGACGCGCGTCGCGATGACCAGGGGATCGCTGGTCGTGAACAGCAGCCAGGGTGGCGGCACCAAGGACACCTGGGTGTTGGAGGACTGACGGCGATGCTAGGCAAAACCGCAGGCAGCCTCTTCTGGATGGCGCGCTATCTTGAACGAAGCGAGAATAATGCGCGACTGATCGACGCGGGCTTTCGCATCGCGCTCACCCGGTCGCAGACGGCGCCCGCCGAATGGCGCTCGATATTGGAGACCGCGGGGGTCGATCAGGCATTCCTGGCGGCGCACGATGATTACAGCTCGGCGCGCGTGGTCGATTTCCTGCTGCGCGATCCGGCCAACCCGTCGAGCATCCTGTCGATCGTCAAGCGCGCGCGCGACAATGCGCGCACCGCGCGCACCGCCTTGACGCGTGAGGTGTGGGAGGCGGTGAACACGAGCTGGATGACGCTGACCGGCCTGCTCAAGCGGCCGGTGCGCGAGGACGATCTGCCCGATGTGCTCGCCGCGATCCGTCAACAGAGCGCGCAGGTGCGCGGCGCGCTGACCGGTACGATGCTGCGCAACGACGGCTATAATTTCGCGCGGCTGGGCACCTTCCTCGAACGTGCCGACAACACGGCGCGCATCCTCGACGTCAAATATTATCTGCTGCTGCCCTCGGTCGCGCATATCGGCACGTCGATCGACAATGTGCAGTGGGAAACGATCCTGCGGTCGGTCTCGGCGCACCGCGCCTATCGCTGGCTTTACGGGGCCGAGATCAGCGCGCTCAAGATCGCCGAATTCCTGATCCTCTATGGCCAGATGCCGCGCAGCCTGGCCTTTTGCTGCGCCAAGATGCAGGACAATCTTGCCTGGCTGCAGCGCGGCTATGGGGAAGAGACCGACGCAGGGCGCATCGCCGATGCGCTGTGCCGGCAAAAGCTTGCGGGGCCGATCCAGGCGATCTTCGATGGCGGCCTGCATGAATATCTGACCGATTTCCTGTCCGCCAATTCGGCGCTCGCGATGCAGATCGAGCGCGATTACCGTTTCGTGGAGTGACGATGTTCCTGCGTGTCGAACATACCACCCATTATCGCTATGACGCCCCCGTCGGCTATGCGCTGCAACAACTGCGCCTGACCCCCAAGGACCGGCCGGGCCAGCAGCGGATCCACGACTGGACGATCGAGGTCGAGGGCGGGGAAAAGCAGCTCCATTATGTCGATCATCACGGCAATGGCGTCGATCTGATCGCGGTGCACGGCGGCGATGCTGAACTTGTCATCCGTTGCCACGGCGCGGTCGAACTGCTCACCACCGACGGGGTGATCGGGGCGCATCGCGGGGCGATGCCGCTGTGGACCTTCCTCCGCCCGACGCCGCTGACCCGCGCGGGACGGGGCGTGCGCGCGCTCACCGCCGGATTGGGACGCGACTTCGCGAACGATATCGAACGCGCGCATGCGCTGTCGGCGGCGATCCTCGACCGGCTGGCCTATCGCATCGGCGTTACCGATGCCGAGACGACCGCAGAACAGGCGCTGGGGGGCGAGGGCGGGGTGTGCCAGGATCACGCCCATATCTTCATCGCCGCGATGCGCCATCTGGGCCATCCCGCGCGTTATGTTTCGGGCTACCTCAGCATGGACGACCGCACCCATCAGGACGCGACCCACGCCTGGGCCGAGGCGCATTTCGACCATATCGGCTGGATCGGCTTCGACGTCAGCAACGGCCATTCGCCCGACGAGCGCTATATCCGCGTCGCGACGGGGCTCGATTATCGCGATGCCGCCCCGGTTCGCGGCATGCGCTATGGTGCGGCGCAAGAAAATCTGGTTGTCCAATTGCAGGTGCAGCAATAATCGGGACATCACAGGGGCGGGACGGGGATTCGATGACCTATTGCGTGGGCATGCGTTTGAACAAGGGTCTGGTGTTCATGTCGGACACCCGCACCAACGCCGGCGTCGATGACATATCGCAGGTGCGCAAGATGCGCAGCTGGCACGTGCCGGGCGAGCGCGTGATCACGCTGATGTCGGCGGGCAATCTGGCGACCACCCAGGCGGTCGTCAGCCTGCTCGACGAGCGCACCAAGGCACCCGAGGAACGCCAGCCGTCGATCCTGCAGGCGCCGTCGATGTTCCAGGTCGCGACGATCGTCGGGGAGACGCTGCGCCAGATCGTGCTGCGCTACGGCGCCGAAGGGCCGGCCGCCGAATCGATCTTTCGCGCCTCGTTGATCGTCGGCGGGCAGATTGCCGGCGCCGAACCGCGCCTGTTCCTGATCTATCCCGAGGGCAATTTCATCGAAGCGGGGGAAGATAATCCCTTCTTCCAGATCGGCGAAACCAAATATGGCCGCCCGATCATCGTGCGGTCCTACGATCCCGCCATGTCGTTTGAGGATGCGGTCAAGCTGCTGTGCGTCTCGTTCGATTCGACGATCCGCGCCAACGCCGGGGTCGATCTGCCGATCGACCTGAAGGTCCACGAACGCGACGATTTCCACGGCGTCCACGAACGCCGCTTCGAACGCGACGATCCCTATTTCCACAATGTGTCGCACGGCTGGGCCGAAGCGCTGGGCATCGCGCTGGCCGAACTGCCGGACTTTCATTTTTGACCGCGCTCCGCAGGAGATTCTGGCTCTCCGAGACGAGGATGTCCGAGCGCAAATGGCATTAATATTTATAATATAATTAATATTCTAAGTCGCGTTGACATAAATTATTATGGATGAGACAAGCGGCGGTCGCCTGAGACAGAGCTAGGAGACCGTTATGAAAAAAGTTATTTTGATCGCGATCTGTGCTTCCGTAACATTTGTTCTTCCTGCTTCAGCGCAAACCAATCCTCCTTATATTCCGGGAGGCACCGGATCCTACGAAGTTTGCGGTGCTACGGAGTGTAGCGTATATTTCTGTGTCGATTCTAACCAGAACGGGAACGCCGATGAAGGGGAATGTTCTTTGGCATACTCTTATCCTCGGCCAAGAGAGGTCAGTGAAAACTGACAGTATCTTCGATACGAGAATAATATAGTGCATATCACTGTCAGGCGACGACGTAATTTTATTAGCCCTCCCTTCATTTTTAGGAAGATTTCTATATCTTTCTTTGAAGGGTGGGTGCTTTGTAGAATAATCTGAATTTTCTTTGATTTCATTGTCTTTGCATATGGTCGCCTATTGGGCGCTGGATTACCGGTTCTTCCGGCCTTCGATCAGCCCGTCGACCAGGCTCGGGTCCGCCAGCGTCGACGTGTCGCCGAGCGAGCCGAAGTCATTCTCTGCGATCTTGCGCAGAATCCGCCGCATGATCTTGCCCGACCGGGTTTTGGGAAGGGCGGGGGTCAGGTGGATATGGTCGGGCGTCGCTATCGGGCCGATTTCCGTGCGCACCTGCTGCCGCAGCGCGGCGGCAATCTCTTCGGTCGGCTCGACCCCCGCATTCAGCGTGACATAGGCGTAGATGCCCTGGCCCTTGATGTCGTGCGGAAAGCCGACGACCGCAGCTTCGGCGACCAGATCGTGCAGCACGAGCGCGCTTTCGACCTCGGCGGTGCCCATGCGGTGGCCCGAGACGTTGATGACATCATCGACCCGCCCGGTGATCCGCCAATAGCCCTCGGCGTCGCGGCGGCAGCCGTCGCCGGTGAAATATTTGCCCTTGTAGGTCGAAAAATAGGTCTGGATGAAGCGGTCATGGTCGCCATAGACCGTCCGCGCCTGCCCCGGCCAGCTGTGCGTGATGCACAGATTGCCCTCGGTCGCGCCGCCGACCTGTTCGTCGGCAAGCACCGCGCCATCGGCATCGACGAGCTGCGGCCGAACGCCGAAAAAGGGGCGCCCCGCGCTGCCCGGCTGCATCGGATGCGCGCCGGGAAGCGTCGTGATCATGATGCCGCCGGTCTCGGTCTGCCACCAGGTATCGACGACGGGGATGCGGCCCTTGCCGACGAGCTGGTGATACCAGCGCCATGCCTCGGGATTGATCGGCTCGCCGACGCTGCCGAGCAGCCGGAGCGTCGAGAGGTCGTGGCGCGTCACATAATCGTCGCCTTCGCGCATCAGCGCGCGGATCGCGGTCGGCGCGGTGTAAAGGATGTTGACCCGGTGTTTGTCGACGACCTGCCAGAAGCGGTCGTGGTCCGGATAATTGGGCACGCCTTCGAACATCAGCGTCGTCGCGCCATTCTGAAGCGGCCCGTAGACGACATAGCTGTGCCCCGTGACCCAGCCGATGTCGGCGGTGCACCAGAAGATTTCGCCCGGCCGATAGTCGAACCCGTACCAGAAGGTAGACGCGGTCCACACGCTGTAGCGGCCGCCGGTGTGCAGCACGCCCTTGGGCTTACCCGTCGATCCTGAGGTGTAGAGGATGAACAGCGGGTCCTCGGCGCCCATCGGCTCGCACGGGCAGTCCGCGCCGACATCGGCCGACAGCGCGTCGTACCAATGGTCGCGGCCTTCGCGCATCGCGACGTCGCCGCCGGTGTGCGCAATCACGAGCACGCCCTTTACGTCGACGCGCTCGAGCGCCTTGTCGACATTGGCCTTCAATGGGATCGTCTTGCCGCCGCGCAGTCCTTCGTCGGCACAGATCACCCAGTCGCTGCCGCAATCTTCGATCCGCCCGTGGATCGCCTCGGGCGAAAAACCCCCGAAGATGACGCTGTGGATCGCGCCGATGCGCGCGCAGGCGAGCATCGCCATCGCGCCTTCGGGGGTCATCGGCATATAGATGGTGACGCGGTCGCCCTTGCGGACGCCCATCTTCTTGAGCGTGTTCGCCATGCGGATCGTATCGGCGAGCAGCGCGGCATAGCTGATGTGCCGCACCTCGCCATCGGGGGCGTCTGGTTCGAAGATGATCGCGGTGCGCGTCCCGTGACCCGCGGCGACATGGCGGTCGAGCGCATTGTGGCAGAGGTTGAGAACGCCGTCCTCATACCATTTGATGCTGACGGGATCGTAGGACCAGCCCGCGATCTTCGTTGGCGGCGTCATCCAGTCGATGCGCTGCGCCTGATCGGCCCAGAAACCGTCGGGATCGTCGATGCTGGCGGCGTAGAGCCGGTCATAGTCGGCCGCGCTGCAATGCGTGTTCGCGGCGGCATCGGCGGGCACGGGGACGAAGGGTTCGGAGGGGGGTAGTTCGGACACTGCATCTCTCCTCTATTTGCTATCCCCTTAGCCGTTCGCATCGAGCGAAGTCGAGATGCCCTATCGTCATTGCGCGCCGTCGTGGTGTCTCGACTTCGCTCGACACGAACGGGGGAGGAGTATTATGCGGCTGCCCGATGACTTGGACGAAAGGACGAAGGATGGCCGGGATCGAGAAAATGACGGCAGGCCTGCTCGATACGCTCGGCGTGGAGCGCGCCTTATACACCCAGGGTTCGATGCCGTCCCATTCGCCGCTGACCGGCGAGCAGATCGCGGCGGTCCGGATCGCCGATGCCGCCGACACCGACGCCGCGCTCGCGGCCGCCGGTGCAGCGTTCCGCGCGTGGCGCGACGTGCCCGCCCCGCGCCGCGGCGAGCTTGTGCGGTTGTTCGGCGAGGAACTGCGCGCCGCCAAGGATGATCTTGCGACGCTGGTGACGATCGAGGCGGGCAAGATTCCGTCCGAAGGCGCGGGCGAGGTGCAGGAGATGATCGACATCTGCGACTTTGCGGTCGGCCTGTCGCGCCAGCTTCACGGCCTCACCATCGCGACCGAGCGGCCGGGGCACCGGATGATGGAGATATGGCACCCGCTGGGCGTTGTCGGCGTCATCTCCGCCTTCAATTTTCCGGTCGCCGTCTGGGCATGGAATGCCGCGCTAGCGCTCGTCTGCGGCAACAGTGTGGTTTGGAAGCCTTCCGAAAAGACGCCGCTTACCGCCTTGGCGACGCAGGCGATTTTCGAGCGCGCGTTGCGGCGGTTCGGCGATGCGCCCGCGGGATTGTCGCAGGTTCTGATCGGAGGGCGCGAGACGGGCGAGGCGCTGGTCGACGATACCCGCGTCGCGCTCGTCTCCGCGACGGGATCGACGCGCATGGGCCGCGCGGTGGCGCCGCGCCTCGCGCAGCGGTTCGCGCGTGCGATCCTCGAACTGGGCGGTAATAACGGCGTGATCGTTGCGCCATCGGCCGACCTCGACCTTGCGCTGCGCGGCGTCGCCTTCGGCGCGATGGGCACCGCGGGGCAGCGCTGCACGACGACGCGGCGGCTGTTCGTCCACGACAGCATCCATGACGGCTTCGTCGCACGGTTGAAGGCGGCCTATGCCAGCGTCGGCGTCGGCAATCCGCTGGAAAGCACGGCTCTGGTCGGCCCGCTGATCGACCGCGCTGCCTATGAGGCGATGCAGGCAGCGCTGTCGGCGGCCAAGGCCGCGGGCGGCGTCGTGCATGGCGGCGAGCGGGTCGGTGAAGGCGCGAGCTATTATGTTCGCCCCGCACTCGTTGAAATGTCCGGGCAGGTCGGCCCGGTGCTGGAGGAGACGTTCGCGCCGATCCTCTACGTCATGCGCTACGACGATCTCGACACCGCGATCCGTCTGCACAATGATGTGGCGGCGGGACTGTCATCGGCGATCTTCACCACCGACCTGCGCGAAGCCGAGCGCTTCCTGGCCGCGAGCGATTGCGGCATCGCCAACGTCAATCTCGGCACATCGGGCGCCGAGATCGGCGGAGCGTTCGGCGGCGAGAAGGAAACCGGCGGCGGACGCGAGAGCGGGGCGGATGCGTGGCGCCAATATATGCGCCGCGCGACGAACACGGTGAACTATTCCGACGCGCTGCCGCTGGCGCAGGGGGTCAGTTTCGATCTGGGTTAGCAATCCTCGCCATTGCGAGCGAAGCGAAGCAATCTCCAGCTGTCGGCTAGCGCAAGGTCGATCGCTGGGGATTGCCGCGTCGCCTTCGGGTCCTCGCAACGACAAGTTTCGTCAGCCTGCCCGCCATCCGAAGCCTTCGTTGAGCGCCACGATCTGGCCCGCTGCACCGACCGGTTCGGCCTTGCCGTCGGTCAGAAATGCCAGCATCGCCGCATCGCCGACATCGACATGCGCCAGTGTGCGCCGACCCTCGGGCGTGCGGGCGACTACCACGCCCGCCCTTGGCGCACCGTCACGGCCGTAGAAGATGGTGTAGCTCTCGATCGTTGCCGGCCCCGCATAATCCTCGACCAGATCGGGCACCGGTCCGCGCTTGGCCTCGGCTTCGGCCTGATAGTCGAAATCTTGCGGGAAGCTGGCGGCGGCGATCGGCTCCTTGCCCAGCACGATGCAATGATTGTCGGTGGCGAAGCCGCCATTGGCGAAGAGGAAGCCGTAGCGGCCTTCGCGGCGGAGTTTTTCCACCATCGAGACGATTGCGTGGCTCATATAATTGGCGATCGGGCCGCCGCCGAAGGTCAGCCCGCCGAACACCGTCGCGGGGCGGTCGACCGGCCAGCCGAGCGTGCGGCGTGCCATCTTCGGCACGCAGGGAAAACAGCTGTAGAGCTCGACGAAATCGAAATCCTGCGCGGTCATGCCGTTGAGCGCTAGCGTGCGGTTGATCGAGGTTTCCATGCTGACGCTGCCGTTATAGCGGTCGCGGCGGAGGATACTCGGCGGCTCCTTCGCGGCGGCGCCCATACCCACGTAAATCAGCCGGGCTTCCGCTAGGCCGCGCCGCCGCGCTTCGGCCAGGCTGGCGACGAGGAAGCCCGCGCCCTGATTGACCGACGAATTGGCGACCATCAGCTTGGAATAAGGAAAGGCGATCGGCCGGTTGCGCTCGTCAACGCGCAGAATGTCGGCGGGGGTTGCGGGCTGGCGGATCCAGGCGCCTTCGTTTGCCGCCGCAACCTCCGAAAAGCGCGACCAGATTTCGGCGCTCTCGCCCTGCGCTTCGGCAAGGCTCTGGCCCCATGCGGCGCGCGTCGCATTTTCATACAGCGGATAGACGTCGACCGGCGCGGCGAGGCCGTGCTTCTGCGCATAATCGGGCTCGCGCCGCGTCGCGACCTTGCGGATCGCGTTATAGCTCTTGTCCTCGCCGCTCGCGGCCTTGGCCGCGCGGCCCGCCGCGGTGCGCAGCGCCTCGGCGCCGACGATGGCCGCGAGCTTCACCTCGCCCGCGCCGATGCGGTTCGCCGCTTCGTTGAGCAGGCGTACCGGCGTATCTCCGTGTGGCGCCGCCGACTGGTAATTGATCGCCGGGCTGGCGCCGATGGCGGCGGCCAGCGGTTCGGGCAGTTTGCCGAGGCTGTGAAAGCTGATCTGGTCGACGATCGCGAGGCTGTCGATCTCGGCGAGCGGCACGCCGGCGTCTTCGGCGGCGACCCGCAGCGCCGCGACCATCAGCCCGAGCGAGTCGAGCCCTTCGTCGGGGTCGGCGGGGCGGTCGTTGACCTGGCCAACGCCGATGATGACGGGAATGCGCTCGGGATCGGTCATGGTCATGTCAGCGCGCTTTCCATTCGGGCTTGCGCTTTTCGGCAAAGGCGCGCGGGCCTTCGCGCGCGTCTTCGCTGCGCATCAAGGCGCTGCGTTCGAGGGTGTTGTGCTCCCAATAGGGCGCGTCGGCGGCGATGCGGCCGTCCTGGATGCCGAGCGCGACGCGCTTCGATGCCTGGACCGACAGCGGCGCGTTGGCGGCAATCTTGTCGGCGAGCGCAAGCGCGGTCGGAATCAGCTCGGCGAGCGGGACGACATGGTTGACGAGGCCGAATTGCGCGGCGCGTGCGGCGGGGATCGGGTCGCCGGTCAGCATATGCTCCATCGCCAGCTTGCGCGGCATCTGCTGCGCAAGGCGGAAGGCACCGCCCGCAGCGGCGAACAGCCCGACCTTGACTTCGGGCAGGCCGAATTGGGCGTGCTCGGCAGCGACGATGATGTCGCTCATCAGCGCGATCTCGCAGCCGCCGCCGAAAGCGAAGCCGTTGACCGCGGCGATGATCGGTTTCGAGATCGGGTGCGACACCATGCCCGCGAAGCCCCACGCAAGCTGATCGGGGTCAGACGGCGCGAGGCTCTCGCCGCGCGACAGGGCTACGAGGTCGGCGCCGGCGCAAAAGCTCTTGTCGCCCGCGCCGGTGATGACGACGGCGCGGATTTCGGGATCGTTCTCGGCGGTTTCGAGCGCGGTGCCGATGCCGACATGGACCGCGGCGTTGACCGCGTTGCGCGCCTCGGGTCGGTTGATCGTGACGATCAGCACATGGCCGCGGCGTTCGGTAAGAATGGTGGTGTCGGTCATCGCGAATCTCTCCCTTTCGGACGAGTATCGCGGGAGGTTGACGTTTACGTCAACTGTAATCCTCCCTGTCGCGAAGCGATGGGGAGGGGGACCATCCGCAGGATGGTGGAGGGGCGGCGACGCCGCGTCATGGCCCCTCCGTCAGCGCTTCGCGCTGCCACCTCCCCATGCCTGCGGCACGGGGAGGATCATTGTCAGATCGACTGCCCGGTCTTGGCCCAGTCGGCCAGGAAGCCTTCGATGCCCTTTTCGGTCAGGACATGCTTGAACAATCCCTTGATGACCGACGGCGGCGCAGTCATCACATCGGCGCCGATCTTGGCGGCTTCGAGGACATGGATGCCGTGGCGCACGCTCGCGACCAGGATTTCGGTCTCGAAGGCATAATTGTCGTAGATCAGCCGGATGTCGGCGATCAACTGCATGCCGTCGAAACCATTGTCGTCGTGGCGACCGACGAAGGGCGAAACGAAGGTCGCGCCCGCCTTCGCCGCGAGCAGCGCCTGCGTCGCCGAGAAGCAGAGCGTCACATTCACCATCGTGCCGTCGCCGGTCAGCGCCTTGCAGGTCTTCAAACCGTCGATCGTCAGCGGCACCTTGATGCAGACATTGTCGGCGATCTTGCGGAGGATTTCGGCCTCCTTCATCATCGTTTCATGATCGAGCGCAACGACCTCTGCCGAGACCGGGCCATCGAGGAGTGCGCAGATTTCCTTCGTCACTTCCTTGAAGTCGCGGCCCGACTTGGCGATCAGCGACGGGTTGGTGGTCACGCCGTCGAGCAGCCCCGTTGCTGCCAGTTCCTTGATGTCGGCGATTTCGGCGGTGTCGGCGAAGAATTTCATGGCGCGGGGTTCCTTGCGGGCAGGGTGATTCGGGTTTGAAGCTGCCGTAAAGCGGTTTGATCGTCATTGCGAGCGAAGCGAAGCAATCTCCCGCCATCGGCCTTGCGCAAAGTCGGGAGCGGGAGATCGCCGCGTCGCTACGCTCCTCGCAATGACCGAGAGGAAAGCGCTGGCGTTCCATCTTTGTTCCTATTATGCGATCCGCATGGCCAAAGCAAAGCGTCAATATGTCTGCCAGAATTGCGGGTCGGTCTCGTACCGGTGGCAGGGGCAATGCGCCGATTGCGGCGAGTGGAATACCCTGGTCGAAGAGGCGAGCGAAACGGTCTTTTCGGCCAAGCACGACCTGTCGAAAGGCGGTCGTTCGCTGGCGCTCGAGACGCTGGGCGAGCATAGCCCGATGCCGGAGCGGATGCTGTGCGGCATCGCCGAATTCGACCGGGCGCTCGGCGGCGGCTTCGTCGCCGGATCGGCGACGCTGATCGGCGGCGATCCGGGGATCGGCAAGTCGACCTTGTTGTTGCAAGCGGCCGGGCGGCTCGCGAAGGCGGGCAAGTCGGTCGTCTATATCAGCGGCGAGGAAGCGGCGGGTCAGGTGCGGCTGCGCGCGCAGCGGCTGGGGCTCGGCGACGCGCCGGTCGCGCTGGCGAGCGCGACGTCGGTGCGCGACATATTGGCGACGCTCGACAGCCGCGACGCCGATTTCGTGGTCATCGATTCGATCCAGACGATGCACAGCGACCTCATCGACAGCGCGCCGGGAACGGTGAGCCAGGTCCGCGCGAGCGCGCAGGAACTGATCCGCTATGCCAAGGACGGCGGCGCCGCGATCGTCCTCGTCGGGCATGTCACCAAGGATGGCACGATCGCAGGTCCGCGCGTGCTGGAACATATGGTCGATACGGTGCTGGCGTTCGAGGGCGAGCGCAGCCACCAATATCGCATCCTGCGCGCGGTGAAGAACCGCTTTGGCGGCACCGACGAAATCGGCGTCTTCGCGATGGGCGAGGAGGGGCTGGGCGAAGTCGCCAATCCGTCCAGCCTGTTCCTGACCGACCGCAGCCGCGACGTGCCGGGATCGGTCGTCTTCCCCGCGCTGGAGGGGACGCGCCCGGTGCTGGTGGAGGTGCAGGCGCTGACCGTGCGGCTGGCGAGCGGCGCGACGCCGCGGCGCGCCGTCGTCGGCTGGGACAGCGGGCGCCTGGCTATGGTGCTGGCGGTGCTCGAAGCGCGCTGCGGGCTTCAGATGGGCGGCGCCGAGGTCTATCTCAACATCGCGGGCGGCTATCGTCTGACCGATCCCGCCGCCGATCTGGCGGTCGCTGCAGCGCTGATTTCGGCGTTCAGCGAGCGGCCGGTTCCCGCCGATGCAATCGTCTTCGGCGAATTGTCGCTGTCGGGCGAAATTCGCCCTGTCGCGCATGACGCGCTGCGCCTGCGCGAAGCCGCGAAACTCGGTTTTTCAAGGGGCTGGGGGCCGAAGGGGATGAAAGCGGTGAACGGTATCGGCGTTACCGGCTTCACGCGGCTCGGCGAACTCGTTGACCTGATGCTCGGGCGCGACTAGCGACCGGCAGATGGGAAGTCTGACGGCTCTGGATATCATCGTGCTGACGCTGGTCGGTGGCGGCGCAGTGCTCGGTTTTTCGCGCGGGCTGGTGCAGGAGGTGACGACGCTGCTCGCCTGGGTGCTGGCGATCGCGGCGGTGCGCTTTTTTCATCCGGCAGTGACCGAGTTCGTGTCGCGTTGGGTCGGAACCGCGGGCGGAGCTGCGATGCTCGCCTTCGTTCTGCTTTTCGGTATCGTCTTCGGCCTCGCCAAATGGGGGTCGCGGGCGATGGGGCAGCGCAGCCGTGCCTCGATCGTCGGCGGTATCGACCGTGGGCTCGGCGCGGGTTTCGGGGCGGTGAAGGGGCTATTGATCGCCGCGATCGGCTTCATGCTCGTTACGCTTCTCTATGACATCGGCTATGGCAATGCGCAGCGTCCCGAATGGATGGAGCAGAGCCGCACCTATCCCGCACTCAACGCGACGAGCGCCGCGCTGAGCAAGGTGATCGCCGAGCGGCGGGCCGAAGCGCGCGCCGCCGAAAGCACGACCGTGAAGCAGGACGCGCCCGACGCGGCCGCGAAATGAGCGCGCTGTATAACCGCGACATATTGGCGCTCGCAGTCGCCAATGCCGATTACCCGCCGCTGCCCGATGCGCGCCATCATATCTCGGCGCGCGCGCCGCTGTGCGGCAGCGCGATCATCCTCGACCTCGACGCCGACGAGCGCGGACGGGTGACGAAGGTCGGCCTGCACGTCGAAGCCTGCGCGCTGGGGCAGGCGTCGGCGGCGCTGGTCGCTCGCCACGCGCCCGGCCGCGCGCTCGATGACATTCGTGCCGCGCGCGCCGCCATCGCAGCCTGGTTCGCGGGCGAGGGCGCAATGCCCGACTGGCCCGGCTTCGATCTGCTTGCGCCGGCGCGCGACTATCCGGCGCGGCAGGGCGCTATATTGCTGCCCTTCGATGCCGCCATCGCCGCGCTTGAGGATGACGAGGTGACGGCATGACTTTTCTCCTCGCGGCAACGGCGCCGGCCGTCACCGAGGTGGCGGCGCGCACCCCGACCGATACGCTGTTGTTCGAAGGCGCGGTGCTGCTGGGCGTCGCGACGTTGTTCGTGTTGATCTTCCGCCGTTTGGGGCTCGGCGCGGTGCTTGGCTATCTGATCGCCGGCGCGCTCGTCGGGCCCCACGGTCTGGGTCTCGTCGGCGGCGGCGAGTCGAAGCTGCAGATCGCCGAGATCGGCATCGCCTTCCTCTTGTTCCTCGTCGGCCTCGAACTGCATCCGCGGCGGCTTTGGCAGCTTCGCCGTGCCATCTTCGGGCTCGGCCTGGCGCAGGTTGTCGTCACCGGACTGATCCTGACCGGGCTGATCTTCGTTACGCTGGGCTTCAGCCCCGCGGCGGCGCTCGCGCTCGGCCTGCCGCTCGCGCTGTCGTCGACGGCGCAGGTGCTGCCGAGCCTCAAAAGCTCGGGCCGGATCAACTCGCCCTTCGGCGAGAAGGCCTTTTCGATCCTGCTCTTTCAGGATCTGGCGATCGTCCCGATGATCACGATCATCGCCGCGCTGTCGCGGGCGCCCGCCGATCCGTCGGCGCCGCCGGGCGCGCTGCTGGCGCTTTATACGCTGCTTGCCATCGCGGGGCTGGTCCTCGCCGGCCGGTTCGTCGTCAATCCGCTGCTGCGCCTCGTCGCGCGCTATGGCGAGCGCGAGCTATTCGTCGTCGTCGGCCTGCTCGTCGTGCTGGCGAGTTCGGCGCTGATGCACAGCCTGCATGTTTCGACCGCGCTCGGTGCTTTCGTCGCGGGGGTGATGCTCGCCGATTCGCCATATCGCCACGAGATAGAGGCCGATGTCGAGCCGTTCCGCCTGATCCTGCTCGGCCTGTTCTTCCTGGCCGTTGGCATGGTGCTCGACGTCAATGTGATCCTCGCCGATCCGCTGCGCGTCCTGCTGCTCGCGGCGGGTCTGGTTGCGGTCAAGGTCGTGGTGCTGACGCTGCTCGTGCGCGCATTCGGCAAATCGTGGAAAACCGCGCTCGGCCTCGCGCTGTTGCTCAGCCAGGGCGGCGAATTCGGCTTCCTGCTCTTTACCCAGGCCGCCGACGCGCTGCTTATCGCGCCCGAGGCGGCGAGCCTGTTCAGCGCGGTGGTAACACTGTCGATGGTATCGACGCCTTTCCTGATGCTGTTCGCCCGCAACCTCGAATTCTCGCCCGATCGCGATGGCGACGAACTCGAAGGACCCGACGACGCGCCGCGCGGCTCGGCGCTCGTCATCGGCTATGGCCGCTTCGGCCAGATCGTCGCGCAGATGCTCCACGCGGTCGATTGTTCGGTCACGCTGATCGACAAGAAGCCGAGCCAGATCGAATTGTCCGGCCGGTTCGACACCAAAGTCTATTTCGGCGACGGGCTGCGGCTCGACCTGCTTCGCCGAGCGGGCGCGGAGGAGGCGCGGGTCATCATCTATTGCATCGACGACGCCACGGTTGATGCCGAAGTATTGCGTCCGATCGTCGAAGCCTTCCCGCAGGCCAAGATACTGACGCGCGTTTTCGATCGGCGCCAGTTGATGGCGATCGAGGGGGCGGGAACGGCAGGCGCGGTGCGCGAGGTGTTCGAAAGCTCGATCGCGCTCGGCCTGATGGCGCTCGAAAAGCTCGACGTCGATCCGCGCCAGATGGAAGATGTCGAGGCGGCGCTGCGCCAGCTCGACGCGACGCGCCTCGCCGCGCAAATGGACGAAGGCGACCTCGCGGCGGGCAAGGATCACCGCTTCAAGCCCGGCGGCGGACGCGAGTCGGCCAGCGTGCTGGAAAAATTGCGCCAGCGGCGTCAGGAGGCAAAGGCCGCCGCGCGCGACGAGGAAGCGATGCAGGCGGCCGACCCCGAGTCGGCGTGACGCGTCCGCGGGCAGCGGCGTGTGGCGCCTAAGCCGCCTGCGCGTCGAGAAAGTCCGCCACGCTATCGAGCCCATATTCGTCGGTGACGAAACTCTGCCCGATGCCGCGCGTCAGGATCAGCGGCAGTTTGCCGCCGCGTACCTTCTTGTCATGCGCCATATGCGCGGCGAGCGCCGCGCCGCCGGTGTTGATGCCCGCGCTGGCCAGGCTGTGCGGCAGATCGACGCTCGCCAGATGCGCGCGTACGCGTTCGGCATCGGCGGCGGAGCACAGGCCCTTCGCCGCCGAAAAACGATGCGCGAGGACCATGCCCGCCGCAACCGCTTCACCGTGCAGCAGCCGCGCTGAATAGCCCGTTTCGGCCTCAAGCGCGTGGCCGAAGCTGTGGCCCAGATTGAGCAGCGCGCGGATATCCTGCGTTTCGCGTTCGTCGGCGGCGACGATCCGGGCCTTCGCCGCGACGCTGTGCGCGATGGCATAGGCGCGCGCGGCGGCATCGCCAGCCAGCAGAGCGGCACCATTCGCCTCGCACCAGGCAAAGAAGTCCGCGTCGTCGATCAGGCCGTATTTGACGACTTCGGCATAGCCCGCGCCGAGCTCGCGGCGGGGGAGGGTGGCCAGCGTCGCGGGGTCGATCACGACCAGCGCCGGCTGATGAAAGGCGCCGATCAGATTCTTGCCGGCAGGGACGTTGATCGCGGTCTTGCCGCCGACGCTGCTGTCGACCTGCGCAAGCAATGTCGTCGGCACCTGGATGAAGGCGCAGCCGCGCTTGACGATGCTGCACGCAAAACCGACGAGATCGCCGATCACGCCGCCGCCGAGTGCGATCACATGGTCGCTGCGTTCGACGCCTTCGCCGATCAGCCATTCGGTCAGCCGCGCCAGTCCCTCCCAGCTTTTCGTTGCTTCGCCTGCGGGCAGGACGAGCGAGGAAAAGGAGATGCCCTCTGCACCCAGCGCGGCACCGACCTTGGCCAGATAGGCATCGGCGACATGGGTATCGGTGACGATCATCGTGCGCGGACGCTTCAGTAGCGGGGCGACATGCGCGCCCAATTCGTCGAGCAGTCCCTCGCCGATCAGGATCGGATAGCTGCGCGCGCCAAGTTCGACGGTCAGTCTGGTCATTGCGGCTTCCATTGCGACAGCGCCTCCAGGATCGCGCGCACCGTATGTTCGTGCGGATTGCTTGCCGAGCTGACGCGGATATGCGCTTCGGCATAAACAGGATTGCGGACCGCGGCGAGTTCGCGCAGCACCTCACCGGGGTCGCGGTTCTTGAGCAGCGGGCGATGGCTACGGCGCCCGACGCGCTCGACCAGGGTCGCGACGTCGGCATCGAGCCAGATGCACAGGCTTTTGCTCAGGATCAGCGCGCGCGTCTCGTCGTTCATGAAGGCGCCGCCGCCCGTCGCGAGCACCAGCGGCCGACCGGCGAGCAGGCGCGCGATCACGCGGCGTTCGCCATCGCGGAAATGCGCTTCGCCGAAGCGCGCGAAAATGTCGGATATCGTCATGCCGGCGGCGCGTTCGATCTCGTCGTCGGCGTCGGCAAAGCGCATTCCGAGGCGCTGCGCCAGGCGGCGGCCGATCGTCGATTTGCCCGATCCCATCAACCCGACGAGCACGATCGGCCGCGCGCGAATTGCGGGCGCGATGTCCGGGGCCGGGCTTTTCGGGTTTCGCGACATGGTGCGCGCGGCTATACCGCAGGAACCGCGCGGAACAATGATTTTGCTGCGCCGCGCAAATTTGGGTCGAGCCGGCACAGGTGGCACAGGATATTGCGCGCAACGCAAGGATCGGGAAAAGGGCGCTGGGTCGCCGGGATTTTCGCCCTGGCGCTGCTGCTGGCGTTCGGACTGTTCCTCTATTGGCTGGGACGACCGATCGAGGCGAAGATGATTGAGGTGGACGTGACCGACAAGATTGCCGAAAGCGCGGCGCAATGACGAAGAAACTGCTCGCGCTGACCCTGGGACTGTCGGGAACCGCACTCGCGGCCGCGCTTGTGCTTCCGGCGGTCGCGCAGGAATCGCTCTTGCCCGAAGGCTTCGGCAAGCCCGCCGATACGCCCGCACCGCGCCCGGCACCGACGCCATCGCCGACCCCGGCACCATCATCGACCGCCGCACCCAAAGGCGGCCAGAGCGGTGCGACGACCCTTGCGCCGTCAACCGTCGCAACGCTCGACAGCGGCGACACCGACACGGGCGATGAGGCCAGCGATGGCGAGGAAGGCACCTCCGGCCAGCTCAAATACGACCTGCCGCCCGGCGCGCGCCGGCTGTTGACGCGGGTCGGGCCGCTGACGCCCGAAACCGGCGGGATGGCGCCCGATGCCTTCGGGGTGCGCGGCCAATATGCGGCGGCGATCATGCGCAGCATGCGCGGTCAGGTCGCCTCGCGCTGGGGCCAGATATTGCTGCGCCGCGCGCTCGCGTCTGCGATCGACACGCCCGATACGATCAGCGGCGCCGACCTTGCCGCCGACCGCGCGGGGCTGCTTTTGCGGCTCGGCGAATCGACCACCGCGCGGATGATCGTGCAGTCGGTCGATTATGACCGCGCGACCCCGCGGCTCGTCGCGACCGCCCAGCAGACCTATCTGGCGAACGCCGATCCGTCGGGGCTTTGTCCTTATGTCCCCGCAGGGCTTGCCCATGGCGACGAGCAAAGCTGGCGGCTCGCCGCGGCGATGTGCGCCGGGATGTCGGGCGAGGCCGGACCCGCGGGCTGGGCGATCGGTCGGGTACGGTCGAGCGGCAAGATCAGCAATTTCGACATTCTGCTCGCCGAACGTGTGCTCGGCGCCACGGGCGCCGGCCGCCGTTCGACGACGATCGAATGGGACAAGGTCGGGCGCCTGACGAGCTGGCGCTTTGGCCTGGCGACCGCGACGGGAATCGACATTCCGGCACCGCTGCGCGCCACGGAGGCCGGTTCGATCCGAAGCTGGACGGTACTCGCGCCGATGACGCCGATGGGCGACCGCATCGCTGCCGCTCCCTATGCCGCATCGCGCGGCGTGCTATCGAGCGAAGCCTATGTCTCGCTGCTCAGCGCCGCGTCGAGCGAGGAGGAGCCCCCCGAAGCGCTCGCGGCGCAGACCGATCTGCTGCGCAGCGCGTTCAGCGGCGCCAATGCCGCCGATCGCTATACCGCGATGGCGGAATATTGGTCCGCGGGCACCGGTGCGACGGCGCGCTATGCCGCGCTCGTTGCAACCGCGCGGGCCGCCGCCGCGCTTCCAACCGGCGCCGATGTCGGCGCCGATCCATGGCAATTGCTGGGATCGATGCTGACTGCGGGATATGACAATCGCGCGATGCAATGGGTGTCGAAACTGTCGGTCGGCGGCCACGGCTGGGGCATCATGGCGGTCGGGTCGCCGCGTCCGCTGACCGGAGTCGGCGCCGGGTCGATCGGCAGCTTCGCCAGCGACGACGACAGTGCCGAATCCTTGCGGTCGAAATTCCTGCTTGCGGGTCTCGCGGGCCTCGGCCGCATCGATGCCGGGCAGGCATCGTCGGCGGCGAGCGATCTGGGCGTCGATCTGGGCAAGCAGACGCGCTGGACGCGGGCGATTTCCGAGGCCGCCGAGCGGCGTGAACCCGGCATGGTCGCGCTGCTTGCTGCGGCCGGAATGCAAGGCGAATGGGACAAGATACCGCCCTATCACCTCTATCATATCGTCCGGGCGCTGCACGACGTCGGGCTCGACGCCGAAGCCCGGATGATCGCGGCCGAAGCGCTGGTGCGTGTCTGACGCGCGCCTGATCGACCGCTTCCTCGAGATGATGTCCGCCGAACGGGGGGCATCGCGCAATACCATCCTGGCTTATCGCCGCGACCTCGAACAGGCGGCCGAACTGGTGCGCGGTTCGCTCGCCGCCGCCGACGCCGCCGCGCTGCGCGCATTGATGGCCGCATATCGGACGCTGGCGGCGAGCAGCGCCGCACGCAAATTGTCGGCGCTGCGGCAGTTCTTCGCGTTTCTGGAGGATGAGGGCGAGCGCACCGACAATCCGGCGCTCGACATCGCGCGTCCCGCCACGCGCCGTCCGCTGCCGCGCATTCTGTCGCACGATGATGTCGACCGGCTGTTCGCGCAGGCTAGCGAGGAGGCAGCGGGGGAGGCAGCGCCCGCGAACGCCATGCGCATGCTGCTGCTGCTCGAACTGCTCTACGGCTCCGGACTGCGCGCGAGCGAGCTGGTGTCGCTGCCGCGCCGTGCGGTCGCCGGCGAGCGGCAATTTCTGATCGTGCGCGGCAAGGGCGACAAGGAACGGCTGGTGCCGCTGTCCGACCGGGCGCGCGAAGCGCTCGATCGCTGGCTGCCGCTGCTTGCCGACGGAGCGCCCTGGCTGTTCCCGTCGGGCAAGGCGCATGTGTCGCGCGTACGGCTGTTCCAGATGCTGCGCGAACTGGCAGCACGCGCCGGGATCGATCCCGCGGGGGTCAGTCCGCACGTCCTGCGCCACGCCTTCGCCACCCATCTGCTGGAGGGCGGGGCCGACCTGCGCGCGTTGCAGATGATGCTGGGCCACGCCGACATCGCGACGACCGAAATTTACACCCATGTCGATAGTCGGCGGCTCGTCGAGTTGGTCAATCGGCGCCATCCCTTGGCGCAGATGCGGGCCGTTGACGTTGCGGCGCCTTCGGCCTAGCGCTCCCCTATGACAGCCTTTCTCGATTTCGAAAAACAGGTCGCCGCGCTTGATCGCCAGATTGCCGAATTGCGCGAAATGGGGGACGATCCGTCGCTCAATATCGATGGCGACATCGCCCGGCTTGAGGACAAGTCCTCGAAGATGCTGCGCGATATCTATGCCAAGCTGACGCCCTGGCAAAAGACGCAGGTCGCGCGTCACCCCGACCGGCCGCATTTCAAACATTATGTCGCGGGCCTGTTCGACGACTGGATGCCGCTCGCCGGCGATCGCAATTTCGGCGACGATCAGGCGATCCTGGGCGGCCTCGCGCGCTTTCGCGGTCGGCGCGTGATGGTGATCGGGCATGAGAAGGGCGACGACATTCCGTCGCGCATGAAGCATAATTTCGGCATGGCGAAGCCCGAAGGCTATCGCAAGGCGATCCGCCTGATGCAGCTTGCCGATCGTTTCGGTTTGCCGGTGGTGACGCTGGTCGACACGTCGGGGGCCTTTCCCGGTATCCAGGCCGAAGAGCGCGGCCAGGCGGAAGCGATCGCGCGGTCGACCGAACAATGCCTTGCGCTCGGCGTTCCGATGGTTGCAGCAATCGTCGGCGAGGGGGGCTCGGGCGGCGCCATTGCGCTTGCGGCCGCCAACCGCGTGTTGATGTTCGAACATGCCGTATATTCGGTGATCTCGCCCGAAGGCTGTGCGTCGATCCTGTGGCGCACCGCCGACAAGGCGCCCGACGCGGCAGCCGCGATGAAGATGTCGGCGCAGGATCTGCTGGGGCTGAAGGTCATCGATCGTATTGTGACCGAGCCCGTCGGCGGCGCGCACCGGGCGCCCGAAGTTGCCATCCAGTCGCTCGGCGATGCGCTCGCGCAGGAACTCGACGGCTTGCAGGGCCAGTCGCGTGAGCGGCTGCGCACCGACCGCGAGGACAAGTTCCTTGCGATGGGGCGCGCCTGAACGGAACCGCCCGCGCCTGCTTCGCGTTCGACTCCCGACCGGCGGGCGATCCCATGATTGCTTGCCTTGATCCCGCGACGGGATATGCCGGCGGGAACGGACCAAAGGGAGGCAATTCAATGACGAAACGGATCACGGCGCGGCTGGCGATGCTCCTTGCGGCAACGGCGCTGGTCGGTGGCGGAGTGGCGGAAGCACAGCTCAAGGCGATCCGCACCGCGACCAGCATCTCGCCCGCCGAGCGCAAACAGGGCGACGAGGCGCATCCGCAACTGCTCGCCGAATTCGGCGGTGCCTATGCGGGGCCGCAGGCGACCTATGTGAACCGCATCGGTCAGAATATCGCCGTGCAGTCGGGACTGTCGCGCAGCCCGAGCGACTTTACCGTGACGCTGCTCAACTCGCCGGTGAACAATGCGTTCGCGATCCCCGGCGGCTATGTTTACGTCACGCGCCAGCTGATGGCGCTGATGAACGACGAGGCTGAACTCGCCGGCGTGCTTGGCCACGAAGTCGGCCATGTCGCGGCGCAGCATAGCAAGAAGCGCCAGTCGGCGGCGACGCGCAACACCATCCTCGGCGTCCTCGCGTCGGTGCTCGGCGGCGCGATCGGTGACAATGGCGGGCTGCTCGGCGGGCTTGGCGGTCTGTTGCAGAATAATGCGATGCAGTGGGCGCAATTTGCGACACTTGGCTTTTCGCGTTCGCAGGAACTCGAGGCCGATCAACTCGGCGTCCAATATCTGAAGCGCGCGGGCTATGATCCGATGGCGCTGTCGACGATGTTGGCGAGCCTTGCGAATCAGACTAACCTCGAGGCGCGACTGTCGGGCGGCGACGCGCGGTCGTTGCCCGAATGGGCAAGCACCCATCCCGATCCGGCGTCGCGCGTGCGCAATGCGCAGACGCTCGCGTCGCGGGTCGGCACCGGCGGCGTGCGCAACGCCGACGCTTTCCTCGCGTCGGTTGATGGCGTGCTCTATGGCGACGACCCGGCGCAGGGCGTAGTCGAGGGCAGGGACTTTCTGCATCCCGATCTGCGTCTGCGCTTCACCGTGCCGAACGGCTTTGCAATGCAGAACGGCACCAGCGCGGTGTCGATCAGCGGCAATGGCGGGCAGGCACAATTTTCGACCGCGGCGTATAGCGGTGACATGACCGCCTATATTGCCAATGTGTTCAAGGCGGTTGCAGGCGATGCCAAAATCACGCCCGGCACTGTTCAGCGCACGACGGTGAACGGCATCCCCGCCTATTTTTCGTCGACGCGCGCCAATAGCCAGTCGGGACAGGTCGATGTGACCGTCTTTGCCTATGAATTTGCGCCCAACAGCGCCTTTCACTTCGTGACCTTGGCCAAGGCCGGCGGATCGGGCGTCTTCAACCCGATGTTCGGAAGCGTCCGGCGGTTGAGCGCAAGCGAGGCTGCTGCGATCCGGCCGCGACGCGTCGATGTGGTGACGGTGAAAAGCGGCGACAGCGTCGCGGCGCTGGCGAAGCGCATGGCCTACAGCAATTATCAATCAGAGCGGTTCCAGGTGCTCAACCGCCTGTCGGCCACGAGCCGGCTCGCTCCGGGGCAAAAGGTAAAGCTGGTCGTCTACGCCAATCGCTGACGATCCGACGCAAAAAAGGGCGGTGGCTTGGCCACCGCCCTTTCCTGTTTGATGTCCATCGCCGAAGCGGTGGATGTCGGATAGATTAGGTGCCGGCTTTCTTCAGGCCGCTGTCGACCTTATCGAACGTGTTTTTGACGCTCGTGCCGACGTTGCCCATCACGGTGATGCCCGCAACGGCGATGAGAGCGGCGATGAGGCCGTATTCGATGGCGGTCGCAGCCTTGTTGTTGCGAACGAGCTTCTTGAAGAATTTCATGTCTGGTCTCCTGACAAGTCACTTACCCTGTTGACGGTCTGGTCGTGGTCAACGGAGCAAGATTAGGATCAATTGGTTTTGAATTTCTTAATGCCGATGCGCCGAAATGCTGTTTCGGGAGTCCCGTTTCAGCACATCAGGTTCCATCCATCGCTGCGACGGATTTTTCCGACACGTTAGTCCACATCGCGCTGGTCGATTTTCCGACGGCGGTGATGGTGACGATCGCGGCCAGAAAGATCAGCGCAAGGATGAGGCCATATTCTACGGCTGTGGCGGCCCTGGTCGACCGCAGCAGCCCATGAAACTTGTTCATTGTTCCGCCCCTGACTGAAGTTATAGTTCCCGAGGATCGGGAAAGTGTCACAGGAAGGTTAACAATTTGGCCGCATCGCATGACGGAAATACCGCGTCCGACAGCCTTGTCGTGGTCGCCGCGGCGCTGGTGGATAGCGACGGACGCTTGCTGGTTCAGCAGCGCCCCGAAGGCACGTCGATGGCGGGGTTGTGGGAGTTTCCCGGCGGCAAGCGCGAGGTCGGCGAAACGCCCGAGCAGGCGCTTGTACGCGAACTGGCGGAGGAACTGGCGATCGACGTCGATCATAGCTGCCTCGCGCCCGCCTGCTTTGCGAGCGACATGCTCGGCGATCGGCATCTGCTGCTGCTGCTCTATGTCTGCCGCAAATGGCGCGGCACCCCGATGGCGCAGCATGCGACCGCGCTGCGCTGGGTGCGGCCGGTCGAGCTTTACGCGCTCGATATGCCGCCCGCCGACAAGCCGCTTATCGGCCTCCTCGAAGCGCTGATCTAGCGGCTGTAGGGGTGGCCGGGCGCCGGCGGTTCGCCGTTCGCCGGTTCGTCCCATGCGACGAAGGCGATATCGTCGATCTGGACCGGCTTTCCATCGACTTGCAGCAGCGGACGCAGCGGCCGTTCCTCGTCACCGGGCGCAAGGTCGACGTCGAAGCGGAAATCGGTCCAAGCGCCGCCGGTCAGCGCGGCCGTGCCGATCGGCTGCCGCGGTGCGCTTTCGATCGCCTTGGTCATGCCGCTGCCCTTCGGTTGCAACTGGACGAACGCCGCTAGCGTCGCGGCGCTATCGCTGCGCGCGCGGCCGACCAGCGTGTAGCGGCGCGCATTCCCGTTGCGGAAGAAGGTCGTCGGCGCAACGGTGGCCGATGACGCCGCCGCGTCGGGACGCAGCGCGAGCGCGGCGGCGGCGCCCAAATGTCCCCAGAAACGCATCGGTTGCGCCATCACGAATCCTTATTTGGCGAAGAGTTGGTCGAGGTCGGCAAAGGCCTTGAATTCGAGGGCGTTGCCCGCCGGATCGTGGAAGAACATCGTCGACTGCTCGCCCGGCCGGCCGGGAAAGCGCGTGTGCGGCTCTATGACGAAGTGAACGCCCTGATCCTGGAGCCGTGCCGCGAGCGCGCGCCATTCGTCGGGCGGCAGGACGACGCCGAAATGCGGAACCGGCACGTCGTGGCCGTCGACCGGATTATGGCCCGCCACTGCATCGCGCCGCGCGACGCGGTGCGCGACGATCTGATGCCCATAGAGATTGAAGTCGATCCAGTCGCTGTCGCTGCGCCCCTCGGGGCAACCGAGGACGGTGCCATAGAAATGCCGCGCCGCGTCGAGATCATCGACGGGAAAGGCAAAATGAAAGGGCGCGAGCTGGGCCATGTGACTCATCCTTCAAATTTTTCGCCAGAAAGGCGAGGACGTCGCTTTCGGTCGCCGCCTTGGCCGCGGCATTGGCCGCAACCGACTGCCGCGATTCGGTGGGTGTGTCATAGCCGTGCGTCGCGCCCTTGAAACTGGTCAGCGTGATGTCGCCGCCCTTGTCGCGGCTGCGCGCGACCAGCTTTTCGCAGGAGGCGGGCGACACCTCCTCGTCGTCGGTACCGATGAAGACGCGCGCCGGCGCGTCCGTGCATCATCACGACGGCGGGCGATTGCGCGGGGGCACTGTCCGCCTTGAAGATATAGCCCTTGATCATCGTCTTGCCGTCGCGGCTGGGGAATTCGACCGCTTCAACCCATACGCGATCCGGTGACGACGATCGCCTCGGCCGAATCCTGTTCGATATCTTCGGCGATTTGCGGTGCGGGTTCGGCGCGGTCCTGCGCCATGGCGGCGGTTGCACTGGCGAGCAGCGAAATGCCGCCCATCAGGCTGATGAATTTTTGACCCCTGTTCATGCTATTGGCCCTTCCCTGAAATTTGGCAGATAAGCGATTGAATTTTTGTATTAATCCTCTCGATCGATAAGCGCGGCGACGCGCGCGGCCGACCCGGCGGCATAGGTCCAGCCCAGCGCCCCGTGCCCGGTGTTCGCGATCACCCCCGGCGCGATCGGCCGTGTGATCGGAAGCGAATCGGGGGTCATGGGCCGCAGCCCCGCCCAGCTCGATTCGATCGCGTCATAGGTCGCCGCTTCGGGTAGCGCGGCGCGGGCGCTGGCAATCAACGTGGCGAGCCGCCGCGGATCGACCGCGGCGTCGCGCTGCGCCAGGTCGGCGAGGCCGGCAATCCGCATGCGATTGCCCAGCCGGGCGAAAACGACCCGGTTCGCAGCATCGGTGATGCTGACCGTCGGCGCCGCGTTGCCCGGCGCGGCGGTGATCGAATAGCCCTTCATCGGCACGATCGGCAGGCGGACGCCGAAACTCCGCGCCAGCGCGAGCGATCCCGTGCCCGAACATAATAGGATCCGGTCGGCGGCGAACCGCCGACCGTCCCGCGCGACGATTGTGGGGCGCCGCGCGTCGGGCTCGATCGCGGCAATGTCGGTGCGGAACCAGCTTGCGCTTTTTCCATGCGCCGCCAAGGCCGCCCGCGCGCCGTTGCAGAAGCGATAAGGGTCGCCCACTTCTTCGCCGCGGTCGAAGACCGCGCCGGCGATTTCCGACCGGATCGCGCCCAGCGCGGGTTCGATCGCCACCGCTTGGCTGGCGTCGATCAGGCTTTGCTTCGCACTATGTTCGGCCTTCATCGCGGCCACGCGCTCGGCCGCCGCAAAGCTTTTGGCGCTGCGATAGAGGATGAGCTTGCCGGGGGCGCTGCGCGCAAATTCGATGCCGTGCCGCTGCGTCAGCCGGTCGAGCGCCGCGCGCGATTCGATCGCCAGCATCAGGCCCGCCAGCGTGTTGCGGCGGAAACGCCCGGCCGAGGCATTGCGCAGAAAGGCGATGCCCCAGCGCAGGAAATCGGGATCGAGCGACGGCGAGAGGCGAAAGGCCGGGTCCAGCCCCATCAGCAGCCGCGGCAATTGCGCCACGGTCGACGGGCTCGCAAAAGCGTCGGTATAGGCGTAGCTCAACTGCGCGCCATTGGCGAAGGAGGTGCCAAGGCCCGGGCCCTCTGCCGCGTCGATGAGCGTGACGCGGTGGCCGCGGTCGGAAAGGGTCAGCGCGGTCGCCATGCCGACGACGCCGGCGCCGATCACGATCAGCTCCTGCGGCCGCCTTGTCTGCGGCGGTTCGTCCAGTCCGAACGTGGCCCGCATTGATCAACCCGATCCCCCTGTGGCAGGGCGAAAGGGAAAATTCCGCCGCCTGCTCGCGGGGCAGAATATCGAAGGGTCACGCCGCGCAAATATGCAACATTTGTGACATCCATAGCCAAAGGCTATGGGCGGTCGGCACGGATCCCCTCGAGGGTTTCTTCGAGCGTGCGCAGGAACTGGCGCGCGATCTTCGACGGCGGCCGGTCCTCCAGCGTGACGTAGGAGACGGTGAACCCCAGTGGCGGGTCGGTCGGTAGCCAGCGATAGCCGGGCGATTGCCAGGCGCGCGCGGTGAATTCGTCGATCACCGTGACGCCGCCCTCGAGCTGGGCCAGACGCGCCGCGATGAAGAAGGTCTGGACCGATACCGATTCGCGATAGGTGATGCCGCGATCGCGCGCCGCGCGGGTGAGGACGTCGCCGATCGGTCCCGTCGCCGCCACGCCGATGACATCGCGGTCGGCCAGCTGGTCGAGTGCAAGGCGCGGGCCGGCATCGGCGAAGGCGCCGTCGGGGAAGAAGACGACCAGCTCGCCTTCGGCCAGCAGCGAGCGCGTCAGGCGCGGATGGCGCGGCGGCGTATAGGCTATCGCGATATCGGTTTCGCGCTCGATCAGCGACTGCACCAGATCGTCATGATGATGCGTGTGCACCTCGAAGGTCACGCGCGGCCATTCGCGTCGGAATTGGGCCATCGCCTGCGGTACGACGTCGAGCGCCAGGCTGGGCACGATGCCGAGCCGGATATGCCCGCCGCCCGCTTGCGAAAGATTACGCGCCGTATGCTGGAGCGAGGTGATGCGGTCGAAAATATCGCCCGCTTCGTGCATCAGCGCATGTGCCTCGTCGGTGGGAACGAGCCGGCCGCGGGCGAGCTGGAACAGCGCGAAGCCCAGACCGTCCTCGGCATGGCGCAGCGTCTTCGATACCGAAGGCTGCGACACGCCGAGCGCGCGCGCGGCTGCGCTGATCGATCCGTGTGTATAGACGGCGTGAAAGACTTCGATCTGGCGAAAGCGCATGCCGCGACTGTACTCCCGCAAAAGCTGGGGTCCAGTGCCCTTTACGCTCATGCGCGCTGCGCGATCGCCTCGACCTCGATCAGGGCGCCGTCGGCAAGCAACGCCGAAACCACCGTCGAGCGCGCAGGGAAGGGCGCGCCGAAATGGCGGCGATAGGCGGCATTGAACGCGGCGCCGAACCGCGCGTCGGTCAGCCAAGCCGTCACCTTGACGACATCGGCGGCGGTGCAGCCTTCGGCGGCGAGCACGGCGATCAGATTGGCGAGCGCCTGCTCGGCCTGCGCTTCGATTCCTCCGGCGACGATCTTGCCGTCGTCGCCGCGCGCGAGCTGTCCGGATGTGAAGACGAGCGACCCGGCGCGGCGGGCAGGGGAAAGCGGCGGTCCTGACATGATGATCCTCTCCTGTTCGGTGACGACAGGTTTCTAGTCGGGGACCATCGTGCAAAATATCGCCAATCGGCGAGCAATCCATAGCCTTGAGCTATAGATTTCAGTTTCGGAAAGGCGTCGAGCGCGGGCGGCTGCGGCGGAAAATTTTGCTGACGACTTGTCCGGTCCCCCGAGTGCCTTAACGGTCGCCGTAGCGTAAACTGTTGCTTTTTGGTCACGAATTTCGGGAAAATCAGCCTCTGCCGTCGCGATGGCGTTGACGCGACCCGCCGCCGTATTACAGCGACCAGTCACCGCCAGTGCATCCCCTCCTTAGGCCCGATGGGTCACCTCTGGCGGTATGGAGAGAGAGACTATCATGACTTTGCGCAACATTTTGTTGGGCGCCACGATGCTGTGCGCCGCGACCACCCCCGCCATCGCTTTCGCTCAGGACACCGCCGAGGCGCCCGCAAGCGACACCGATTATGGCAATGACATCATCGTCACCGCGACCAAGCGGTCGCAGACGCTTCAGGATACGCCGATCGCCGTTTCGGTGACCTCGGCCGCCGATATCCAGAACGCGCAGATCCGCGACCTCATCGACCTGCAGTCGGCGGTCCCCAGCCTTCGCGTGTCGCAGCTCCAGTCGAGCGCGAACACCAACTTCATCATCCGCGGCTTCGGCAACGGAGCGAACAATCCGGGCATCGAACCCTCGGTCGGCGTCTTCATCGACGGCGTCTATCGTTCGCGTTCGGCCGCCCAGATCGGCGACCTTCCGAATGTCGAGCGCATCGAAGTGCTGCGCGGTCCGCAGTCGACTTTGTTCGGCAAGAATGCGTCGGCGGGCGTCATCAGCATCGTCACGCAGAAGCCGCAGTATGAATTCGGCGGTTCGGTCGAGGCGAGCTACGGCAATTACGACGCCTTCGTCATCAAGGGCGACATCACCGGCCCGATCAGCGACAAGATCGCCTTCTCGCTCGGCGGTAACTACAACCGCCGCGACGGCTATGCCCGCGACGTCAACCTCGACACTGACGTCAACGATCGCAACCGCTGGGGCGTGCGCGGCCAGCTGCTGTTGGAACCGACCGAGGCGCTGACGATCCGCCTGATCGGCGATTATGACAAGATCGACGAGAATTGCTGCATCGCCGGCAACGTCATCGCCGGCCCGACGGTCGCGATCACCAATGCGCTTGCGGGCGGCCCCAGCGTCGATGCGAACAATCCCTTTTCGTATCGCGTCTACAACAACTTCCTGTCGTCGAACCTGATCAAGAATTACGGCGGTTCGGGCCAGATCGACTATGATCTCGGCAACATGTCGCTGACCTCGATCACCGCCTATCGCGAAGTTCGCTCCAACACCAACCAGGATTCGGACTTCACCAGCGCCGACCTGATCGGTCAGAAGTCGGACGATACCGCGATCAACACCTTCACGCAGGAACTGCGTCTGGCCTCGGATTTCGACGGCCCGATCAACTTCCTGATCGGCGGCTATTATTTCAACGAGAAGATCAAGCAGCACAGCCAGATCTATTTCGGCGACGATTTCCGCGACTATGGCAACGCGCTGATCCAGGCGGCAAGCGGCGGCGCGCTAAATGTTCCTCTGCTCGAAGGTACGCTTGGCACGCTCGAAGGTAACCCGGCCAAATATGTCGGCACCTTCTTCCACGCCGGTGACGGCATGGACGAATATTACCGGATGAAGAACACCGCCTGGTCGATCTTCGGGACGGTGGATTTCGACGTGACCGATCGTCTGACGTTGACCCTCGGTGGCAACTACACCAAGGACAAGAAGCGCTTCACGACCGACGTGACGAGCACCGACGTCTTCTCAGGCATCAACCTTGATGCGCCGGCCTATGCGCCATTCCGCAACCAGCTCATATATCAGGGCGGCCTCGCTCAAACGATCGGCGGTCCCGATGTCCTTAACCTCGGACGCCCGGCGACTGCCGCAGAAATCGGGGCGTTTGCAGGCGCAAATCCCGCTGCCTTTGCCGGAATCTCGGGACAGGTTCAGGCTTTTGCCGACGCAAACCAGAACAACCCGGCGGCGAACCCGCTCAATGGTCTGAAAGCGTTCCAGTTCCTGCCGCCGTTCCTCAATGTTCCGAACAGCGTCGAGCCCGGCAAGACTAACGATGGCGATTTCAGCTACAGCGCGCGTCTCGCCTACAAGCTGACCGACACGGTCAATGTCTATGCGACTTATGCGACCGGCTTTAAGGCGAGCTCGGTCAACCTGTCGCGCGATAGCCGTCCGACCCCGGAAGACCTGCCGGCGATCATCGCGGGCGGCTTTGCGACGCCGAATCTCGTGTCGGGCTCGCGCTTCGCGGCACCGGAAGAATCGTCGGTCTATGAGGCGGGCCTGAAGGCGCAATGGTCGGTCGCGGCGCTGAACCTCGCGGTGTTCAAACAGTCGATCAAGGGCTTCCAGTCGAACGTCTTCACCGGCACCGGCTTCGCGCTCGCCAACGCGGGCAAGCAGTCGACCTGGGGCGTCGAGTTCGACGGCTCGGTGCGTCCGGTGCAGGGCCTGAACCTGAATCTGGCGGTCACCTGGCTCGATCCGAAATATGACAGCTTCATTGGCTCGGCGGTCGGCGACCTGTCGGGCAAGAAGCCCGCAGGAATCCCCGATCTGTCGGTCTCGATGGGTGCTACCTATACCCACGAGTTCGCGGGCGGGACGAAGGCGATCGCGCATGTCGATTACCAGTATGAAAGCCCGACGCAGATCGTCGACGGGCTCACGGGTTTCGCGACCGATGCCGAAGGGATCCGCATCGCTCAGGGCCTGAAGCGCGAAGTGAACCAGCTCAACGCCTCGTTCACGATCGCGCTGAACAACGGCTTCGAACTGGGCGTTTGGGGTCGCAACCTCACCAACGCGCAGTACCTCACGACCGTGTTCGACGCCGTCGCCCAGGCGGGCAGCGTGTCGGGCTATCCCAGCCAGCCGCGCACCTATGGCGTCACCGGCCGCTTCAAATTCTGATCGGCCCTGGCGGCGCCAAGCGCCGCCGGATCGGCCATTCGGGCAAAAGAAAACCCCGGCCTCTCATGCGAGAGGCCGGGGTCCTTTTTCGGGCGTTGCCGCCCGCCGGGTTCAGAATTTCACGCCGGCCGCAATGCCGTAGCGGCGCGGCTCGAGGGTGAAGATATTGGTGTAGTTACCCGACGACTGGTCGGTCACATACATGCCCGTGGTCGCGTTGGTATTCCCCAGATTCTGGACAAATCCGCGGATATAGAAGCGATCATCGGGGCCGTTCAATTGAATTTGCGCATTGATGACGGCGTATCCCTTGATCTTGTCGATCGGATTTTTGTTGAAGATGGTCCCCCAACTGCCACCGGTATAATTCAGATCGGCACGCGGCACGATCGTCCAGTCTCCGGCGTCGATGGTATATTGTGCGCCAACCGCCCATTTATAGGTCGGGGCGTTGGGAAGGCGATTGCCTTTCACATTGACGGTCACGCCGCTGGGATCGACGACGAACGGCAACGAGCCGGCGGCCCCGCCGTTAAACGCGGCTTGCAGACCCGGCTGCAACGCTGCGAGGGCAGGGTTGAAGCTGCCAACCGAGCCCGCTGCCGCTGCTGCCAGAATGGAGCATACCGAGAAGGCGCCGGTCGTGTTGGTTCCCGGCACCGAGGTCGTGCCCTGCAGACCCAGCGCGCCGTTGACGGCGTTGACAAACGCATTGACCTGGGCACCCGTGGCGCCCGAACCGCTAGCGGGCCGGATGGCGCAATTGGATGCGTTGAACAAATCCTTGATGATCACAGCGTCCGAGCGCCCACCTGACGGATCGCGTGGGTTGGCGAGGAAGCGATCATCCGACACTTTCGATTTCAGATAGCTGAAATTGGCATTGATAACGAAAGCAGGGGTCGGGCTGATAACGGCTTCGGCTTCGATGCCGTAAATATCGGCGTTGATGTTGTCATTTACCGAAGTTCGCGCGACGATGCGGCTGAGTTGTAGACCCTTATACTTATAATAGAAGCCCGTCAGATTCAGTCTGAACTGACCGTTGCCGAAAGTGTTTTTTGATCCGATTTCAAAGGCATCAACCTTTTCCGGTGCAAAGCTGATCGGCACGGCAAAAATGGGCGAGAGCGGCGGATTGATCCCGCCCGATTTGTAACCGCGCGAATAGGACGCATAGAGCAGATTGTCGTCGGTGATCTTGTAATCGAGCACCGCGCGGCCGGTGAGTTTGCCGAAGCTCACGGAATTGATGGCAAATGGTTGATTTCCGGGCGCCGTCGAGTCGAAATCGAAAGCAGGATCGTTCAGGTAGCTTGTCGCATCCGTCGCGCCGAACGGCACGAAGATATTCTGACTGGCACCTGACGTCGTCACGATCTGATTGCCTTCGCGATCGAGGAGAGGTTGACCGCCAGCATCGAGCAGGATTCGGCTTTTGGTATCCTGAAGATAGGTCGTTCGCGCCCTGACGGTCTTTTTATCATGGTTATACCGCAACCCGAGCGTCAATTTCAGCCTGTCGTTGAACTCGAAATAAGTTTCGCCAAACAATCCATATGATTTCAGGCGGAATTCCGGGGTGTTGTTTCGATAGAAAGGCGTCGCGGCGAAAGCTGCGCCACCGCTCTGTGCGCTGCCCAGCAAGCCTGCTGCATAGTCGAGGCCGAAGCTGTTGACGAAATAGTCATTGTCGGTCGTCTTGCTGTCGAAATAAATCCCGCCGAGCAGGAAGTTGAACATGCCGTCGAACGAGCTGTCGATGTGAGCCTCGGCGGAATATTGCCGCACATCGGCTCTCGACCGATCATAGTCGAAGCTGGTCGGTCCGCAAATGCCATTGCCGCCGAAAACGCCGACGCCGTTCGGATCCGCTTGCGACTGGCAGACTGTCGCCGGTCCATTGGGGATCAGAGCCTGGCGCATGTTGTTCAACACCGCCAACGGGCCGCCCGGAACCGCCGCCGCATTGAGCGTATTCAGACCCGCGTTGGTCGCATAGGAGTTTCCGACCGCAAGATTATAGTCCGACGTCGAATCGACACTGTTCTTCATATACCCGCCGGTGAGGTTCAGGCTCACGGGTCCGAAGTTATGAAACAGCTTCAACGTATATTGCTGTTCCTTGGCATAATAGGTCGGGGTGTAATCGACGCGAACAGTGCGAACATCGGGTGGGTTGACAACACCCGAGAAGGCATCGTTCGCCTGATATACGCTATTGAGCGCGACCGGTGCCAAAGCGCCCAGTCCGGCGATCGTCAAAAACTCCCGGCTGGTCAGAATGGTCGCCAGCGTGGCGTTGCCGTTCAGTGTTTCATAGGCGAGCTTGTCGGGTTGGCACCCGAGAATACCGGTCGGGTCGCGGTGGCAGAGTTGTTTCTGGATTCTGCTGCGATTGTCCTTTTCTCGGAAATAATAGCCGACGAGATCGACGCGCGTGTCATCATTGGGCTCCCAACTCAAGGAGCCGCGGATCGCATAGAGGTCGCGATCGTCGATGCGGCTCCCATTGTATAGATTTTTCGTATAGCCATCGCGATTGAGCCATGTGCCGGCTACGCGCACACCCAGCGTGTCGCCAAGTGGAATGTTGACCATCCCCTTTATGCGTTTTGAATCATAGTTGCCATATTCGGCCTCGCCTGCGGCGTGGAAAGCCGACAGGTCCGGTTTCGCGGTGATGAAGTTGACCACGCCCGATGTCGCGTTGCGACCGAACAACGTGCCTTGCGGGCCGCGCAAGACTTCGATGCGTTCAAGGTCGAAAAATTCGCTTTCGAAAAGCCGCGTGCTGAGCAGCGGCATATCATTGACGTGGATCGCGGTCGCGCTGTCGCAGGTCGTGCCGACGCAAAGGTCGCCGATGCCGCGGATCGTGAAGCTGGACGAGGTGAAGTTTGTTTTCGTGAAGGTGACGTTCGGCAGCGTCTGCTGCAAGGCCGAGGGGTTGACGATCTGTTGCTTTTCCAAGGCCTCGGCGGAAAAAGCGCTGACGGCGATCGGAACATCCTGGAGGCGTTCGGACTGGCGCTGCGCCGTAACGACGATCTCGCCATAGGGGGCGGAACTGTCGCTATCCTGCGCATAGGCGGGGCTCGCCACCGCCATGGCCAGGACCGACGTTCCGATCAGTGTCTTGAACTTCATCTATTCCTCCCTTTTTCGATCCCGCGGGTCCACGGGGTCGCCCAAATTCAATTGTGGTCAGGGGAGGGGATTCGACCGGGCATGCCAGAAGGCGCCGGGCCGCGGGGGCCAAGCGCCAGTGAGTATCCCACCTGCCAGCGGTGCTGGTCATCGTCCTCTCCCACCGGCGTCGGGGAAAACGCCGGCCTCTCCGGATTACGGTCCGCTCAAGCGAACTCTGTAATGTTTGAAAACTGCGCTGACTTTACCAAAGCGTCAAGTGGCTTGTTGGCGGGAAAATTCGAAAGGAAATTGCGGCTCTGCACAATCGGAAAAGGGTTGGATTCCGCAACGTAAAGCATCGGCGACCGAACAAAAACTTGCGTGCATGCTCTTGCTTATCGGCGCAATCGTCCCGAAATGTGCGGCAAGAAAGCAACAGTGAAAGCGGGGATATGACGAGCAGCACGACCGAAATCGGACCCGACGGCAAGGTGGTGGTTCCCGATCATGTCGCCGCGGCGGTGCGGACGCTGATCGAATGGGCGGGCGACGATCCGGCGCGCGAGGGTCTGCTCGACACGCCCAAGCGGGTTGCGCGCGCGTGGAAGGAATATTGCAGCGGCTATGGCGAGGACCCGGCGGTCCATCTGTCGCGCACCTTCGAGGAGGTCGGCGGCTATGACGAGATCGTCCTGCTGCGCGACATCCCCTTTCAGTCGCACTGCGAGCACCATATGGCGCCGATCACCGGCAAGGCCTCGATCGCCTATCTGCCGCGCGAGCGCGTGGTCGGCATTTCGAAGCTGGCGCGCGTGCTCAATGGCTATGCCCGCCGCCTGCAGGTGCAGGAACGGCTGACCGCCGAGGTCGCCAAGTGCATCTGGGACAATCTGCACCCGCATGGCGTTGCGGTGGTGATCGACGCGCAGCACGGCTGCATGACCGGCCGCGGCGTGCGCACCCCCGGCGTCGGCATGGTCACCAGCCGCGTCCTCGGCTGCTTCCTCGAAGATCAGCGCAGCCGCAAGGAAGTGCTCAGCCTGATGGGCTATTGATGCGCGTCGCGATCGTCGGGGCAGGAATTTCCGGGCTGGCGTGCGCCGCGGCGCTGCGTGCGGCGGGCCACGAACCCGTGCTGTTCGACAAGGCGCGCGGCGCTGGAGGGCGCATGTCGACGCGCCGCATCGACACGGCTCAAGGCACCATCGCGGTCGATCATGGCGCCACCCATTTTACCGTGCGGTCGGTCGGCTTTTCGGCGCTTGTCAGTCAGTGGGAAGCCGAGGGGCTTGCCGCCCGCTGGCCGGCGGCCGGCCGCGATGCCTGGATCGGGGTGCCGACAATGAACGCGCCGCTCAAAGCCTATGGCGCCGAGCATAGCATTCATTGGTCGACGCCCGTCACGGCGTTGACCCGAAGCCCCGCGGGTTGGACGGTCCACAGCGAAGCCAGGCGCTTCGCGGCGTTTGACGCAGCTGTCGTGGCCATTCCCGCAGAACAGGCCGCTCCGCTTCTGTCGCTGCACGATTTTACCATGGCCCGCGCGGCAATGGCGATCCGCTCGCACCCCATATGGTCGGCAATGTTCCTTTTCGCGCGGCCGATCGGCGCGGCGACCGATCTGATACGCGGCGACGGTCCCATCACGCTCGCGATGCGCAATGGCACGCGCCCTGGGCGCAGCTCTGCCGAATGCTGGGTGGTTCAGGCCAGCTGGGAATGGAGCGAGGCCAATCTGACGCGGCCGGCCGATCAAATCTGCCAAGCGCTGCTGGTTGACCTCGCGCGCGCGCACGACCTCATTCTCCCGCAGCCCATCCATAGCCACGCGCATCGCTGGCTGTTCGGCCAGCCGTCGGGCCGCGATCCCGTCGATCTGTGGAATCCGGCAATCGGCCTCGGTGCCTGCGGCGACTGGCTCGCGCACGGCTTTGTCGAAGCCGCGTGGGAGCGCGGCGATCGGTTGGGATGCCATATCGCTGCCTCCTTCGCCGAGCGCAGCGAGTTGACATCCGAGGTCGTCAGAGAAGCCCGATCAACAGGCTGAGTACGCCAAGCCCGGTCGACAATTGGACGCGCAAAATGATCCACGCGTCGCCGCCGGGCGCGGCGCCGACGATGGCGCGATCGATCAGCGGCGAAACCAGCAGCAGAAGTCCGACCAGAATCAGCGACGGCCGCGGCCAAGGGTAGCCGAAAAGCCATGGGGCAAAGCTCGCGAGCCCGATGAGGCTCGGCATCACCGCAGCGAGTGGAGTCCAGCGCGGCGCGTCCGTGAGCAGAACGGCAAGTCCCCACCAGACGCCGCCCAGGAAGGAGAAGATAAGCACGGCATAGAGATAGCCGATGGTGAGAGCGGTCCAGCGCCAGGCCTCACCGCCGGCGAGCATGAGCGCCAGGCATGCCGCGGTAGGAAGCAGTCCGGCGAAGCCGAGACGGCGCGTAGCAGGCGACACGGTGATTGCGGTCAGCTTCATGCGCGCCGTCCAGCATGGGACGCGCGCGGCGGCAAGCTGCCCTTTGAGGCACATACCGCCCAAAGGACAGGTCGCCCGGCGCACCATCGCGGCCTAAGCTTCGACCATCCAAGGAGATTATCTGTGCGCAGGGCAATCGTGATCGGAGCCGGAATAGGCGGGTTGGCGCTGGCCATTCGCCTCCAGTCGGCCGGCGTTGCCGTCGACCTTGTCGAAGCGCGCGACCGGCCGGGCGGCCGCGCCTATGTTTGGGAGCGCGACGGCTTCACCTTCGACGCGGGACCGACGGTCATTACCGACCCCGCCTGCCTTGCGGAGCTTTGGCGGCTCACCGGCGCCGATATGGCGGCCGATGTCACGCTCTTGCCCGTTTCTCCCTTCTACCGCCTGCAATGGCCCGACGGCAGCCATTTCGATTATGGCAATGACGAACCCGCGCTGCGCCGCGAGATTGCCGCCTTCAACCCTGCCGACGTCGCAGGCTACGAGCGCTTTTTGCGCTATTCCGAAGCGGTTCATGCCGAAGGTTATGTGAAGCTGGGCGCGGTGCCGTTTCTCGATTTCGCCTCGATGCTCAAGGCGGCGCCCGCGCTCGCCAGACAGCGCGCCTGGCGATCGGTCTATGCGACCGTCGCCTCGCATATAAAGGATGCGCGGCTGCGCGAGGCCTTTTCGTTTCATACGCTGCTCGTCGGCGGCAATCCGATGGCGACAAGCGCCATCTACGCGCTCATCCACAAGCTCGAAAAAGACGGCGGCGTCTGGTTCGCGCAAGGGGGGACCAACGCGCTCGTCGCGGGACTGGTCCGCCAGTTCGAGCGACTGGGCGGGCGCCTTCGTCTCGGCGACAAGGTGGTGCGCATTCACAGCGAAGGCCGCCGGGCCACGGGGGTGACGCTCGCGAGCGGCCATTCGCTGCGCGCCGACGCCATCGCCTCGAACGCCGACGTCATGCACAGCTATCGCGACCTGCTCGCTGGCGGGCGGGGGCGAAAGATGGCGCGACGGCTCGGCCGCAAGAAATGGTCGCCGAGCCTGTTCGTTCTGCATTTCGGGGTCGAGGGCCATTATCCCGGCGTTCCCCATCACATGATCCTGTTCGCCGAGCGCTACCGCGAACTGCTGGACGATATCTATCGCCGCGGCGTCCTTAGCGACGATTTCGCAATCTACCTCCATCACCCAAGCGCGACGGACCCCTCGCTCGCGCCGCCGGGGCGCAGCACATTTTATGCGCTCGTCCCGGCCCCCCATCTCGGCCACGCCGCGATCGACTGGAACCGCGAAGGCGAGACGCTCGCGCGCAAGATCATCGCCAAGCTCGAAGAACGGCTGCTGCCCGACCTCTCTCGACGGATCGTCACCCGCTTCCAATATACGCCGCGCGATTTTTCGGCCGATCTGGCCGCGCATCACGGCAGCGCCTTCAGCTTGCTGCCCTCGCTCACGCAAAGCGCGTGGTTCCGGACGCACAATCGCGACGACGCGATCGACAATCTCTATTTTGTCGGCGCGGGCACCCACCCCGGCGCGGGGATTCCCGGCGTCGTCGCGAGCGCCAAGGCCACCGCCGGGCTGATGCTCGATGCCGCCGCACTCGCGGTCGCGGATTGACGCCGTGGCAACCGCGATCCCCATGATGCAGGCCGACCGCGAGACGCTCGTCGATATTGCGCGCGCGCGGCTGGTGCGTGCGATCGAGGCGGTCGGCCGCGGCGACGAGGAAGCGATGCGCACGCTCTACCGGCTGACCTCGGCGAAGCTGTTCGGCATCTGCCTCAGAATCTGTGGCGAAAGGGCGCAGGCGGAAGATGTGCTTCAGAGCGCTTATCTGAAGATCTGGGAAAATGCGGCGCGTTTCGACCGGCGGCGCGCGAGCCCGATCAGTTGGCTCGCCGCGATAGCGCGAAATGCCGCGATCGACTGGCGCCGCTCGGCCGAAGCACGCGGCCTGCTGCGCCAGCAACCGATCGACGACGCGCTAAGCCTGCGCCCCGACGAAGGCGCAGGTCCGGATGCGCTGCTCGACCAGCGCGACAGCCGCGCGACCATCGAACGCTGCCTCGCGGCGCTCGATGCGCGCGCGGCCGGCTTTCTGCAGACCGCCTTCTTCGAGGGGCTATCCTACCGCGAACTTGCGGCGCGCGAAGCGCTGCCGCTCGGCACGATCAAAAGCATTATCCGGCGCTCGCTCGTCCGCTTGCGCGCCTGCCTCGGCGATGTCTGACGATCGTTCCTCCACCACCGACGTGCTCGCCGCGGAGCTGGTGCTCGGCCTGTTATCGCGGGATGAGCAGGCAATCGCTGCCGCCCGCCTTGCAAGCGACGCGCGCTTTGCCGCCGAGGTAGCGGCCTGGGAAGAGCATTTCGGCGCTCTTGCCTGGCAGGTCGAAGCCCATTTTCCGCCGCGCGAGACTTGGGGCCGCATCGCCGCCGCGATTGAAGCCCGGAAAGCTTCGCTGAGCCGCTGGCCGCGCGCTTCGATGGCGATGGTAGGGGCGGCCGCCCTGCTGATGCTGACCGTTCTGGTCTGGCCTTCCCCCGAGGCGCGCCGTGCACCGAACCTTGCGGTCGCGACGTTGGTCGGTCCCGATCTGGTGGTCGGAGCGCGCTATGCGGCGAAGTCGGGCCGGATGCGCGTCGAGATAGCGGGAGCATTGCCGGGGCCGGGGCGCCCCGAGCTTTGGATCCTGCGGCCCGGCATGGCGCCGGTGTCGCTCGGGCAGCTTGCGCCGCAAGGGCGGTCGGAAATGATCATGCCGCGCGCGCTCAGGCCGCTCGTTCAGAGCGGCAGCGAGTTCGCGATCACGATCGAGGCGCCTTCGACGACGCCGCACCTCCGGCCCAGCGGACCGCCCCTTGCGCGCGGCGCGATAATTTTTGTCTAGGGAGTGCATCCGTCCGCCGACCAATTCCGTAGCTGCGCTGCCCCTCCCCCATCCGGGGCGAAAAATTCAGGAAAGGAATGTTCGATGAAGATTTCGCACATCACTCTTGCCCTTGCTGCCGCTGCGCTCGCGGCCACCAGCGTCAACGCCAAAAATCCCATGGTCGGCGGCGCCGCGATGTACGAGACCAAGAATATTGTCGAAAATGCTGCAGCATCAGCCGATCACAAGACGCTGGTCGCGGCGGTGAAGGCCGCCGGGCTCGTCGACACGCTCGCCTCGCCGGGACCTTTTACGGTTTTCGCACCCACCGACGCGGCGTTTGCGAAGCTGCCTGCCGGTACGGTCGACACGCTGCTTCTCCCTGAAAACAAGGCAAAGCTTAGCGGGATCCTGACGTATCACGTGGTACCTGGACGCCTGACCGCGGCCGACATTGCGGCAAAGGCGACCTCCAACGGCGGCAAGGCCGTTCTGACGACCGTCGAGGGCGAAGCCCTTACCGTCTGGCAGAAGGACGGCAGCTGGTATGTCAGCGACGCCAAGGGCGGCAAGGCAAAGATCGGCCCCGCCGACGTCCTGCAGTCGAACGGCGTCATCCATGTCATCGACGCGGTCCTGATGCCGTAACGCTCGGATCCTCCCTGCCGCGCGCCGCGCGGCAGGGGCCCCTTGCACTAGCAAAAGCAGATATAGGCGGCGCCGAGCAGCGCCTGCTCGGCCGGGGAACCGTACACGACGCGGGCGAGAGGGGTTCCGGCGGCCGACAGGATATGTCCGCCATCGACGCGGGCGAGCATCGCGCCGGCATCCGCACGTATAGCCTGCGCGTCCGCGATGGCGAGCCGTTGTCCCGAAAGATTGTAAAGCGCGGCGCCCCGCGTCTCGCCGATACGCTGCCCCTGCAGATTATAGATGCTGCCGGCCTCCAGCCGCAGCAGCATCTGTCCACCGAGATTAAAGAGGGTTGGCAATTTCTGGTCCTTCACAGCGAGGCGCGTGCTCAGAATCGCAAGCCGGACCAAAGCCCGGCAAGCGTCACGCAATGAACCGCCGCGATAGCAAGATTGCTCAGGATGACCGGATTGCGCCAGTCTCGCACGATGAAGGGCGCGATCAGCTTGTAGAGGATCTGCACAGCCAGGAGCGGTGCGGCGAGCAGTGCCTGGCCGAGCAAGAGCAGCAGCACCGACAGGATCAGGATTGCCGCATAGATGCTGAGCAATATGCCCCGAGCAGGGCTCGGCGTTCCCCATGCCGCGTCGGCCCAGCGGGCGCCGCGCGCGAGCCCGAGGCAAACCGGTATCAGGACCGCGACGTTGAGAGCGAGCGAGACGTAAAGCATAGGGGTCATGGTTCAGCCTTGTGCGCGCACCGGACCAAGCAGCATCGCCCGCGCATCGCCGCGGCTCTGGTAGCTCAGCCACAAGAGATAGAGTGACAGGAACAGCATCCCGCCGAATACCGCGACCAGGCCCAGCAGCAACGACGTCGCGCTGAAATGCCCCCGCCACGCGGTCCAGATGCCGGAGAGCAATAGGAAGCCTGAGAAATCGAGATTGAACTGGCCGGGCCAATTCATCGCAGCCATGTCGCCGAAAAAGATCGGCAGCAGGCCCCAACCATGATGCGCGACCGTCACGCCGGTATAGGCGACGATGACGACCAGACAGGTCGCCAGAAACAGCCGAAACAAGGTCATGTCAAATCCCCTCCCAATTCGCCGTGCGGCGATGCTTCCATGTAAAGACAGCGCGCGAACATCGCACAAAGGCCGATGCTGCCGGTCGCCAGGACCAAGAGGGTCCAAGGGACCACGCGCATCCCGACCGATCGCGCGCGCGGCAGGAGCAGCGACCATGCGGTGCCGACCGCGAGCAGCAGATCGAACCAGATCTGATTGCCCCAGACGCCGGCCTGATGAAGCGGCCAGAAGCCGGCCCAGCCGCCGGCAAGCACCGCATATCCGCTCCAGATCGCGAAGAGCGATGACGCTGCCGCCGCCAGCAGCCAGCCACCGCGCGCACTGGCCGGGCCCGCGATTCTGACGAAGATGAAAGCGATAAAGACCAATGCCGCGCCATAGGGCGCAAGCTCGAACAGCTTATGGCCAGGTCCGTACATCATCGGATGCGAATCCATGTAGCAGTTGCTACATTCATATCGATCGCTAGCAGCGGGCGCAAGAGGTGAAGATGGTCAGCCGCGAAGAACAGCGCACACGGGTCGAGGCCGCTCTAGCGGCGCATTTGCTCGATCACGGGCTCGCGCAGACGAGTTTGCGCGAACTCGCGCGCGCGGCGGCGGTCAGCGACCGGATGCTGCTCTATTATTTCACCGACAAGGCCGAGGTGCTGGGCTGCGCCGCGCAGCGGATCGCCGCTGACCTTGCGGGGCATATTGGCGAAGCGGTCGGCGAAGGCGAGAGGCTCGCGCCGCTTGTCCTCCTCGAACGGGCCGGGGCGCTCGTCACGCGCGCCGAAATCCGGCCCTATATGCGACTGTGGGTCCAGATGATTGCAGCGGCGGGCCGCAGCGAAGCCCCTTTCCCCGCGATCGCAGAAGCGATGCTGGCCGGCTTCCTGGCATGGGTCGAGGCGCATCTTGCGATTGACGAGGCCGCCGATCGGCAGGCCGTCGCCGCTATGATCGTCGCGGCGGTTGATGGTCTCGCGATCATCGACATCGGCCGCGGGCCCGATCTCGCGGCCCGCGCTGCACTCGCCATCCCCTATCTCGGTCGCGCTCGCTGATCGCAATATGTGAAAGGCCGCCCCTTGCGGGACGGCCTTTCCATTGTCAGCCAACAGGGGCTTCGCTCAGATAAGCGGCCGCTCCATGGCGGAGGCCAAGCTCACCAGCGTTGCCGCATGCGGCATATGACAATGAGACATCAGACCACCTCCTTTCCGTTGTTGAACGATAAGGGGAATGTGGATCGTCGGCGGCTATCCGTCAAGCACCCAACAAAAAAGCGTGACCCGAAGGCAGCCAGCGCCTTCACGCAACGCGTTTCATATCCTGACAGCTGCAGCGGTTCATAATCGGCATCCCGGCCCTTCGACGCCCCGATTTAACCAAAAAACTCCCGACCATTGATTGCGATCTGCGCAGATGGTTATGCTAGGTTCAACACCGATGAGGGAAAAGCGTGGGCGACGGCGAAGACGATTTTACATTTGCGACCGAAAAGCAGCGGGCCGTGCTCGAACTGCTCGCCAATAATCGTACCAGCAAGGAGATCGCTGGTGCACTCGCGGTCAGCGAGCCCGCGATCAACCGGCGCATCGAAGTGCTGCGTCTGCGCCTCGGCGGCATCACGCGACACGAGCTTGTGCGGCGCTATCGCAACTGGCGCGATCGCATCGCGCCGGATGCAGGGTCATCAGTGCCATGTGTAGAAAATGATGACGAATTTATACAGCTAGGCGCACGCGCTGCATTCGGGAAAGCCGGGGACGGGAGCGATGCGGACGAGACGACTGCCAGGTTCCGGGACAGCATCGCCGTTCGGGTGGATGCTCCCTGGGCCGAGGAGATGCCGCCGCCGCGCGTTGTCCCGGGGATGCTCGATGGCAGCAACGCCATGCTATCCCGCGGTGCGGCGATTGCGATCATTCTGCTCGCGATCCTTGCCAGTCTGGCGGTCGGCCTCGGCGTCGCCAGAGCGCTTGCGGATATCGTGAACGGCTGACCGATCCCCTGTCGACTGGAATGCATCGGCCGCGGGCGCCGATGCGAGGGGGAATACAATGAACGCAACACCCATCATATGGTGCGCCTTGGTCACCAGATTCACGCCGCCGACGAGACTTCGGCGCGCCTTACAGTCGCCCGGGCGTTGACCCGTCCGCTGCGCCGCGCCACGCTGTGCCGATGGACCGGCTTCAAATAGCAAATCTGGTGATGATGCTTCTCTTCGGTGCAGCAGCACTGCGCTGGGGAGCGGCACCCGAACGGATCTGCGTGGCAATTCTTGGCTTCGTGACCCTCGCCGACCCCGTCTATCACCTTTTGGCGGGCCATGGCGCGATCTACGGATCGGTCGACCTCGGTCACCTGACATTCGACCTCATGATGGCAGCGGGCTTCATTGCCGTCGCGCTCTGGGCGAACAGGATATATCCTTTATGGCTAGCCGCCTTCCAGCTCGTCTCGGTGATCGGGCATTTCTCGCGCGAACTGACGAGCAGCTTTCCAAAACTCGCCTACGGCCTGATGATTTATGGCCCCTTTTATATCATCTTGCCGATCCTGGGGTTCGGGATCTGGCGCCACGCGCGGCGGCGGCGGCGCCACGGGCCGTATCCGTCCTGGCGGAGCTCCTCGCCCCCTTCGCCGCCGAGCGCGCGTCCGCGGCCGCCCAGCAGCTGATCACGCATTTCGGGGGTCTGGGCCGCGCCCTCGCTGCTTCGCCGCGACAGCTGTCAGGCGTTCTTGATGGTGACGAGCACCTGGCCGCCTCGATCGCCGCAGCGCGCGCCCTTGTCATGGCCGGGCTGCGCGAGCAAATCGCGCGCAGCCCGGTACATGCCGGCGATTCACGGCTGCACGATTATTTGCTGATCCAACTGAACGACGCTCCGACCGAGCGACTTCATGCGATCTTTGTCGACAGCGTTTCCGACTATATAGCTGACGAACAGATCGCCGACGGGACGATCACCCACGTCTCCGCGTCGCTGCGTGCGCTTCTCGCGCATGCCTTCGAGGCGGGGGCGCACGGTGTGATCCTCGCGCATAATCATCCGTCGGGATCGAGCGAGCCGAGCGCTGCCGACGAGGCGTTCACCGCCAAGATCGGCGGACTGCTTGCCGCGGTCGATATTCGCTTGCACGATCATCTGATCGTCGGCGGGGGCCGCGTCGTGCGCATCCGCGCCAGCGCGCTGCTATGAGCTGGCAGCGCGAGACACCGACATTGCGCCTCGTCGAGTGCGACATCGACGCCCCTCTGCTCGCCTTTGCCAAAGCGCAATATGCCTTCAGGCGCCGCCGCGAGGCGATCTTCGGTCTCGACATTTTTGCCGAGCCGGCGTGGGACATGCTGCTCGATCTCTATATCCAGCGCGGCGAACGGCGCGCGGTCAGCGTGCACAGCCTGTGCATTGCCGCCGCCGTACCCGCGACGACGGCGCTGCGATGGATCGGCAAGCTTACCGAACTGGGGTTGATCGAACGCCGACGCGCCGCGAGCGATGCCCGCGTCGTTCTCCTCTCGCTGACCGAGGCGGGGCTCGAGACAATCGAGCGTTGCCTGCGCAGCGCCGTTGCCGGCGGACTGGCCGCGGGGGCGGCCACGCAAGGGCGCCAAGGCTGACGGCAGCGCGCAAGACGCCAGGCCGGAAGGGGCCGCGCGAGCCGGAAGATCGCGGGACCTCAAATTCGGGGCCGGGGAAGGCCGAAGGCTAAAACTACGCTCCCATGCACCATCCGCGCAATAAGAGGGTCATGCAGACCGGGATAAGCGACACAATTCCATCAAGAATTCGGAACGCGGAGGAAGTCTGAGAAAAGCAGTGGACACCCGATCCGGCGCCAATAGCTCATTGATTTTCGTTGGAATTTTTGGATGCCCCGTGAGGATTCGAACCTCAATAGACGGAATCAGAATCCGTAGTCTTACCATTAGACGACGGGGCAATGAGGGGCGCGCAATATGATTGCGTGGGCCGTCTGTCAAGACTGGTGCGACCACCCGGTCGGGTTCGCGCAACAGGCGGCTTGCCCTTATCCAATTCGCCGCTAGCATCGCGCGAAGAACAGAGGGGCCGCGCCCCGGCGCAGGTCCTGCACTTGGAGGTGGGCTGATGCGTCATGTCGCGATCGTCGGGTCGGGTCCGGCCGGATATTATACCGCCGAAACCTTGCAGAAGGCGGAGGATATCGCCGTCGACGTGATCGATCGCCTGCCCGTTCCCTATGGGCTGATCCGCACCGGCGTTGCCCCCGATCACCAATCGATCAAGGCGGTGTCGCGGCGGTACGAGGGTGTCGCCCTGGCGGACAATGTGCGCTTCGTCGGCCATGTGTCGGTCGGCACCGACGTCGGGATCGACGAACTGACGCAGCTCTACGACGCCGTCGTGCTCGCGACCGGGGCACCCAACGACCGGCCGCTGGGGATTCCCGGCGCCGATCTGCCCGGCGTCATCGGCAGCGCCGCCTTCGTCGGCTGGTACAATGGCCACCCCGATTTCGCCGACCTCGACCCGCCGCTCGACAGCCCCGGCGTCGCGGTGATCGGCAATGGCAATGTCGCGCTCGATGTCGCGCGCATCCTCGCCAAGACTCCCGCCGAGTTCGCTGGCAGCGACATCGTCGCCCATGCACGCGATCTGCTGGCGACGAGCAATATCCGGCACATCCACATTCTCGGCCGCCGCGGCCCGCACCAGATCGCGATGACACCGAAGGAGCTGGGCGAGCTGGGCCATCTCGAACGCGCCAGCCCGCGCGTCGACCCCGCCGATCTGCCCGACGAGGGCGACGATGCGCTGCTCGAACCCGGCATGCGCAAGTCGGTGACGCATCTGCGGCAGTTCGCGGCGAATCCGGTAGCCAAGCCGGTGACGATCGACTTCGACTTCTTTGCCATGCCCGTCGCGATAGAGGGCGACGGGCGCGCCCAGCGCGTCATCGTCGAACGGACGCGGCTCGATGCCGATCTGCGTAGCCACGGCACCGGCGAAACCTATGCGATCGAGGCGGGCCTGGTCGTCAGCTGCATCGGTTATCAGACGCCGCCGATCCCCGGCGTGCCCTATGAACATGGTCGCGGCCGCTTCGCCAATGACGAAGGGCGGATCCTGCCCGGCCTCTATTGCGTCGGCTGGGCGCGGCGCGGGCCGTCGGGGACGATCGGCACCAACAAGCCCGACGGCGCGCGCATCGCCGACATGGTGCTGGAGGATATCGGCCGCGGTGGCGGCAAGGCGGGCCGCCCCGGCCTCGACGCGCTGCTCGCGGGGCGCGGCATCGCGCCCGTCACCTTCCGCGACTGGCGCAAGATCGAGGCGGCGGAGGTCGCCGCCGCGCTCGAAGGCAATCCGCGCGAGAAATTCGTGCGCGTCGAGGCGATGATCGAAGCCATCGGGCGGTGACGATCCGCACGGCGCTGCGCTGGCTGCTCGCGCTCGCTTATGGCTATGCGGGCTACCGCCACCTTGCCACCCCCGCGCCCTTCGTCGCGATCACCCCGCCCTGGGTGCCGCAGCCGGCGCTGGTCGTCGCCGCGACGGGCATTGCCGAACTGGCGGGCGCGCTGGGGTTGCTGATCCCGGCGACGCGCAAGGCGGCGGGCTGGGGCCTTGCCCTCTATGCGCTGTGCGTGTGGCCGGCGAATTTCCATCACGCCTTCGCGCATGTCGCGATCGGCGGACAGACGCTCGGCTGGTGGTACCACGGCCCTCGCCTCGCCGCGCAGCCGCTCATCATCTGGTGGGCGCTGTGGGCGAGCGGCGCGATCGACTGGCCGTTCAAGAGGAAATAGCCGCCACCTCCGCCGTCGCGGCGGCGACGTGCATTATTTCGCCACCGGCGTCTCAATCGGCGGCTGGCCCTTCTGGCTCGCCGCATAGGCCTCGACCGCCTTCAGCACGCGCAGCATGTTGCCGCTCGCGATCTTTTCGAGGTCGGCCTGCGAATAGCCGCGCTTCGCCAGTTCGACGAACAACGCGGGGTAGCCCGACACATCCTCCATCCCGACCGGCGCCGAATCCATGCCGTCATAATCGCCGCCGAGCCCGATATGGTCGATCCCGGCCAGCTTGCGGATATGATCGATATGGTCGGCAACCTTCGCGACATCGGTCGTCGGCGTCGGGTTCGCCTTGTCCCAGTCGGCGAGCGCCTTGTCGGCCGCGGCGGGATCGCCCGGATACATCGCCTTCAACCGCGCCTGTTCGGCGGTACGCGACAGGCCATAGGCGCGCACCTGGGGGTCGAGGAAGGTCGGCAACAGCACCACCATCACGATGCCGCCGTTCGCCTTGACCAGCGGCAGCACGCTGTCGGGGACATTGCGCGGATGGTCGTTGACGCCGCGCGCGCCCGAGTGGCTGAACATCACCGGCGCCTTCGCCACGGCGAGCGCGTCCTTCATCGTCGCCTCGCTCGTGTGGCTCAGATCGACGATCATGCCGATGCGGTTCATCTCGCGCACCACCTGTTCGCCGAACGGGGTCAGCCCGTCGTGCGCTGGCGCATCGGTCGCGCTGTCGCCCCACGGGGTGTTCCGGCTGTGGGTCAGCGTCATGTACCGCGCGCCGAGATCATACATGTCGCGCAGCACCGCCAGGCTCGATCCGATCGAATGACCGCCCTCCATGCCGAGCATGCCCGCGATCTTGCCCGCCTTCATCGCCTTTTCGAGCTCGGCCGAACTGGTCGCGAGCATCAGGTCGTTCGGATAGCGCTGGACGAGACGCTTCATCACGTCGATCTGCTCCAGCGTCTGCTGCACCGCCTGCGCCTCGTTGCTGTTCGATGGGACATAGACCGACCAGAATTGCGCGCCGACATGGCCCTTGCGCAGCCGGATCAGGTCGGTGTGCATCGCGATGCGATCGGGGGTCGCGGTGTGGCTGGTGTCGTTGAAATCGAAACCGTTGATCATATTGTCGGCGCGCTCGCGCAGCGCCCAGGGCACGTCATTATGCCCGTCGAAGACCGGCGCCTTCTTGAGCGCGGCCTCGGCCACTGCCTCGGGCGAGGTCTGCGCGGCGGCGGGAGACGAGACGAGGGCGAGCGCGGCAAGGCCGGCGAGCAGGATAGATTTTGTCATGGATGGCGACCTTAAGGTGCATGACGAGGAAATCGAGCCGAAATTTGTCGTCTGTACGCCACTGCAAGGTCGCGCTTCCCTTGACGTCCACGTCAACCGGGCCCAGCATCGGGGCATGACTGCTTTCGACGACTGGCGCGCCCGTTCCCCCTATTATGACGAAACCCACGAGGCGCTGGCGCAAAGCGTCCGCCGCTTCGTCGAACGCGAGATCGCACCGCACATCGACCGCTGGGAAGCCGAGGGCGAACTGCCGCGCGCGCTGCACAAGAAGGCGGCGGAAGCGGGTATCCTTGGCCTGCGCTACCCCGAGCAATATGGCGGCCATTCGGAAGGCTTCGACAATTTCCACGGGCTGGTGTTGACCGAGGAGCTCGCCGCGGTCGGCGCGGGCGGACTCGGTGCCTCGCTGATGACGCACGGCATCGGCCTGCCGCCGATCCTCGCGCTCGGCTCGGACGAATTGAAACAGCGCGTCGCGCCGCCTGTGCTCGCGGGGGACAAGATCATCGCGCTCGGCATTACCGAAGCGGGCGGCGGCAGCGACGTCGCCAACCTCAAGACGACGGCGGTGCGCGACGGCGACGATTATGTCGTCAATGGCGGCAAGATGTTCATCACCAGCGGCATGCGCGCCGATTGGCTGACCTGCGCGGTGCGCACCGGCGGTCCGGGCGCGGGCGGTATCTCGCTGCTGCTTATCGACATGGACGCGCCCGGCGTCGAACGCACGCGGCTCGACAAGATGGGCTGGCGCTGCAGCGACACCGCAGCGATCCATTTCGCGGACGTGCGCGTCCCCGCGACAAACCTGATCGGGGCCGAAAACGGCGGCTTCATCGGCATCATGCGCAACTTCAATTCGGAACGGCTCGGCATGGCGATGGGCTGCTGCGCCTATGCCCGCGTCGCGCTCGCCGAAGCGGCCGAATGGGCGCAGAACCGCGAGACGTTCGGCAAGCCGCTCGTCGGCCACCAGTCGATCCGCATCAAACTCGCCGATATGGAACGCCAGATCGAAGCGACGCAGGCGTGGGTCGACCTCTGCGCGTGGCAGGTGAAGACCGGCAAGGACCGCCCCGCCGATTTCGCTATGCTCAAGGTGCAGGCGACCCGGATGCTCGAAGCGGTCGCGCGCGAGGCGGCGCAGGTGCTGGGCGGCGCGAGCTACATCACCGGCAGCAAGGTCGAACGCATCTACCGCGAGGTCCGCGTCAACGCGATCGGCGGCGGCAGCGAGGAAATCATGCTCGATCTGGCGGGGCGGCAGCTCTTCGGCGGTCGATGAGTTCGACCGACCTCGTCCTGCTCGTCGTCGCGATCGCGACCGCGGCGGTGATGCTGTCGCCGCCACTGCTGCGTTCGCGCGACTGGCGCGCGACCGTCACGCCGCTCGCGTCGATCATCGGGTCGGGCTTCCTCGTCGCGGGGCCGATCCTTGGCCATGTCGCGGGCCATTATGCGGTCGCGGCGATGGCGGCGCTCTGCGCCATTTCCTATCTCTTCGGTCTTGCGGTGCGCGACAATATCAGTCGCCTCGAACCGATGCTCGCGGCCGAATCGCCGCCGCCGGTGCTGCTCTGGCTCGACCGCGCCGCCGATCTTGCGCTGATCCTCGCCTATTTCGTCTCGGTCGCTTATTATCTCGACCTGCTCGCCGATTTCGCACTCAAGGCGTTCGGCGTCGTCGATCCGATGGTTGCGCACGGGATGACGACCGCGATCCTCGCGCTGCTCGGCACGCTCGGCTATTTCGGCGGCCTGCGCTGGCTCGAACATGTCGAGCTTGGCTCGGTCGGGCTCAAGCTGGCGATGATCGCCGCGCTCATCGCCGCGCTCGCCTGGGCGCTGAGGTCGGAGGTCGCGGCGGGAACGGTCGCGGTCCGTCCGCTCGCCGACCAAGCGGAGGGTTTCGACGCGGTCCGCATCCTGCTCGGCCTCATCATCCTCGTCCAGGGGTTCGAAACCTCGCGCTACCTCGGCGACAGCTACGACCGCGCGACGCGGGTGCGCACGATGCGCCATGCCCAGTGGATCGCCTTTGTCGTCTATATGCTCTTCATCGGCCTGCTGACGCCGTGGCTCGACGGGCGCCTGCCGCCCGAGGGCGGCGACACCCATGTCATCGAACTGCTGCGCCCCGTCGGCAGCCTGGTCGCGCCGGCGATCATCGTCGCCGCGCTGCTGTCACAGCTTTCGGCGGCGGTCGCCGATCTCAACGGCGCCAGCGGCCTCGTCGCCGGCGCCTCGCGCCAGCGAATCCCCGTCGCTATCGGCTATGTCATCGCAGCATCAGCCTCGATCGCGGTGGTGTGGGCGGGCGACATCTTCACCGTCATCGCCTGGGCGTCCAAAGCCTTCGTCCTCTATTATGGCATCCAGTCGGCGACCGCACTCGTCGTCGAATGGGTCGACCCCGCCCCGACCCGCTGGGGCCGCATCGTCCTGCACGGCAGCGCCATCGCCATCGCGCTCGCCGTGCTGACCCTCGGCCGCGCCGCGGCAGGCTGACAAGCCGGCGGCGACGTTCTAGGATCGCGTGACGCCCCCAATCGAGGATCGAGAGATGACGCTGACCGAAACAAGCCGCTGGCCCGCCGAGGCCGAAACCCTTCTCGATGATCTTGTCGATCTGCGCCGCGCGATTCACCGCCAGCCCGAACTCGGCCTTCAGAACCCCAAGACGCTCGCCAAGATCAAGGACGCGCTCGCCGGGCTGCCGCTCGAATTTCGCGAAGGGCCGTCGACCACGGGGCTGGTCGCGATCCTGCGCGGGGGTTTGGCGGGGAACGGGGGGAATGCCCGCACCGTGCTGCTGCGCGGCGACATGGACGCGCTGCCCCTGGTCGAGGATACGGGCCTCGCATTCACCTCCGAAACCAGCGGTGCGATGCATGCCTGCGGTCATGATACGCATGTCGCGATGCTCGTCGGCGCGGCGAAGCTGCTCTGCGCGGCGCGCGACCGCCTGCCCGGCACGGTGATGTTCATGTTCCAGCCCGGCGAGGAAGGGCATCATGGCGCGCGGTTTATGCTCGACGACGGGCTGATCGATCCGCTGCCCGACGCGGCCTTCGCGCTCCACATCATGCCCAACGCGCCGCACGGCATTTTCGCGGGGCGCGCCGGGCCGCTGCTCGCTTCGTCCGACGTCCTTTCGATCACCGTCAAGGGCGCCGGCGGCCACGCCTCGATGCCGCAGGATGCGATCGACCCCATCCCCGTCGCTTGCGCGATCGTCACCGCGATCCAGACGATGGTGACGCGCCGCATCTCGGTCTTCGATCCCGCCGTCATCACCATCGCGAAGATCGCCGCGGGCACGACGAACAACATCATCCCCGAAATCGCGGACATGCAGGGCACGATCCGCACCCTGTCGCCGCATCGCCGCGCGATGGTCGCCGCCGAACTGCGGCGCCTCGTCCCCGCGATTGCCGAAGCGCATGGCTGCACCGCCGAAGTCGCAATCGAGGAAGGCTTCCCCGTCACCGTGTGCGACAGCCGCGCCGCCGCCTTCGGCCAGCGCGTCGTCGAAGAGACATTCGGCGAAGCGGCCTGGCTAACGATGGACAATCCGGTGATGGGGGCGGAGGATTTCGCCTATGTCCTCGAAAAAGTGCCCGGCGCGATGTTCTGGCTCGGCGCCAGCGAGGCGGGCAGCGACTGGCGCCAGTGCTGCGGCCTCCACTCGAACCGCATGATACTCGACGAAAAGGTCATGGCCCGCGGCGCCGCCCTCCACGCCGCCCTCGCCGAACGCTTTTTGAATGAGGGTTTTGCCTGACGCACCGGCGCTTTTTTGACTTCGGTCAATGCGCGGCAGGAATCGGCGCCGCATGGTGATAGCGTTCCGGTTGACCGCTGCGATCCCTTCATCGCCGGCGGCCCTTCCGGGCCGCTCTGGCCGCTCCCGGAGGTGGGGCCTTCGGCCCCGCGCCGCATCGCGGGGTCATGGGGAGGCAGGGCGTAAGCCGGCGCGCCGTGGTGCAATATCCGCGGCGCGCTGTGCGTTTAGGGGCCTGACTTTTACGGAACGAGCACCGTGTCGCGCGCCTCGGGCAGCAGGCGCGGATAATCGAGCGTATAGTGCAGCCCGCGGCTTTCCTTGCGATGCAGCGCGCTGCGCACGATCAGGTCAGCGCACTGGAGCAGATTGCGCAGTTCGATCAGGTCGGTCGTCACGCGGAAATGGCCGTAATAATCCTCGACCTCGTGCGTCATCATGTTGATGCGGTGTTGCGCGCGCTCCAGCCGCTTCGTCGTGCGCACGATGCCGACATAGTTCCACATGAAGCGGCGGATCTCGGTCCAGTTCTGCTTGATGACGACTTCCTCGTCCGAATCGGTGACGCGGCTTTCATCCCACGCGCGGATCGGCGGCGGGGGTTCGAGCCGGTCCCAGTGCGCGATGATATCCTTCGCCGCCGCCTCGCCGAAAACGAAACATTCGAGCAGCGAATTGGACGCCAGGCGGTTGGCGCCGTGCAGCCCGCTTTCGGTGCATTCGCCGGCCGCATAGAGCCCCGGCAGGTCGGTGCGGCCGTCGAGGTCGATCAGGACGCCGCCGCAGGTGTAATGCTGCGCCGGCACCACCGGTATCGGCTGCTTCGTCATGTCGATGCCCAGCGTCAGCAGCTTTTCGTGAATGTTCGGGAAATGCCCCGCGACGAAATCCGGATCCTTGTGGCTGATGTCGAGGTGGACATAGTCGAGGCCGAAGCGCTTGATCTGATCGTCGTTCGCGCGCGCCACGATGTCGCGCGGCGCCAGCTCGGCGCGCGGGTCGTAATCGGGCATATAGCGGTGGCCGGTGACGGGATGCTTCAATATCCCGCCCTCGCCGCGCACCGCCTCGGTAATCAGGAAATTCTTGACCTCCAGATTATAAAGGCAGGTCGGGTGGAACTGCATCATTTCCATGTTGGAAACGCGCGCGCCCGCGCGCCAAGCCATCGCGATGCCGTCACCCGTCGCGCCGCGCGGCGCGGTCGAAAATTGATAGACGCGCCCCGCCCCGCCGCTCGCCAATATGGTCGCGCGGCCGACATGCGCGTGGACCTTCCCCGTCTTTTCGTCGAGCGCGTAGACGCCCCAGACATGGCCCGACCCCGAATAGCGTAACTCATGACGTCCGGTGATCAGGTCGATGCACGCCTGTCCCGGCAGCAGCGTGATGTTCGGATGCGCCTCGGCGGTCTTGAGCAGTGCCGCCTGCACCGCCCAGCCCGTCGCATCGTCGACATGCACGATGCGGCGGTGCGAATGGCCGCCCTCGCGCGTCAGGTGCAGCGCCTCGGCTTCCTTGTTGAACGGCACGCCCATTTCGATCAACCGCTCGATCGCGTGGGGCGCATTTTCAACGACGAACTCGACCGTCTCGCGCCGGTTGAGCCCCGCGCCCGCGATCATCGTATCGTTGATATGATTTTCGAACGTGTCGCCCGCGTCGAGTACCGCCGCGATCCCGCCCTGTGCCCAAGCGGTCGATCCGCCGGTCAGCTCGCCCTTCGCGAGAACGAGAACGCGGCAATGCTCCGCAAGCGCGATCGCCGCCGTCAGCCCCGCCGCGCCGGAACCGACAATGATGACGTCGTGGGTCGCGCCCTCAGCCATTCGCCGCCCGCGTCAGATTCAGGAACACATCCTCAAGGTCGGCCTCGCGCGTCGACACGTCGACGATGCCATGCCCCATCGCATTCACCGCCGCGAGCACCTCGCCCGCGTTGGTGCGATCCTTGTTGTAGCTGATCGCCAGCCCCCGTTCGCCCTCGCGCTCGACCTTGTCGAAGGCGGTGTGCGACGGCAGCACGCTGACATCGGCATCCAGCGTCACGACAACGATCTTTTCGCGCGCCATGTCGACCAGCTCGCGCGTCGGCTTGTTGGCGATCAGCTTGCCGTGGTTAATGATCGCGATCCGGTCGCACAGTTCCTCGGCTTCTTCCAGATAATGCGTCGTCAGCACCACCGTCACGCCGCGATCGTTGAGGCTTTGCACATATTCCCAAAGCTGCTGCCTCAGTTCGATATCGACCCCCGCGGTGGGTTCGTCGAGCACGATGATCGGCGGCGAATGGACCATCGCCTTGGCCACGAGCAGGCGGCGCTTCATGCCGCCCGACAGCGTGCGCGCATAGGCGTCGCGCTTGTCGCTAAGATGCACCGCCGCCAGCAATTCGTCCGAAATGCGCTTGTCCTTCGGCACGCCATACAGGCCCGCCTGATTCTCCAGCGTCTCGAACGGCGTGAAAAAGGGATCGAAGACGATTTCCTGCGGCACGATGCCGATCGAATATTTGGCGTTGCGCGGGTCGGCGTCGATGTCGAAGCCCCAGATGCTCGCATGGCCGCTGGTCTTGTTGACCAGCCCCGCGAGGATGTTGATCAGCGTCGATTTGCCAGCGCCGTTCGGGCCGAGCAGTCCGAATATCTGCCCACGCGGCACATCGAAACTGACATTGTCGAGCGCTTGCTTGCCCCCGGCATAGATTTTAGAAACGGCGTCGATGCGGATGGCGGCTTCACTCATGGCGCCTTCCATAGCCGCGCCGGTGCGGGTGCGAAAGGGCCTCGGCGGCAAGCTTTTCTTTACCATAAGCTGTAAGCATATTTTGCGACCTGATCGCTAAGGGGGGATGCGTGAGGACCAGACACATCATCGACCCGCGCGCCATGTTGCGCGGCTTCGCAGCTTGCGCGCTGCTGACGGCTCCGGCGATCGGACCGGCGGCGCATGCCCAGGCCACATCGCCGCAATCGACGACGCAGGCACAAGCCGAAGCGATCGTGCTGCGGCCGCTGTCCTTCTTCAAGGTCAACGACCTCGATTTCGGCGACATCATCGCCTCGGGCAGCGCCGGCACCGTGCGGCTTGCCCCCGACGGCACGCGCAGCCGCACCGGCGGCGCGACGCTCGCCGGCAGTTCGGGCGAACCCGCGCGTTTCGCGGGCCTCGGCAGCTATAATCGCCAGGTCAATATCTCGCTCGGTTCGAACACGATCTGGATCACCGGCCCCGGCCAGCGGATGCGCGTGCGCGATTTCGAGATCGGCAGCACCCCGACCGCGATCCTCTCCACCTCGCCGACGCGCTTCCGCATCACCTCGGCGCTGGGCAATTATAACTTTCCGGTCGGCGCGACGCTGGAGGTCAATGCCAATCAGGCGCCCGGCGACTATAGCGGCACCTTCACGATCACGCTGAACTATCTGTAAGCGTCGCCTGTTGCGGGCGAGGCGATCGAGACCGATTGCCCCGCCCGCACCCGCTTGCTAAAGGCGCGTCGATGACCCAGCCCGCTCCCGAAACGATCCGCACGTCCAAGACCCGCATCGCCTGCGACGGCACGGGCGACGGGCTCGCCAACGCCGCGCTCGGCCACCCGCGCGTCTGGCTGGAAATCGATCCCGACGACGGTTTCGTCGATTGCGGCTATTGCGACCGGCGCTTCGTGCTGATCGGCGGAGTCGCCGACAAGGCTTAGGGTCAGGACCCCCGCCTCCGCGCAAAGGTAAAGGCCCGCTTTACCATGCCTGCGCATCCTCCCTTCACGCCCCGCTGGCATAGACTGTGCCGGACAGGAGCAGAATCGTGGGGATTCAAGGGACCAACTTCCGGCCGATGGCCTTATGCCTCGTCGCCGCTGCCACGGCAGCGGCGCTGACGGGGCCGTCCGCATCGGCGGCCGAGACGACCGGCACCGCGAATGCGGCGGTGGTACGGCCGAACACGCTCATCAAGACCGACGACCTCGATTTCGGTACGATCGTCAGCGGCACGACCGGCGGCACGGTGACGGTCAATCCGGCGACCAATTCGCGCAGCTCTGCAGGCGGCGTCACGCTCGCCGGCAGCGGCGCCCAGCGCGCGGTGTTTCAGGGTACCGGCGGCTTGCTGCTGATCACCGTCAGCGGCAGCAATTCGGCGACGCTGACCCGTGCCGGCGGCGGCGCGCCCGCGATGACCGCCACGCTGACCCGCGCGATGACGACAAGCGGCGGCGGCATCATCCTGCTCGGGTCGAGCGCGACGCTGCTGCCCAGCGGGGTACAGACCTATTATGTCGGCGGCACGCTCAGCGTCCCGGCGAACCAGCCCGCGGGCGATTACAGCGGCACCTTCACGCTGACGGTCAATTATCTCTAGCCGGTCCTAGCGCACCCTGCGCCCCGTCCAGATGACCCGGCCGACGAGCCGGATCGCCGACAGCGGCAGATCGTCCCAGCTACGATAGTGCGGATTGTCGCTGATGACCGACACACGCCCCGGTCCTGGCGCGCGGGCGATGCGTTTGACCATCAGCACATCGTCCATCCGCAGCACATAGATGCCGTCGCGCAGCCGGGCGGCCGCATCGCCGCCGTCGACCAGTATATCGTCGCCATCGCCCAGCGTCGGCGCCATCGAATCGCCTTCGACGCGAATGATGCTCAGCGCGCGCGGGTCGGCGCCCAGATCGCGCAGCCAGCGCGGATCGAAGGCGACCTCGCCTTCCACCGCTTCGCCATCGACGCTCGCGCCCGGCCCCGCCGAAGCGCCGATCGCCAGCTTGGGCACCAGCACCAGGTCGCGGCCGCGCGCGCGCGGCGTCGGCGCGGCGACGCGCAGCGCCGGGCCGCCCAGCAGCGCCTCCGACACGCCCAGATAGGCAGCGATGCGCGCCCGGTCCTGTTCGCCCAGCCGCCGCGGTGATCCGCGCTTGATATATTGCTGGATATAGGCGGGGTTGCGCCCGATGCGCGCCGAAAGCTGGGCGTAATCCACCCCCTTTTCGGTCATCAGCCGGTCGAGCATCCGGCGCGGGTCGTCGTCGATATCGGTCACGGACTGGTCCTTCCTATTTCGTCTCTAGCAATAGGATTTTTCCTAGACAAGTAGGAAAATGCCAATCAAATAGGAATTATCCTATTGAGCGAATCGTGGGCAGGGAGATGATGATGCAAGATATTCTGCTGGAACGGA
>OFTY01000214.1_pt1 | contig 59913 bp, 56 predicted proteins | sample 1775061 | NCBI WGS metagenome assembly OFTY01 (sample SAMN08195773, study PRJEB24354) | sludge metagenome | isolation source: sludge from phenol fed wastewater aerobic bioreactor B | place: India: Nagpur | collected 2016-09-16 | reverse complement strand
CCGGGGAGGACCGGCTTTGATCACCTCCCTCGTTATCGCCAATCGTAGCGAAATCGCCTGCCGTATCATCCGCACCGCGCGCGAGATGGGCATCCGGACCGTAGCGGTCTATTCGGACGCTGACGCGAAGGCGCTGCACGTGCGCGAGGCCGATGAGGCCGTGCATATCGGGCCGTCGCCGGCGCGTGAATCCTATCTGGTCGGCGAGAAGATCATCGCCGCCGCCAAGGCGACCGGGGCCGAAGCGATCCATCCGGGCTATGGCTTCCTGTCCGAAAATGCCGAGTTCGCACAGGCGGTCGCCGATGCCGGACTCGTCTGGGTCGGGCCGAACCCTTCGTCGATTACCGCGATGGGCCTCAAGGATGCCGCGAAGAAGCTGATGGCCGATGCCGGGGTGCCGGTGACGCCGGGCTATATGGGTGAGAATCAGGATCCGGCCTTCCTCGCCGAACAGGCCGCGCAGATCGGCTATCCCGTGCTGATCAAGGCGGTCGCGGGCGGCGGCGGCAAGGGGATGCGCAAGGTCGACGCCGCGGTGGATTTCGCCGATGCGCTCGCCTCGTGCCAGCGCGAGGCGGCGGCGTCGTTCGGTAATGATCATGTGCTGATCGAGAAATATATCCTCACCCCGCGCCATATCGAGGTGCAGGTTTTCGGCGACACGCACGGCAATGTCGTCCATCTGTTCGAGCGCGACTGCTCGCTCCAGCGCCGCCACCAGAAAGTGATCGAAGAAGCCCCGGCGCCAGGCATGGACGAAGCGACGCGCGCCGAGCTGTGCGCCGCCGCGGTGCGTGCCGCGAAGGCGGTCGACTACGTCGGCGCGGGGACGATCGAGTTCATCGCCGACGCCAGCGAAGGCCTGCGCGCCGACCGTATCTGGTTCATGGAAATGAACACGCGATTGCAGGTCGAGCATCCGGTCACCGAGGAAATCACCGGCGTCGACCTGGTCGAATGGCAGCTTCGCGTGGCGTCGGGCGAGCCGATCCCGCTGACGCAGGGCGAACTGGCGATCAACGGCTGGGCGATGGAAGCGCGCCTCTATGCCGAAGATCCGGCCAAGGGCTTCCTGCCCTCTATCGGCACGCTCGAACTGTTCCAGCTTCCCGAACATCTCGGCCGCATCGACGCCGGCGTCTACGAAGGCGCGGAGGTGTCGCCCTTCTATGACCCGATGATCGCGAAGGTGATCGCCTATGGCGACGACCGCGATGAAGCCCGCGAAATGCTAGCCGAAATGCTGGAGGACAGCGCGATCTGGCCGGTAAAGACCAATTCGGCCTTTCTGATTGCCGCGCTCAGCCATCCCGATTTCGTTGCGGGCACGGTCGATACCGGGCTGATCGGCCGCGACGGCGACAGCATGACCGCCGAGCCGATGCCGTCGGAGCAGGCACTGACAAACGCCGCTATGGCGATGGTTCCCCGCTCGCTGCAGTCAGGCTTCCGTCTCAACGCGCCGGACGTGCGCACCGCGCCCTTCCTGCTCGACGGCAAGCGCGTCGACGTGACGCTGCACGGCCCCGGCGCGGAGGAGCCCGCCCCCGCGATGCTCGTGGCCGAAAGCGGCGCGGTGTGGCAGCTTACGCCCTGGCGGGCCGCGGGCGGCGCCGGCGGCGCAGCGGGCGACGGGGCGATCCTGTCGCCGATGCCCGGCAAGATCATAGCGGTCGACGTCGCCGCGGGCGACAAGGTGACCAAGGGTCAGAAGCTGCTGACGCTCGAGGCGATGAAGATGGAGCATAGCCTGACCGCGCCCTTCGACGGCATCGTTGCGGAACTCAACGCTGCGGCCGGGGCGCAGGTGCAGGTCGAGGCTCTGCTCGCGAAGATCGAGGCCGCCGAGTGAGCGGCCTGATCCTTCGCGATGCGACGGCGGCGGATCTTCCCGCCATCCTCGCCATGCTCGCGGAGGACACGATCCCGCCGGCGCGTGAGGTCGATCCCTCGGACCCACGTTACCTTGCCGCGTTCGAGGCGATCGACGCCGACCCGAACCAACGGCTGATTGCAGCGGAACTCGATGGCCGCGTAATCGGGACGATGCAACTCAGCTTCCTGCCGGGGCTTTCTTCTGTTGGAAGCTGGCGCGGGCTGATCGAGGCGGTGCGGATCGCCGCCGACCTGCGCGGCCAAAGGCTGGGCGAGCAGATGATCCTTTGGGCGGTGGAACAGTGCCGCGCGCGCGATTGCAAACTCGTCCAGCTCACATCATCGGCGACACGGACGGCCGCGCACCGCTTCTACGCCCGGCTCGGCTTCGTGCAGAGTCATGTCGGCATGAAATTGCATTTGAGGGACTGACGATGGCAGGCAAGTTTTTCGACGAATGGCAGATCGGCGATGCGATCGTGCACGAGATCCGCCGCACCGTGACCGAGACGGACAATCTGCTGTTCACGACGATGACGCACAATCCGCAGCCGCTGCATCTCGACATCGAAGCGGCAAAAGCATCGGAATTCGGACAGATCCTCGTCAACGGCACTTTCACCTTCAGCCTGATGGTCGGGCTGTCGGTCGGCGATACGACGCTCGGCACCCTCGTCGCGAACCTCGGCTATGACAGGCTGGTGATGCCCAAGCCGGTGTTCATCGGCGACACGCTGCGCGCGACGAGCGAGGTGATCGGCCTCAAGGAATCGAAATCGCGGCCGAATGCGGGCATCGTGACCTTCCTTCATCGCTGCATCAACCAGCGCGACGAAATCGTCTGCCAGTGCGAACGGTCAGCGCTGATCAACAGGAAGGACGTGTGATGCGCCTCCGCTCACTCCTCTTCGTTCCCGGCGACCGCCCCGAACGCTTCGCGAAGGCCGCGGCGTCGGGCGCCGATGCGATCATCCTCGACCTCGAAGATTCGGTGTCCCCTGCAAACAAAGAGGCCGCGCGCGAAGCGGTCGCCGCCTATCTCGCCGGAACGCGCGAAGTCTTTACGCTGGTCCGTGTCAACCCGCTCGACGGGCATATGACCGCCGCCGACGTTGCTGCCATTGTCGGCGGGCGCCCCGATGCGATCATGCTGCCCAAGGCCGAAGGCGCGCCGAGCATCGCCCAGCTCGATACCATCCTTCGCAGCGAGGGGGCCGCCGATGCGTCGTTGCCGCCGGTGCTGCCGATCGCGACCGAAACCCCGGCGGCGATCTTTACGCTGGGCAGCTATCGCGAGGCGAAGGCCCGGCTGGTCGGCCTCACCTGGGGCGCCGAGGATCTGCCCGCCGCCATCGGCGCGGCGACGAGCCGCGAGGCCGACGGGCGCTACACCGAACCCTATCAGGTCGCCCGCGCGCTGACCTTGTTCGCCGCACATGGTGCGGGCGTCGCGGCGATCGATACGGTGTTTCCCGCGATCAAGGACGAGGCGGGCCTTGCCGCCTATGCGGCGCGCGCGCGGCGCGATGGCTTTACCGGCATGATGGCGATCCATCCATCGCAGGTCGCGCCGATCAATGCCGCCTTCACGCCGTCGGCTGACGAGGTTCAGCGTGCGCAGGCGATCGTCGATGCCTTCGCCGCCAATCCGGGCTCGGGGGTGCTTCAGGTGGACGGCAAAATGGTTGATGCCCCGCACCTCAAACAGGCGCGGCATATCCTGTCGCTGGCGGACTGACGCCGCGCTGTCATCTCCGCCGGAACGGGCGGTGACGCTTCATCCAGGCTTTGCCGCGGGGCCAGTTCCGGCGCAGCCCGCGCTCGGCGATCCCTTCGAACATCGCGTCGGGATTTTCGGGATCGAGCAGTTCATGCTCGGCGATATAATCGTCGAACGGCCCGGGCTCGACGAGATCGAGTAACTCTAGCGAGCGGCCCGGCCCGCGCAGCGCCTCGATCGCATCGATAAGCGACCCCGTTGTTTCATAAAGGCGGCCGACATCGGCCGGATCGACGTCCAGATGCTCGCCGATCAGCGATTCGCGCAGCGCCCGAATCGTCGGCTCCACCCCGCGGTTCGCGGGCAAAGCGGCATCGATCGTCACATCGCATTCGCTGTCGAGCCCCAGCGATCGATTGTTCATGTTCGACGATCCGATACGCAGCAGGCGATCGTCGACGACCGCAGTCTTTGCATGAACATAGATCGGATCGCCGCCCGCGGTGTGCGGGACATATACGCGCAGGCGGTCGCCGTGCCGCGCCTTGGCGATCGCGCGCACCAGCTTCACGCGCGCCGCGTCCATCGCCATCTGTTCGAGCCACCCGTCGGCGGTACGCGGCATCACCATGACGAATTCGGGCGGATCGTCCTCGTCCAGCCGCTCGGCGATCGCCGCTGCGATCTTGGCCGAGGTAAAATATTGATTCTCGAAATAGATGAAGCGCTTCGCCGCGGCGATCATGTCGAGATAGAGCTGCTCAATCTCGCGAATTTCGGGATAGCCGTCATATTCGGCGCGCGTGCGCGATATTGCGACATCGACGTTCGTAAAATCGGGTTCGAGATTTTCGGGCCAGTTTTCGCCGTCGCCCTTTACGTCGCGCAATTGCTTGTTCGTTGCGCGCTGCCACCGTTCGTTGCCCAGATCGGCAAGCGCTTCGCCGACCGGCCCAGCAAGGATCATCGTCGAATCGTGCCACGGCATATAAGGCTTGCCGTCGGGATTGGTGCGCCGCGGATCGCCGTCGCGATGGCCCCGCGTATCCCAGCGCGACGAGGACACGTCGATACCGCCGCACACCGCCAGATGATCGTCGAACACCGCGACCTTCTGGTGGTGGCTGCATCCAGTGGGGTGCGCGCTCTCGAGCCGGAAGCTGATCGAGCGCGTCACCTTCCAGCGCAGCACCATCGAGACGATGCGCGGCATGAGAAACTGTTTCAGACCGCCGAAATTCCAGCGAAGAATGTCGATATCGCGGTCGGGCTTCGCATGAGCGAGACGCAGCAGAAAATGCCCCAGCGATTCGCCCTTGCCCGCATCGTCGGGCGTCAGGGCAATCCGCGGGTCGAAATCCCAGCCGATCAGCAGGATGCGCTCTTTCGCGCGCTCCATCAGCCGGACGAGCAGCGCGTAATAGTCGGCCGCATCGACGATCATCCGCGCCTTGTTGGCGCGTTCGATCCGCCAGCAATTGCGGCCTTCCTCAACGATCGGGGTCAGCGCATCCTCGCTCATCGCCGCCTACACGCACGGGCGGCGGCGATGGTTGCGAGCCTGCACGTCAGGCGGCGAAGAATTGATCGGGCGTCAGCGCCATCATCGCTTCGCTGCCGGCCTCGATCTTGCGGCGCAACGCGCCCGCATCGGGGATGAAGCGTTCGCCGAAATGACGCGCGGTAACAAGCTTGGCTTCGAGGAACGCCTTGTTCCCGCGCCCTTCGTCGAGCGCCTTCTGTGCCGCTTCGGCCATGCGCAGCCACATGAGGCCCAGCGCGACGATACCCATGATGTGCATATAATGATGCGCGCCCGCGCCGACATTATTGGGGTTGGTCATGCCATTGGCCATGAACCACATCGTCGCGGCCTTGAGTTCGCCATTGGCCTTTTCGAGTTGCCCCGCAAAATCGGCGAAGGCCGGCTTGTCCTTCGCCGCCGCACATTCGGCGTCGACGATCGCGAAAAAGGCCTGGATGGCACGGCCGCCATTCTGCGCGAGCTTGCGGCCGACGAGGTCCATCGCCTGTACGCCGTTGGCGCCTTCGTAGATCATCGTGATGCGGGCATCGCGAACATATTGGCTCATGCCCTGCTCTTCGATGTAGCCGTGGCCGCCGAACACCTGCTGCGCGTTGGTCGCGACGTCATAGCCCTTGTCGGTGCCATAGCCCTTGATCACCGGGGTCAGCAGGCTGACGAGGTCGTCGGCCTGCCGCCGCTCCTCTTCGGACGCGGCGCCATGCGCCAGATCGACCTGCAGCGCGCCCCAGAGACACAGGCCGCGCAGCCCCTCAACCACCGCCTTGCCATCCATCAGCATGCGGCGCACGTCTGGATGGACGAACAGCGGGTCGGCCTTCTGGGCGGGATCCTGCGGCCCGGTCAGCGCCCGGCCCTGCCGGCGGTCCTGCGCATATTGGACGGCATTCTGATAGGCTATGTCGGCCTGACCCAACCCCTGTATGCCGACGCCGAGCCGCGCGGCGTTCATCATCACGAACATCGCGGCAAGGCCCTTGTTCTCCTCGCCAACCATCCAGCCCTTGGCACCGTCGTAATTCATCACACAGGTGGCATTGGCGTGGATGCCCATCTTGTGCTCGATCGACCCGCACGACAGCGTGTTGCGCTCACCGAGCGAACCGTCGTCGTTCACCAGATATTTGGGGACGATGAACAGCGAAATTCCCTTGACGCTGTCGGGCGCGTCGGGGGTCTTTGCCAGCACGAGATGGATGATATTGTCGGTGAGGTCATGCTCGCCCGACGAGATGAAAATCTTCGTCCCCGTGATCGAATAGCTGCCGTCGGCGTTCGGAACTGCGCGCGTGCGGATCAGCCCAAGATCGGTGCCGCACTGGGGCTCGGTCAGGTTCATCGTGCCGCCCCATTCGCCCGACACCATCTTGGGGACATAGAGCCTTTTCTGCTCGTCCGACCCCTTGACCAGCAACGCCGAGACCGCCGCCTGCGTCAGCCCCGGATACATGGCGAAAGCCTGGTTCGCCGCCATGCGATATTCCTCGACCGGAAAGCCGAGGACGTGGGGCAGCCCCTGACCGCCGAACTCCTCGGGCTGGTTGAGCAGCGTCCAGCCCGCTTCACAATAGGCCTTATACGCTTCCTTGAAACCCTCGGGCGTGGTGACCGAACCATCGTCATGACGCGTGCAGCCTTCGAGGTCGCCCGATCGGTTGATCGGGAACAGCACCTCTTCGCAGAATTTGCCGGCCTCGGTCAGCACCGCCTCGACCATATCGGGCGACGCATTGGCGAAGCCCGGCAGATCGGCATAGCGATCGATGCCAAGGACATCATTGAGCTGGAACAGCGTATCTTGGATCGGGGCGCGATAGACAGGCATGCGAAATCTTTCCGATAAATCAGGTGTTGGCAATCAAACTTGCCCGGGGAGGTCTTGGTTGCCGAAGCTCAGCCGACTTTTTCGCCAGCGTCGACCTTTTTCACCATATCGATGAAACGTGTCAGTTCCTCGACGGCGCTGTCGATGTCATCGCGCTGACGCTGGAGCAGCGCGATGCGCTCCTCGCATTTTTCGACCGTGACCTGGCGCTGGAGCTTGCGGCCATCGCCGACGTCGTAAAGGTCGATCATCTCGCGAATGTCGGCCAGGCTAAATCCGGTGCGCTTGGCACGCAGAATCCAGGCCAGCCGGGCGCGGTCGCGTTTCGAATAGATACGCGACAGCCCCTTGCGCGAGGGGCTGATCAGCCCTTCGTCCTCGTAGAACCGAAGCGCACGCGCGGTGACGCCGAATTCGGTCGACAGATCGGTGATGCTATATTGCTCGCGCCCCAGATGATCGGGCGTGTCGATATGGGCGTGGCCGTATTCTTCGGTCATCCCGAAAGACTAGTTTCCGTTGACGTGAACGTCAAGGCCGTCGGAGATAAGGAAAAGCGCCGCTTACGGCGATCCGCAAGGCCGGACCATATTGCCGCGTCCATCGCGCAACTGCAAGCCCTTTGCATCGTCCGCCGACCAGCTCGCACGCGGCAGGCGCAGGCCCGAGAGCGAGGCGCGTGACGGGCACAGGCTGTCGCATTGCGACGGCAGGCGTCCGGGCAGGCGCAGTTCGTCATCCTCTTCGTGGACAAGTGCCTCACATCCCTCGACCCCGGCGAAGCGCATCCGCCAGTCATCCCCGTCGCGGACGATGGTGCCGCGCGCATTGCACGACAGGCCGGGACCGAACGACGCGCTCACCGCAAAGCGCCACTGCCCGGCGCCCTCAGGGACAACGCACATCGCATCGCGCCCAAGCTCGTGCGTGCGTTCGAACAGGCCGGTCGGATCGCTTGCATCGGCGCGTACCACTCCGCGTTCGCGCGCCGCGATTTCCAACGGATTGCGCGTATCGATCGCGGCATCGGCGCCGTCGCGCTTCGCCCGGTCGCAGCCGCCGACGAGCAGCAGAACCGCGACGAGGAGGTACGCAACGCGTGGGCTAGGCATCGGTATCGAGGAAGGTCAGGCTGCCGTCGCACTCGATCCGGCGATAAAAGCAGGATCGGCGACCTGTGTGACAGGCCGGACCGGCGGGCTTCACGCGCAAGAGCAGCGCATCCTGATCGCAGTCGACGCGCATTTCGACGACCGTCAGCCCGTTGCCCGAGGTTTCGCCTTTGCGCCACAGCGCGGCCCGCGACCGCGACCAGAAATGCGCCTGCCCCGTCTCCTGCGTCAGCGCGATCGCGTCGGCATTCATATGCGCGACCATCAGCAGCGCGCCGCTGTCGGCGTCGGTCACGATGGCGGTCACCAGCCCGGCGGCGTCGAAACGCGGCAGGAAACGGTCGGTGGTGTCGCGCGAAGCATCCATGATCCGCGCCTTAGAGCAGGTCGAGAGCGGCTGTCACCCCCCGCGCGGGTCCGGTTGACATCAAAAGGTCAAATATGGGGGGCGACATTTGGGTTCGGCACTCCTATATGCGCGGCAGTCCCAGCCCCCTGCCCCTGGATTGACATGCTGACGACCCATCCTTTTGACGACGACAAGCTCCGCGAGGAGTGCGGCGTCTTTGGTATTCACGGCGCCGAAAGTGCCGCTGCGGTTGCGGCGCTGGGGCTTCACGCCCTGCAGCACCGCGGTCAGGAAGCCGCGGGCATCACCGCCTTCGATGGCAAGGATTTCCATACCCACCGCGCGATGGGGCATGTTGCGGGCAATTTCGACCGCGACGACATCATCCGCCAGCTCGCGGGCGCGTCGGCGATCGGCCATGTCCGCTACTCAACCACCGGCGAGACGGCGCTGCGCAATGTCCAGCCGCTGTTCGCCGACCTGGCCACCGGCGGCTTTGCAGTCGCGCATAACGGCAATATTTCCAACGCGATGGCGCTGCGCAAGATATTGGTGCGCCGCGGATCGATCTTTCAGTCGACGAGCGATACCGAGGTCATCATCCACCTCGTCGCCACGTCCAACTATCGCACCCTGCTCGATCGCTTCATCGACGCGCTGAAACAGGTCGAGGGCGCCTATTCGCTGATCTGCCTGACCGCGGAAGGCATGATCGGCTGCCGCGATCCGCTCGGCATTCGTCCGCTGGTCATCGGCAAGCTGGGCGATGCGTACATCCTCGCGTCCGAAACCGTGGCGCTCGACGTCGTCGGCGCCGAATTCGTCCGCTCGGTCGATCCCGGCGAACTTGTGATCATCCGCGACGGCCAGCTTTCGTCGCACCGCCCCTTCGCCGATCGCGCGGCGCGGCCGTGCATCTTCGAATATGTCTATTTCTCGCGCCCCGATTCGATCGTCGACGGCACCAGCGTCTATTCGGTGCGCAAGGCGATCGGCGCCGAACTGGCGCGCGAAAATCCGGTCGATGCCGATCTCGTCATTCCGGTCCCCGATTCGGGAACCCCGGCGGCGATCGGCTATGCGCAGGAATCGGGCATTCCCTTCGAGCTCGGTATCATCCGTTCGCACTATGTCGGCCGCACCTTCATCCAGCCGGGCGACAAGGTTCGCCACCTCGGCGTCAAGCTGAAGCACAATGCCAATCGCGCGCTGATCGCCGGCAAGCGGATCGTGCTGATCGACGATTCGATCGTCCGCGGCACGACCAGCCTCAAGATCGTGCAGATGATGCGCGACGCGGGCGCCGCCGAGGTGCATATGCGCATCGCCAGCCCGCCGACGTCGCATAGCTGCTTCTACGGCGTCGACACGCCCGAACGCGCCAAGCTGCTCGCGGCGCAGATGACGGTCGGCCAGATGGCCAATTTCATCAATGCCGACAGCCTGTCCTTCCTGACCATCGACGGCCTGTACCGCGCGCTGGGTGAGGCGCGACGCAATGACGATTGTCCGCAATATTGCGATGCCTGCTTCACCGGCGACTATCCGACCACGCTGACCGATTTCGACGAGAACAGCCTGGAAGATCAATTTTCGCTGCTTGCCGAACGGGTTGTCTGACGAAATGACGATGAATTCTGAAGAACTGGCGGGCCAGACGGCGCTCGTCACCGGCGCGAGCCGCGGCATCGGCGCGGCGATCGCCGAATCGCTCGCACGACGCGGGGCGCATGTCGTGATCACCGCCCGCACCGCGGGCGGGCTCGAGGAACTGGAAGACCGCATCCACGACGCGGGCGGCAGCGCGACCATTGCGCCGCTCGACCTGACCGACGGCGATAGCATCGCCCGGCTGGCGACCGCGATCGCCGAACGGTGGCAGCAACTCGACATGCTCGTGCTCAATGCCGCGATGCTCGGCACGCTGACCCCGGTTGGCGCGATCGACGGCAAGGAATTCAACAAGCTGCTGACGCTCAACCTCGTCGCACAGCAGGCGCTGATCGCCAATTTCGACCCCCTGCTGCGCCGAGCGCCCGCAGGGCGCCTCGTCGCGCTATCGACCGGCGTTGCACGAACGCCGCGCGCCTATTGGGGCGCCTACGCCGCGTCGAAGGCGGCGTTTGAGGTGCTGGTGTCGAGCTATGGCGCCGAAATGCGCAATATCTCGAACGTCCGCACCGCAATTCTCGACCCCGGCGGCACGCGCACCCAGATGCGCGCACGCGCCTATCCCGGCGAAGACCCGCAGAGCATCAAGGATCCGGCAGTCGTCGGCGAATTCGTCGCCCGGATGATGGTCGATGGCTTCGACAGCACCGCCTATCACGCGCTGCCGAAGGTGATGGCAGAGGCTTAACGCGATATTTGCTTTCCCGGGCTATCACGCGCTCTCAAGCGTTTCGACAAGCAAGGGCATGAAAATGGGCGGCAATATTCTACGTTCCGCGGTTGCGGCGGTTATCGGCATTGCGGTTGCCTTCGGCCTGTTGTGGATCGCCCAATATGCGGGTGGCGAAATCGCGCCCGAAGTTTATGATCTCGACACCGGCGAAATCCTGATCCCGCTCGGCGCAACGATTGCGTTGCTCGTCGGCTGGTTCGTCGGCACCTTCGCCGGAAGCTGGCTCGCGATGCGCATTTCGGACGGCACCGGCGCCGGCTGGGTTGTTGCCGGAGCGATTCTGGGCGCAGCCATCTATCGTTCGATCACCTTGGCTGATGCCTGGTGGGTGATGGCGCTGGGCGTCCTGATCCCGGTTGTAGCCGCCTGGCTCGCTCAGCGCGCTACCGCTACGCCGGTCGTCTGAACGGCACTGTGGCGCTAGACGCATCAAAAAATAAGCGGCTGCTTTCCCGGTCGACCGCAGCCTGCACCGCCTTGTAAAAGGCCTCGCGCGCCGCGCCCACGCCTTCGGGGTCGGTTGCGGTCGGCCAGTTGCCGTTCGATGCGATGACGAGCCGTCGTTTGGGGTCGATGAAGATGCCCTGCCCGAAGATGCCCTGCGCGGCGAAGCTGCCGTCGTCGTTGGTCCACCATTGATAACCATAGCCACGTCCCGGCTGATCGATCGCGGCCTGCTTGGTCGTCGCGGCGGCGAGCCAGTCATCGGGCAGAACTTTCTCCCCGCCAGCCACGCCGCCGCCGAGAATGAACAGACCGAAACGGGCATAATCGCGCAGGCTGGCCGATACGCAGCAACCGCTGATCTCGTGCCCCGTCGGGCCGAGCATCCAGACGGCGTCCTGATCCATGCCGAACGGCTTCCATATCTTGTCGGACAGATAGGATGAGAGTGTCTTGCCCGTCGCACTCGACACGAGGACGCCGATCAAATTGGTCTCGCCGGTCTTGTAGACCCATTTCGACCCCGCGGGCGCCTCGCGCGGCAAGGTCTTCATATAGCTGACGGTAATATCCTCGCCCGCGATGGGCTTTTGCAGATTGAACTGCGCCACGTCCGATTTGGGATCGGTATAATCCTCGTTCCATCGCACGCCCGAGGTCATCGTGAGAAGCTGGCGCACGCTGACGTCGTCATAGGCCGAACCGCGAAGTCCGGGGATATATTGCGTCACCTTGTCGTCGAGGCTCTTGATATAGCCGTCCTTGACCGCCGCGCCGACGAGCGTCGAGGTAAAGCTCTTCGCGACCGAAAAGCTCGTCCAGCGTCCCGCAGGACCATAGCCGAGCGCATATTTTTCGAGCCGGATCTTGCCGTCCTGAACGATGATCAGCCCCGCATTGCGCTGGCGCGCCATATGCGCGTCGATGTCGACCCCGACATCGAGCGGCTGTCCTTCGGGCAGCGGATAGACGGGGCCGCCCGCCGCAATGGTGTGCACGACGACCTTGGGCACCGATTCCATCGTACGGAAAGCGGCGTCGCGTTGATCCTGGCTCCAAAACAGCACATTCTGATCCTTTGGCATGGCGTCGGTGGTCTGTGTCGCGGCTGTTCCGGCAAGGCCGGCCAGCGCCACGGGCAATAGCAAGGCGGCCAATCGTCGTCGCATTTCCCTCTCCCTCTTCTCGATTACAGTCGACTATCCGTCGATCTTTTCCAGCGTGACCTGCGCGACGTCGATCCCGCCGCCGCGAAAGCCGCCTTCGCAATATTGCAGATAATAGCGCCACAGGCGGATGAAGCGTTCGTCGAAGCCCGACGGGAGTTGCCCCGCCGACACCGCCTCGTCAAAGCGTTCGCGCCACTGGCGCAGCGTTTCGGCATAGTCGCCGCCGAAATGACGCACATTGCCCCATGCCAGCCCGCGCGCTTCGGCCAAGGCCCGGAAGCGACTTTCGGAAATCAGGCAACCGCCGGGGAAAATATAGGCCTGAATGAAGTCGCTGCTCGCCGCATAGCGTTCGAACAGCGCGTCGTTGATCGCGATATATTGGATCGCCGCCTTGCCGCCGGGGCGGAGCAGCCGCGCGATCGCGTCGAGATAGGCGGGCCAATAGGCCTGCCCCACCGCCTCCACCATTTCGACGCTCGCAATCGCGTCATAGGGGCCCTTGGCGTCCCGATAATCGCAGATTTCGACACGCGAGCGTCCCGAAAGATCGACCGCCTGCAATCGCGCCTCGGCCACCTCCGCCTGCGACGGCGACAGGGTGATACCGGTGTAGAGAACATCGTGGCGCTCGACCGCGCGTTCGGCGAGTGCGCCCCAGCCGCAGCCGATTTCGAGCAGCCGCGTCCCCGACCGCAGGTCGAGCCTGTCGAGGATCGCGTCGACCTTGACCTCCTGCGCCTCTTCCAGCGTCATGCTAAGGTCGGTGAACAAGGCACTCGAATAATTGAGTCCGCTGTCGAGCCACAGCCGGTAGAAATCATTGCCCAGATCATAATGCGCCAGAATATTGCGCTTCGAACCGCTGCGGCTGTTGCGGTTGACGATATGGGCGGCGCGATTGATCCAATGCAGCGGCCCGCGCGAGCGCGCGACATTGCCCAGAGTTTCGCCGTTGCGCATGAACAGATCGAACAGCGGGACCGGATCGGGAGAACTCCATTCGCCCAGATCCCAGGCCCGGTACCAGCCGACCGATCCCGACATCGCCAGACGCACCAGCGCCGACCAGCTTTTCAGATGAACGATCGCGGTCGGCCCCTTGCCCCGCCCGCCCAGGATGCGCACGCTGCCGTCGGGCAGATGGCCCTCGAGCGTCCCCTTGCCCAGCCCGGCATCGATGCGGTCGAGCAGGCGATGGAACAGCGGCGACGGGGCGCGACCGACGAGGCGCGCGATGAAACCACCCGACCGAAAAACCCTGTCGGCGCGAAAAAGCGCTTTGCCGCGACGGGGGCTGACATGGGTGTTCATTAGCATTCTCTGCCGCAAAACCTGCGCCATGACAATCAGTTGTCGTCGGCCTTCATGACGTCATAAGCCGCCAGCGCCCGCGCGCGGGCTTCGCGATGCCCAATGATTTTCGGGGGATAGCATTGCGGACGGCGGCCGAATTCGTCGGGATCGTGGATTGCGGGCTCGCCGATGTCCGCCAGTTCGGGCACCCACTGGCGGATATAGGCGGCCGCATCGAATTTCTCCGACTGGGTGAGCGGCGCCATGATCCGCGGAAACATGTTCGAGTCGACACCCGCCCCCGCGACCCACTGCCAATTCACCGCATTGGACGCATAATCGGCATCGACCAGCGTATCCCAAAACCATTGCTCGCCGCGCCGCCAGTCGATGAGCAGATGCTTGATGAGGAAGCTTGCGGCGATCATGCGGACGCGATTGTGCATCCAGCCGGTCGCCCAAAGCTGCCGCATGCCGGCATCGACGATCGGATAGCCGGTGCGCCCTTGTTGCCAGGCGGCGAAATCGGCGTCGGCCTCCTTGCCGCTCCGCCAGGGCAGCGCGCTATCGAAGGCTTCGCGGGCGCTGCGGCTGCCGTAATCGGGATATTGCAGAATGACGGTCTGCGCATAGTCGCGCCACCCGATCTCGGCGAGGAACACATCGACCGAACCCCCGGCGTCCGCCACGGCATGCCAGATCGCGGCGGGCGAAACCTCGCCAAAGTGAAGATGCGGCGACAGGCGCGAACTGCCTTCGATCGCGGGCAGGTTCCGCTGCTCATCATAGCGTGCCGCGATGTCGGCGAACGCGCCGAGCCGCACGTGCGCGCCCGCTTCGCCCGGCGTCCATTCCTCCTCAAACCCCGTTGCCCAATTGGGGTGCGACGGCAGCAGTTCCCAATCGTCCAGTCGCTCCGACGCAGGCCAGTTGTCGGGCACGGCGAGGCTTTCGGGCGCATCGACGGGGGCAGGCGGCGGCATCTGATCGCGTAGCGCGCGCCAGAAAGGCGTGTAGATTTTATAGAGGCCGCCACTGCCGGTCTTCACCGATCCCGGCGGCGCGAGGTAATTGCCGTCGTGACATATGAGATCGAGCCGCTTCGCGACCGCGCGCTCGGCATTGCGCCACCATGGCTCGTAATGACGGAGGCAATGGACGGCGTCGGCCCCGCTCTCCTCCGCAATCTTCGCCAGTTCGTCTTCGCACTTGCCGCGCCGCAGGATCAGCCGCGAGCCGCGCGCGCGCAAGCTTTCGTCGAGCCGCGCAAGGCTATGATGCAGCCACCAGCGCGACGCGCCGCCCATCGCCCGATGCCGCGGCGTTTCGTCGTCAAGAATATAGACGGGAATGACCGGCCCCGATGCCGCCGCAGCGACAAGCGCCGCCTGATCGCCGAGCCGCAGATCGCGGCGAAACCACAGGATCGACGGCGCCGCCATCAGGGATAGCTGGCGGTATCGGGTGCGGTCACGCGCACCGTGAACTGGTCGCGCGCCAGCGGCTGCATATAGCGCTGATCGTGCAGGACGATCGCATCGCCGTCGCGCGTCGCGACCGGCATCCGTGCCCAGAAAAGGAAGGCGCGCGCGGGCGGATCGGACTTCAGCCACGCGCGGAGGCGCATGTCGTCCATGCCCGTCGGAACCCCCGGCTCCACCGTGCTCCCCCGCCCCAGCGCATAGGCGCCGCTGCCATAGCGCCCGCCCCCGCGCCAAAAGATATCGCGCCGCCAGAAGGCGATCGGCGGCGGGCTCGCGACGACCAGCGCGCCGCCTTGTCCGCTCCGGCGCAGCAGGTCGGCCGCCTGCGCCTCGGCCTGCCCCGTCATGACGCCGTTGGCGAAGATATAGGCGCAAACGGCAGTGAAACCGATCCCAGCCGGACGTCGCCAGTCAGGCGTCTCGCGCCGTTCGCGTCGCAGCGACAGCCAGACCGACAGGCCGAGCGCCAGCCATATCCACAGGTCGATGATGAACAGCGTATCGCCATAGAACCAGCGGTGGCTGAACGGTTCGAGCAGCCGCACGCCATAGTTGTTGAGCCAGTCGAGCGCCGGGTGGCTGAGGCACCCGATATAGGCGAGCGCGAGCAACCAGCCGCGATGCAAGGGCGGCCTTGTAGCGGGCCGCGTTCCCCGCCGCGTCTGCCAGCGGTCGAAGGCGATCATCGCCGCCCACAGCAGGACCGGCAGCAAAAGCAGCGCGATCGGCCCATGGGTGATCCCGCGGCGCATCGCGAGCGATTCGACGCCATAAAAGGCGCAGCTTGCATCGATGTCGGGCAGGTTCGCGGCGAGGATCAGCGTCGGCATCGCCAGCGCGGTCTTTTTCTTGAGCCCCATTTGCCCAAGAACCGCGCCGACGAGGCTGTGGGTCAGATTGTCCATGCGCCCCTATAAAGCCGACGCGCGCATCGACCGCAAGCGATCAGAGATCGGGCCCGCCTTCGCTGACCGTCCAGGTCTGCCCTTTCTTGAGCAGGCTCTGCAGATCGGCCTTCTTGCCCTCAGCCGCCGCCTTGTTCTGGCGCCATACGTCGGCTTCGAAAGTCGGACGCGGATCGTCGTAGAGGACACCGAGCGCCATCGGGAATTCGCCGAAGCGCATTTCCACGAGCATGTGCGCGACGCTGCGGTTGGTGACGTCGTGGACGATCACGCCCGCTGCCTGCCAGTCGCCATCGACGACATCGACGACCTTGAGCGTCAGCGCCTCCTGATCGAGCGCGATGCCCTTCGCGCCCTTGGCAAACAGCATCGGTTCCCCGTTCTGGAGCCAGAGCTGGCGGTCTTCAGCGCCCTTCGGCGCGGCGAAATCCTGGAACACGTCCTTGTTATAGACGATGCAGTTCTGGAAGATTTCGATAAAGGCCGCGCCCTTGTGCGCATGGGCGGCTTTCAGAACATTGGGCAGTTCCTTCGACACGTCGAAGCCGCGCGCGACGAAGCGGGCGCCGGCGCCGAGCGCGAAGGCGCAGGGCTGCGCCGGGCGGTCGACCGAGCCGAACGGGGTCGACGGGCTGTTCGTGCCGACACGGCTGGTGGGCGAATATTGGCCCTTGGTCAGCCCGTAAATCTCGTTGTTGAACAGCATGATCTGGCAATCGAGGTTGCGCCGGATGAGGTGCATCGTGTGGTTGCCGCCGATCGACAGACCGTCGCCGTCACCGGTGACGATCCACACGTCGAGTTCGGGATTGGCAAGCTTCAGCCCCGTTGCGAAGGCCGGCGCACGGCCGTGGATCGTATGGAAGCCATAGCTTTCGACATAATAGGGAAAGCGCGACGAGCAGCCGATCCCGCTGATGAACACGGTGCTTTCGGGCACCGCGCCGATTTCGGGCAGGGTGCGCTGCACCGCCTTCAGGATCGCATAGTCGCCGCAGCCGGGGCACCAACGCACTTCCTGATCGGTTTCCCAATCCTTGAGCGTCGTCGTGCGGGCGATGGTCGTCATCTCGTTCACTGGAGCGCCTCCTCGATGGCAGCTTCGATTTCGGCAATCCGGAAGGGCTGGCCCGACACCTTGTTGAGCGGCTTGGCATCGACCAGATACTGGTCGCGCAGCACCGTCTTGAACTGGCCCGTGTTCATTTCGGGCACGATCACCTTGTCATAGCTTTTGAGCAATTCGCCCAGATTGGCGGGAAGCGGCCAAATATGACGCAGGTGAATCTGGCTGACGTCCTTCCCTTCGGCGCGCTTGCGGCGCACCGCCTGATGGATCGGGCCATAGGTCGAACCCCAGCCGACGATCGCAAGCTTGCCGCCCTCGGCGCCGAGTTCGACGATCTGGTCGGGAACCTTGACCCCGTCGATCTTCGCCTTGCGAATATCGGTCATCGCCTGGTGATTTTCGGGCGCATAATTGATGTGACCGGTGTCGATCTCCTTCTCGATCCCGCCGATCCGGTGCAGCAAATCGGGCGTACCCGGCTTCACCCACGGGCGCGCGAGCTTTTCGTCGCGGCCATAGGGCTTGAAGCCGCCTTCCGGTACCTGGGTCAGAAATTCGACCGGGAAGGCTTCATAGGCGGTCAGGTCGGGGACTTTCCACGGCTCCGCCGCGTTGGCGATATAGCCGTCGGTCAGCAACATCACCGGCGTCATATATTGGACCGCGATCCGGCACGCCTCGATCGCGCATTCGAACGCATCGCCCGGCGAGCGCGCGGCGATCACCGGCATCGGCGCATCGCCATTGCGGCCATAGACCGCCTGATAAAGATCCGATTGTTCGGTCTTGGTCGGTAGGCCCGTCGACGGGCCGCCCCGCTGCGAATTGACGATGACGAGCGGCAGTTCGGTCATGATCGCGAGGCCCATCGCCTCGCCCTTCAGCGCGATGCCCGGCCCTGACGAGCTGGTGACGCCGAGCGATCCTGCGTAGCTCGCACCGATCGCCGAACAGATGGCGGCGATTTCATCCTCGGCCTGGAAGGTCGTGACGTCATATTCCTTTAGCCGCGACAAATGGTGGAGGATCGCCGATGCGGGCGTGATCGGATAGCCGCCGAAGAACATCGGCAGATGCGCGAGCTGCGCCCCGGCGACAAGGCCGAGCGCGATGCCCTCGGCGCCGGTCAGCGTGCGATAGAGGCCGGGTTCGGCGGGCGCCGGCGCGACATGATGCTGCTTGAGCGGTCCCGCGAGTTCGGCGGTTTCGCCATAGGCATGGCCCGCATTGAGCGCCGCGATATTCGCTTCGGCAAGATTGGGATCCTTGGCGAATTTCGCCTTCAACCACTCGATCAGCGGCTGGCGGTCGCGGTCGAACATCCACAGTGCAAGGCCGAGCGTCCACATATTCTTGCAGCGCAGCGCTTCCTTGTTGCCGAGCCCGAACGGCTTGACCGCATCCATCGTCGCCTGACTGATGTTGAGCTTCAGAAGCTGCCATTTCGCAAGGCTGCCATCCTCGAGTGGGTTGGCGTCATATTTCGCCTTGGCGAGATTACGGTCGTTGAATTCGCCTTCGTCGGCGATGATCAGGCCGCCCAGCTTGAGTACGCCGACATTGGTCTTGAGCGCCGCGGGGTTCATCGCGACGAGCACGTCGGGGGCGTCGCCCGCGGTCGTGATCTCGCTCGACCCGAAATTGATCTGGAACGCCGAAACACCGAACAACGTCCCCTGCGGCGCGCGGATTTCGGCCGGAAAATCAGGGAAGGTCGCCAGGTCATTGCCCGCGAGCGCCGTCGAAAGCGTGAACTGACCACCGGTAAGCTGCATCCCGTCGCCGCTGTCGCCTGCGAAACGAACCACCACTGCGTCGGAAAGGGGGGACTGCCGATCTTCGGCCCGGTCCTCGACCACTGTCGCCATTTTCTGTTCTGCCTTTAGAGTCCTGCGAATTACCGGAATGGGCCTAGGCCCGTCTTTCGTCGCCCGCAATTCAGAAAAATTTGTGCGTTGCAAAGCGGATCGGCGCGCGCCTGCCTCAGTCAGTTTCCAATTGCCATTGAATTATGCCGCCCGATGGCGAATAGCAGCGGCAACAACATAGCAAGGGATTTGACGGATGACCGACGGCACGACTCCTTATGTTCGCCCCGATGTGGCGGCCTTTCTTGCGTTCCTCAACGCCCAGGAAGGCCCCAAGATGGAAGAGATGCCGCCCGAGGCGGGGCGCGAGATGATGCGCGTGATGGGCCAGATGGCCGACGTGCCGCGCGGCGCGATCGCGAAGGTCGAGGATCGCACCATTCCCGGACCCGCCGGCGAGATTCCGATCCGCATCTATGACAACCGGCCCGATCGTGAACCCGGCCCGGTCATGGTCTTCTACCATGGCGGCGGCTGGGTGATCGGCGATCTTGACACGCACGATCCCTATTGCGCCGAAGCGGCGCGCCAGCTCGTCATGCCGGTGATCGCCGTCGACTATCGCCTCGCACCAGAACACCCCTTCCCTGCGGCGCCCGAGGATTGCGAAGCGGCGACGCGCTGGGTCGCCGACAATATTCCTTGCACCGGGCTGGTCCTGTCGGGCGACAGCGCGGGCGGCAATCTGACCATCGCGACCGCGCTTGCGCTGCGCGATGCGCCAGCCGCGAAGCCCGTGGTCGCGATCCATCCGATCTATCCGGCGGTCACGACGCATCAGGACTGGCAAAGCTACCGCGATTTCAAGGATGGCTATCTGCTCACCAAAGGCGGCATGACCTGGTTCGGCGATCATTATGCCGCCGATCCCGCCGATCGCCGCGCGTCGCCGATCGATTTCGATGCCGCCGGCCTGCCCCCGACCCTGCTCGTCACCGCGGGACTCGATCCGCTGCGCGATCAGGGCCGCGCCTATGCCGGCAAGCTGATCGCCGCTGGCGTGCCGACCACCTATCGCGAAGCTGCGGGCACCATCCACGGCTATATCTGTCTGGCGCAGGGCATCCCGAGCGCCAAGGACGACATCCGCGGCAATCTGACCGTCCTCAAGGCGATCGTCGCCGAAGCGACCACATGATCGACGCCAGCGCCCTTCCTTATCGCCCCTGCGCCGGGGTGATGCTCGCCAATCGTCATGGCCGCGTCTTCGTCGGCCAGCGACTCGATTCGGCCGAGGACGCGTGGCAGATGCCGCAAGGTGGCATCGATCCCGGCGAGGATGCCGAAGATGCCGCAATCCGCGAACTCAGCGAGGAAACCGGCGTCCATGCCGGACTGGTCGATATCATCGCGCGCAGCAAGACCGAGCATTTCTACGACCTGCCCGACCATCTGATGGGCAAGATGTGGGGCGGGAAATATCGCGGTCAGCGCCAGTCGTGGTTTTTGATGCGCTTCATGGGCGAGGATAGCGATGTGGATATCGCGACCCGGCATCAGGAGTTTCGCGCCTGGCGCTGGGCCGAACTAGACGAACTCGAACGGCTGATCGTCCCGTTCAAGCGCCAGCTTTACCGCGCCATCGTCGACGAATTCCGCCCGCTGGTCTGATCGCGCAATGCGACGGCGGTGCGAAAGACGTCGGCGAACATCGCCGGCGTCAGTCGCCCGGTGTTCGTGTTGTAGCGCGAGCAGTGATAGCTATCGACCAGATGGCGCCCGTCGGGCAGGCGATGCACCGCGCCATGCGCAAACCGATAGGCGGCGAGCCGTCCGCCCACAGCGCGAACCGCCGCGTCATGCGCAATTCGGCCGAGTGCGATCAGCACCCTGACCTGTGGCAGCGCCGCGAGCTGTCCCTCGAAATAGGGTCGGCAGGCGGCGATTTCGGCGGGCGTCGGCTTGTTCTGCGGCGGCAGGCATTTGACGCTGTTGACGATGATCGTTCCGTCCAGGCGCAGCCCGTCGTCGATCCGCCCGTCATAGACGCCGCGGCTGAGCCCGAAGGCGGCGAGCGTTTCGAACAACAGGTCGCCCGCATAATCTCCGGTAAACGGCCGCCCGGTGCGGTTGGCGCCGTGCTTTCCCGGCGCGAGCCCGGCGATGGCGAGCCACGCATCGGGGTCGCCGAAAACATAGACGGGGGCATTCCACCAATCGGGATGCTCGGCGCGACAGGCGGCACGCAACCCGACAAGGCGCGGGCAACGTCGGCAATCGCGCGGCGGCTCGGTACCGGGCAAGGGGCTGTCAATCTTCACCCCGCTGCGATAGGCGCATGGGCATGACCAGCGCAACGCCCCTGCCCCTCTATGCTATCGGCCTTGGTTCGAACCGCCGCCACGTCCGCTTCGGCGATCCGCGTCGCGTGTTGCTCGCCGCGCTCGCAGCGCTCGAAAGCGACGATATCGAACCCGTCGATGCGAGCCCGATCGTCGCCAGCGCGCCGCTCGGTCCATCGCGTCGCCGCTACGCCAACGCCGTCGCGCTCGTCGCCTCGCCGCTCAGCCCGCCCGAAATGCTGGGCCGGCTGAAATCCATCGAAGCTGCTTTCGGACGGCGGCGCGGCCAGCGCTGGGGCGCACGCACGCTCGACCTCGACATATTGCTGTGGTCGGAGGGCGCATGGAGCGATGCGGCGCTCACTGTGCCGCACGCAGCAATGACCATGCGCGATTTCGTGCTCGGCCCGCTCCGCATGATCGCACCCGCCTGGCGCCATCCGCTCAGCGGCCAAAGCGTCCGCCAACTCGCCGCGCGTCTTTCGCGGGCAAAGCCGGTTGACCACGGCGCTTCGGCGCACTAGGGCGACGGCTCGCTTTCGCACACCGCCCCCCGGCGGTCCGCGATGGGCCCTTAGCTCAGTCGGTAGAGCAACTGACTTTTAATCAGTAGGTCGCTGGTTCGAACCCAGCAGGGCTCACCAATTTTCAAGCACTTAGCCGAAAAATGGTCAGGCAACAGGCGCGCTAGGTAACGCTGAAGGTAACAAACCAATGCAGTGGTCCTACAGTTATCGGATCAGCCCGCCCTCAAACCCGCGCGTTCATATGCCCAGCTTCGGCAATCTCACGATGCGGTTCATGGACGCGGTGATGTTTTGGAACCATGCCGAATCCACGCTGCGGCAAATCGTCCAGCATATTCTTGGCCAGTCTCTTATGAGCCTGGCCGTTGCCGCCGAGATGGGGAACATGCACTTGCAACGTGCCGCGCGGACGGCAGCACATGAGCCCGAAATGGAGCACGTTGCTGAGCACTTAAATCACTTTTGCGATGGCTTCGATCGGCTTCGAGAATATCGAAACTTTTACGTGCACGGGATTTACGCCACGACGGTGCACGAGGGGCTTACGGCTTTTCAAATGTTGACGATCGACGGGAAGAACCAAGTTCGCATGTTCAATCCGATCGTCACAGCACTTGACCTGACGGCCTATGTCGGAGCCGTCCAACGGCTCATCGGATACGGGGTGGCGATACTTAAAGAGATAGGAGCAGACGGCACCGGTCTCGACAACATGATCAAGGCTTATAACTCGAAACTGGATAAGCCTGAATGGCCGCCGCAGTTAAAGAAAGTGCCGCAATATTTGCAGGCTCGCACCCCCGCCGCCGATGCGGATGACGACGCCTAGTCCTCTTTCCCGCCGTCGATCACGCCAAGGATAGCGGGCGTCCCCAACGATGAAAAATGTGCTTGGTCAAGGACATTGGCCATGCCGTGGAGCAGCGACGCAATTTCAATTGCTTCCGAGCTATCGTTCGGCTGGAACCGACGAAGCGCGCCGGACACGGCCCCAACTTCGATTGCACCCGCTTCCACGAGCTGATCATGCAACGCATAGAACGCAAACGCCAAAGCCTTGTCCTTTGATTCCTGTCTCATGCTAACCTCCTGCTCCCTGCCCGCCGCATCTGCGAAACGCCGCCTGATGCCCCGGCGCTAGCGATCGCGGGAGCGGCTTGCATGATTTGCTCGTTTACGCGGAAACGGAAAAGACCAGTGGTGTCGAAAATCTCAACGCGTTGCATCCGGCCCAGTTCGTGGTTTGGCGTCACGCGCGCCCCGCGCGGTAGGTCGACCAGCTCCGGTCCACGCTCGCCGACCCACGACAGGCCGCCGCGCCAATTGTCTGTCCCGTTCGCGTTGCCGGGAATGCGATTCAGGCTCGCCGCGAAATTGCTGCCGAATACTCCCGCCTTGCCGAGCGACAGGCCGAAACTCAGCACCCCGGTCAATATGTCGAGGAACCCGCCGCCGCGGATCGCGCCCGAAAGCTGCGACAGCGAATTGAGCACGTCCTGCGCCATATCCTCGAACGTCTGGACGACCTGCACCCGCGATACCTTGGCGCCGTCGACAAGGTTCGACGAAAACCGCTCCCAGCTCGCGTCGGCCTGCGCGACGAAATCGTCGAGCGTCGGGCCGATACCCGTCGTGATGATCTGCTGCTGCGCGCGAAGCTCGTCGGCAAAGCCGTTATACTCTTGCCGCAACGCGTTGACCGCGCGGGCATAATCCTCGGTCGACAATTGCCCCGCCTTCATCGCGGCCGTCAGCGTCGCCAGATCCTCCTGATACTGGCGCAGCTCGGCCTGTTCGGGGAACAGACGATCAAGGATGCCCTGCGCCGCCGCACGCAGCGCCTCCATCTGCGGCGTCGCCTGCCCCAGCACCGCGACCAGCTTCGGTCCGCTGACATCGGCCATCTGGCGCAGCGCCGCGAACGCCCCCTTGTTCGCCGCCTCGATGCGCGCCGCCGCGCTCGCGACATTCGCCGACGCCTGCGACGCCTTGATCCAGTCCGATGCACCGCCGCCCGGCGCAAATGCCGACAGCCCCGAAACAGCGCCCACCGCGCGCGTGATGCCGGGCCGCTGCAGCAGTGGCCCCCACGGCGTCTGCGTCGTCGCCGGTGCCGACGACCGCGGCGGCCGCGTCAACAAATTGCCGCCGCGCGGCGTTACGTACGCCGGCGCTGCGCGCTGCAGTGCAGCGCTTCTGTTTGCAGCATCCAAACCTCGCTGATCCGCCGTGCCGTTGTATATGTCCTTTTCGCGCTGCAGGATGCCCGATCGCTCCAGTCGCGAGGCAAAGGATGATGTACCGAGCGGCTCCGTCCAGATATCGATTTGCTGCATCGTGAGATCAAGCTGGCGGAAGGCAGTTCGCACGCTGCCAAGCTTCGTGATGAGATCGATCAGGTTGGTCACCAGCTCGTTGATCTCGCCCGCGCTCTCGTTCACGGCGACGGTAAAGCGCATCTTGATGAGGTCAGTCAGGACAGCGATGTTATCTGCCGCGGCGTCGGCCTTCGCAATCATGGCGTCGTCGAGCACCAGCCCCATCTCATTGGCGCGGTCGCGCATGTCGCGCAGGCCCTTCTCGCCCAACTGGAGCAGCGGCAAAAACTTGGACCCCATCCGCGACCCGAACAGGTCGGCCGCGGCCGCCGATTGGTCGGCAGCGCTGCCGAGCTTTTCGAACGCCCCCGCAACTTCCGGGAGAATTTCGCCTACGTCCTTCACCTTGCCGTCGGCGCCCCGCACGGAAACCCCAAGGCGCTCAAATGCAGCTGCAGCAGTTTTGTTGCCATTCGCGGCTTGACCCAGGGTGATGGAAAGCTTCGCCAGGCCCTTATCCATCTCCTCTTGCGTGACATTCACTTGGGTGGCGACAAAGCGATATTCCTGCAGGGCCTTCGTCGTCGTGCCAGCCGCGGCCGCTTGCTCACCCAAGTTGGCCGCAAATTCGAGCGAGGCGCGGCCCATTTCGATAATGCGATCGACGGCGAAAACCCCCAACATGCCAACGACCGCTGTTTTCACGGCGGCACCGGCTTTGCTGACATGGCTCTGGAAACCGCTAACCTCGCGCTTCGCCTTGCCGACGTTGCGCTCAAACGCCGCCGTCTCAAGGTTCAGCGCGACTGACAAGCGCGCAATCACATCACCTAGTGCCATAAGACATTGCCCCCCTCTGAGCGTCCATCTCCGCGACTTGCGCATTCAGCCGCCAAGCGAGTTGTATCGCCCCGTCGCGGCTCAGCCTGAACCCGACCGCACCCTCGCCTTCGACATCTCCCCACAGCAGCACACGGCCGCCATGTTCCTGCACCAGCGGCGCGCCCGTCCCGATGTCGTAAATGGTGGGCAGCGGTGCTGAATTTCGCCCGTCTTTCATCGCAATTCCCCTTGGAAGGCGCCCCGCGTCCGTATGCCTCGGACGCGGGGCTGTTTTCGCTGGCGGAAGGAGGCCACCAGCGGCCTTAGGCAAGAATGCCCTTGAGCCTGCAGAAACTGGCCTTGTGGGCGAGCTGGACGTCGGCGCGCATCCAGACCAGGAACCCGACTTGGCCGTAATCGGCATAGCGCTCGCGCAGCACGGTAATCGAAACCTGATCGCGGATGCCGATGAACAGTTCCCGATAATTGCCGAAGAGAATCGAGCTTGCTTCGTCCGCCGTACCCTGAGTTTCGTCGATCGGAGCAGACGTCGTCTGGAGCGTCGGAACGGACGCCACCATCTCAGGCACCGACAGCGGGTTATTCTGCCCATCCTTGAGCTTGGCCAGCGAAGCGGCGGTGCGCGGATGCATGATTTTCGCGGTGGGATCGGCCGCGTTGTCGACCTTCATCTCGTAAATCGCGTCGATCAGCTTGTCATAGTTTGACAGCTGCGCCCCGTCGGTGCCCATCGAGACTTCGTTGATGCCGGCGACAGCCGCGGCGCCAACCGGGCCGTCGTCAGATCCATCGTTCCAAAGCGCCACCCGATCGAGCTCGCGCCCCATCACCTGGGCGAAGGCGTTGTCGAGCATCTCGTTTGCGTTGACGCTGTCGCGAAGCAACTCCCAGCTCACCTTCACAATTCCCGCGCATGCCTTCGCCTCGAGCAACAGCCGGCTAAAGGACGGGTCGCTGTTGTCGATCAGAGCGTTTTCGGCCCGCCACGACACCGTGGGGTCGGCGTCCATCCGAGCGATCGAAAGCGAAGCCGAATCCATCGGGATGGTTCGGGCACCCGCCCGGATCGCGCACGTTTCCGCGCGCAGCTTGTCGATGAATTCGCGGGCCAAGGGTGCCGGGACGGTGTAGCCGCCCTCGCTCGGAGTCCCCAGCGAGAGGGCGCGCTTTTCTTCTTCGTTGCGAGCGCCATGGACCGCCGCGCGAATGAAGTCGCCGAAGCCGATACCCAGATCATGACGTTCCTCCACGAAGCTCTCATTGGCCTCCAGGACGCGGATCGGCTCGCCCTTTGCATTGCGCCAGGCGGGCTTGCCAGTGAGGAATCCCGGGACGCGGACATCATTCAGCGGCCGCCGCGCCGCGCTGATCGATTCCGCTTCGGAGCGAGCTTCGTCGAGATCGAGGTCGACGCGGTCGATCGATCGCATGATTTTTTCATGCTGCTTCGACAGTTCGCCGGCGCGCGCGTCGTCCTTGCATTCGTCGATTTCGGTAATGATCTCGCGCGCCTCCTCGACAAGATCGAGGCGCTGGCGGCGCAGTTCCAGGATATTTTTGGGTTTCATCTCGGTAATCCTTTCCGGGGCGGCACGCGACTGCCGCCCACAATGTGGGTTGCATGTCACGTTGCCGGGAATCCGAAAACGTTACCTCCGCTGTGCGCTTAGTCTGTCCAGCGGGTCAAACAGAGCCTCGTCGCTATCAGATTTTTTAATTCAATGCAATGCCGCTAGCACCGTCCAAAAGCTCGCGCTCGATAACGTCCGCCAGGTCGCGAAGCCCCTCAGCCGTTCGATCCTTGCCCATCGTAGCCGCCAAGGCCTGCGCCAATGCGGCGGACACGATCTTGGATGCGGTCGCCGGCGGCAGCCGGTTTTCATCCAGAAAGAACAGAACGCGCCGGGTCAGCTCATTTGCTTGCGAGACGAATTCCTGATCAGTCATTGCCACCTCCAAAAAAAACTATTCCGCCAATTTCGCGCCGATTTTCTGTGATTTGGGGGCCGGTTTACAAAAGGGGGGGGGTCGAGAGATTTCGCCACCCCCTCCCGGATTTCGACGGGCGGACAAACCGGACACCCCTAAAGGGGTGTGTCCGGCATGTCCGCCTTACGTTGTCCGCCGTGTCCGGCGTGGCGTCCGCCCATTGTCCGCCGTGTCCGGTCATTGGTGATTGATCCAATACCAATCGTTCCACGTTCCTATGATACCCTTGGTTTTCAGCGCCTCGGTTGCCCGTCGCCTTGCCCGGTCCACGCTGTCCGCTTTCTTGTCCGCCGCACCGTCGACGACCGCGCTCAGAGCGCTGCGGCACCTGTCCGCCACGTGTCCGCCGCCCACCATCTTGCCGACGCGGTACGCGTTATATTCCGATGCAGGCACGGGATCGCCAATGGCCACGCCATGTTCGCTCAATGCGTCGCCAATCGCCCGAAGCACGAGCTTCTGTTGGTTCGGAAGCGAGATGATAGCGCGCGCGACCGGGCTGGCGTCGGCCGCGACGCCGCTGCCCGGATACTCCGTCACGCACGATGTGACGACCTTGCCCCGCGAGTTTGTGCCCAGCTCGACCAGCTTCAGCGCGAATGGGAAGCGCTCATTGTCAGGGCCGTCCTTCTGCTTGATGATGCTCGCCGACTTGACGGCGCCGCCCTCGACCAGAATTGCGGTTTCCACACCACCCCGCAGGCTTGAGTGGCCGCGCAGATCGCGGCTCTCGCTATCCTTTGGCCGGTGATGAACGATCAAGGCGCAGCATTCGAAAGCATCAGCGACGGCCGCGCAGTTGGCGACGTATGACGCCATATCGTCGGTGTTTTCCTTACCGGCGCCGAACGTCTTGCTGAGAGTGTCGATGACAACCAGTCGCGGCGGTTGACCGCAAATAGCTGCCGCCTCGCGTACCGCTGCAATCAGCTTTGACCTGTCGCCGTCGACGGCCTGAAGATCGATCGAAACGGGAATGAAAGCGAAGGGAACGCTTGCCGGCACGTCATGGATCGAGCGGAATGCGGCGAGCCGATTTCGGAAACCAGTCTGACCCTCCGCGCAGAGATACAGGACCAACCCCTGTTCCACGCGGCGCCCGGCCACCTCCCAGCCAAGCGCGATGCGAAGGCCCATGTCCATAGCCAGGAACGACTTGCCAGATCCGGGGTGGCCATAGATCGCAGCAACGCCATGCGCAGGGAGCCAGTCGTCAACCAGCCATAGCCCCTCAATCATGGGCTCGACACTCCCGGCCCACTCAATCGGCAGCGCGGTGGCGCGCTTGACCACCTCGGCCGCAGTGGGCGACGACGAACCGGTATCTGCCAAGCTACGCAGCGTCACAGAAATCTCCCGCTCGCACGACGATCCGGGGGACCGATTTGGGCTTCATCAGCCTGTCGCGCAGTTTGGCCGCCAACTCCGCCGTGTCGCAACGCAGCTCTTGACGATCGCGCAGCGGCGACAGCTCGAAATCCGAGCAATCCCAATTCAGAATGCAGACCGCCTCGCCCGCTGCACGCAGCCATGCGACCGGCGTCGAGACAACCAACAACGGATCGCTCAACCAGTGATCCGAAAGCAACTCGGACCCGAGCAAAGCCCCCGCTCCGATACGCCACCACCATTTCGACGGCCGTGCAGACCTGAACGCCACGAGATCGACAACGCTCGGCAAGCAAGCCCGCGGCGATCGCTCCAAAACCGGAAGGACCATCGCCGTGAAGCCAGTCTCTGCAGGCCAGAACAGTCCATCTCCGCCGTGCTCGATCCTGAGCACCCCGAAAGACGGTTGCCGCGCACCAATCTCAGCAATGGCAGACGGCGGCACCCCCAACCCGATTAGGTGGCGAATGTGTTTCGTCTCAACATTGGCAATGGATTTCGCCAGCTCCTCATTCAGCGTGGCAGCGACGCCGGCTGTCACGTAACTTTGCCGTCTCGATCCGCGAGGCGCGCGGCAACCCAATCGGATATCTCGGACTGAAGCCATCCGTTCGCTCGCTCATTGAGCCGCAAAGGGCGCGGAAAGCGATCCTGGTCGACCATCCGCAAGATGGTGGAGCGGCTCAGACCGGTTAGTTCGATGACATCCGGAAGCCGAAGAAGCTTCATCATTAGACGTTCTCCCGTTGTGGAACGTCTATCTATCTGTTGGCATTATATGCACCGCGCAACAATGCTTTAATTCGGGGGCTTCTCGATCAGGCCGGACAATCGGTCGAACAACGACCCATGCACAGTGCCGTGGGAAGCCTTCAGGTTTGCTCGATGCTCTCGCAGCGCGTCCGTCACCGTTGTTTTCTTGACCCCGAAGCGCTCGCATGCCTCTTCCAAAATACCCGCGAAAGCCCCGCGAGGCGAATTCCGAATTTCCGCATCGACCCAAGCGCCGATCTCGGCTCGTCTTACGTGTTCGGCCTCCCTCTCTCGGAAACCACGAGGATCCTTAGTCCGACGGACGGCCTTTAATTGACATGGCGTCAGCCCTTCCCTGCTGTCGAGCATGTCAGCCACCTCGATGGCCATAGTTCGGTCGAGATACAGGCCAGCGCGTATATATTCGGCAAGAGACTGCGTTTTTCCATCATAGAGGTCCGTAATGACCCGATAGGAAAAATCCAACTGCCAGTCAGGCCACGTGCGCGGATCGGTCGGGTCATAATTATCCATGGATTTGCACTATTTTTTGGAATGGGCGCCCATCTGCCAGCCTCGCGACCTCAAGTGCCCAACGATCCAAGGCCGACCGCTTTTCGGCGGCCCAGTCGTGACGTTGATAAACGCCGGCGACGCCTCCCCTGCTCCCGCTGACGTGGTTCAGGATGGCCTCGGTAACTTCGAATCGCACCCCAAGTCGTTGCAACCCCGTGGCGACCGTGCGGCGAATATCGTGAAGGGACCAAGATTCCACGTCGCGATCGAGCGCCTGCGCAACGTCAGCGCGAAGGCGGTCAACTGCTTTCGAAATTCCGCTGGCGCACTTTTCCGGGTTGCCCTCCGCTGGAAAGAGCCACGGAGATTCCTGCGTCGCGGGGATAGCGCTCAAAATGTCCAACGCGCCCTTAGAAAGCGGGACTAGGTGGGCCGATCCATTCTTCGCGCGCGCCGCGGGAATGGTCCAAACCTTTGCCTCAATATCGAATTCGGCGCGGGCTGCCTCGAACACCTCCGATCGGCGCTGCCCGGTCAGCATCAGCAACTGCACCGCTGGCCCCCACGGTGTCGGCGTCACGGCGGCAGCGCTCCAGAGCGCCACAATCTCTTCATCCGATAACACCCTGTCGCGCGCGCGCGGCTTCGCAGGCCGTCCCGCTCCCATGCAGGGGTTGCCAGCAAGTTGATCCAGCCTAGGCAGCGCCCATGTATAAAATGCGCTCAGCTGCGCATGAACGGCGCGGGCCATCACAGGCGCAGAAATATCATCGACAAAGCGGGTCACATCGCCGCGCGTCACCGCATCGGCCATTCGATCGCCCAGCTCCGGCAGGATATATTTTTCGAATATGCGCTTTATTTCGCGCGCGGAGCGATGCTGCGACTTGGTTTGAAAATATTCGGGCCAAAGCTTCCGGATTGTCAGCGCACCACGCCGCGGCGATGCGACATCGCGCCCAACCTCCAAATCATTCAGTATGTCGCGAGCCTTCTTGCGCGCGTCAGCGAGGCTTAGCCTCGGGCCATAGCGGCCGATCGTTACCACCCGGATTTTGCCACCGATCCGCTTACGGATCACGAATGCCCGCGCGCCCCCGGCGCTCAGCCGCAATCGCAGCCCCGGCACCTTGGCGTCAAGGATCTCAACCTGTCCAGACGGCGGTGGCTTCAGGCCCAGAATCTTCGCATCTGTCAGGTTCACCGATCCAGTCATGAAATCGGCCGAGCCAACGCCTCCATGATGCGCAGCCGCAAGCCGAGCGGAGCGCGCGCAAAACCAATCAAGGCTCTCTCGAATGAGTTTACTTCCGAACAGCACCCGACATTGTCGGGGCGCCGATCGACCGCCGCGGCTACATGGTCGAACAGCTCCCACCGCTCAGGCGTCATCGGACGCAGCCAACCAGCGATGAATTCGGCATCTCGCTCGAGCGGCCCTTGATACCGAAAGCACTGCGCTTGAGAGGCGCGCAACGCAATCATCGCCCGCCTCGTCGACTGGTTGCGAAACTGACGAACCTTTCGCGGGGCGGCCGTGGGAAGCGCAGTCACCGGCGTCATGCCGTTGCCCCGATCGTCAGGGTGTCGACCATTCCTTCCATGTCTGCCTCGATCGCGCGCATGTTGCCGCGCGCCTCCTGTAGCAGAACGTCAATTTTTCGAATTTCGCGATCGACGAATGCAGTCGCCGCACCGCCTATCAACACGCGAAGATCGTCCAGGGCGCGCGCCGCGGATTCAACGAATACCGCCGCCGCCTCCAGATCGCCGATCCGGCCTTCGATGCGCTGTGAAATATCGCGCGATGAATATTCGGTGCTAATGGTCGCCATAGTCGTGCCCTCCTATCGGGTTCGATTAGGCCGGGCTTAGAGGTTGCAGCCTCACAGCTCGGCCGACCCACATGATCAGTAGGTCGGCCGCGTTGTTACCTCAGGTAACAACTTAGGTCAAATCTTATGGAATTGCCCGACATCAAGTGACACGATAAATGCCGCTTTTAAAGGATTTTTGGTATCATCTGGCATAAGATGACACGCGCCAAATCTTTCTTTTAATCAGTAGGTCGCTGGTTCGAACCCAGCAGGGCTCACCATAACCGCCGAAATCGGCGCTTTACCTCAGGCGAAGTGCAGCTTGCGATATTTGCCGCGGAAGTAGAGCAAGGGATCGCGGCGTGGTTCGAAAATCGCCTTCAGGACGCGGCCGACAAGAATGAAATGATCGCCGCCGGGATGCACCGCCTCGCGCGCGCATTCGAAACTGCTGAGCGATCCCGACAGCACCGGCGTACCGAATTCGCCGATCTCCCACCCCGTTGCCGCGAAGCGGTCCTCGCCCTTGCCCGCAAAGCGATTCGACGTCGGCTGCTGGCCGATCTGGAGCACATTGACCGCGAAATGCTCCGCTTCGCGCAGCACCGCCGCGCTGCCGGCATTGTTGGCGATGCAAACCAGGAGGAGCGGCGGGTCGAGCGATACCGAAGTGAAGCTGTTGGCGGTGAGGCCGATCGGCTGGCCCGCCGCATCGATCGCGGTGACGACGGTAACGCCGGTCGCGAAGCAGCCGAGTGCATCGCGAAAGGTTCGCGCGTCGGAGCCCGCGCGATATTCGGGCCAGCCGCGCGGTGCGCGGCGCTCGAGAAAGTCGATCAGATGCGCGCCGAGCGCATCGATCCGGTCTTCGGTGACGACCAGCGCGGCGTCCTCCACCTCGACCAGTTCGCCATCGGGGAGCTGGCCGACGAACGCCGCAGCCGAGGCGCGCGAGACAAGTTCGCTCATCGCGCCGCGGACATAGAGCGTCGGCAAGGCTATATTGGGGGCGATCCCCGAAAGCCGCTCGGTCACGGTAGCGGCGTCGAAGGCTTCGAACAGCCGGGCGTCCCATGCCGCCTGACCAGGCGCGCGGTTGGCCGCTTCGCGCAGGCGGTCACCGATGCGCTGCGCCATCGTTACATCGTCACTGACCGGCAGGTCGACGAGCACCAGCCCCGAGGCGAGCACCGCCGCGTCGCGTTCGAGCGCGGCAGCGGCGATCCATCCTCCGAGGGTCGAGGCGACGACGACCGGCCGCGTGCCGAGCTGTGCCAGCACCGCGCGCAGATCGCCGACCAATGCATCGAAATCATAGCGCCCATCCTCGGGCCACTCGCTACCGCCATGACCCCGAAGGTCGAGGCTGATGACGCGGCGGCCGGCCTGTTCGAGCGCGTCGGCGACATTCGACCAGATCGCGCGTGTCTGGCCCGCGCCGTGAAGCAGCAGCACCGCCGGATCATTGTCCGATCCGATGACGTCCGCTTCGAGGCGGATTCCTGCGAAGCCCTGATAATGAACGATGCTCATGCCGTGAAAATCTCTTTCGTCCGGTGCCGCGGCGGCGACCGGTCGGGCATGATTATTTTCGCTTGTTGATGCAAGTCAAAGTCGGGGAACCGCACCATTGCCAAAAGCGGATGGCAGGTTCCGGTGATCGAACCTGCGTTCACGGCAACCCTGCACCAGTTGCCACCCAGATCACCTCCCCCAACTGCCCTGCCGGCGTCCCACCGGCGGGGCATTTCTTTGGGAAGGCCGTTCAGGCGCGAAACCCGGCCAGTCGCTGATCGAGGACAGCCTCCGCCTCGGCTATGATGCGGTCGATCAATTCCTGGCAGCTCGGAATATCATGGATAAGGCCCTGGACCATCCCGGCCCAGAACACACCCTTCGTCAGATCTCCCGTTTCGAGGAGTTCGCGGCCGGCCTTGCCGTTGACCAGTTCGGCGACGTCGGCAAAGGTCGCATCGGGCTGCGCAAGGCGGCGCACCACCTCCTCCGACACTGCGCTCTTGCCGACGCGCGCGGTGTTCTTGAGGCTGCGGAAGATCAGGAAGCTGCCGCGCTCGTCATTATCGACATAGGCCTGCTTCACATTGTCGTGGATCGGCGCTTCCTTGGTCGCGCAGAAGCGCGTCCCCATGTTGATGCCTTCGGCACCGAGCGATAGCGCTGCGACCAGCCCGCGTCCGTCGCCGAAGCCGCCCGAGGCCAGCATTGGAATCTTCACCTTGTCGGCTGCCGCCGGGATCAGGATCAGCCCCGGAATATCGTCTTCGCCGGGATGGCCCGCACATTCGAAGCCGTCGATCGAAATGATGTCGCAGCCCGCCTTTTCGGCCGACAGCGCATGACGCACGGCGGTGCATTTGTGGAGGATGGTAACGCCATGGGGCTTGAGCATTTCCCAAATCTCGCGCACCGCTTGGGTGCCCGCCGTTTCGACGATCTTGACGCCGCCGTCGATGATCGCCTGCGCATAGGCCTTGTAATCGGGCGCGTTGATCGTCGGGAACACGGTCATGTTCACGCCGAAGGGCTTGTCGGTCATCGACCGGCAGCGTTCGATTTCGTCGCGCAGAGCGTCAGGGCTTGGCTGGGTCAGCGCGGTGATGATGCCGAGGCCGCCGGCGTTCGACACAGCGCTCGCCAGTTCGGCATAGCCGACGCTCTGCATGCCGCCCTGCACGATCGGATGCTCGATACCCAGCATTTCGGTGATGCGCGTCTTGAAAGCCATGGTCCATCCTTCCCTTCTGTCTCTGCCGTTACGGCACCGTTGCTTCTCCCTTGAATTAACTTGACGCTTACGTCAACGTCGGGTTGAGAGACGATATAGTTAGACAGCGAAGGGAATCGGAATGGCGGCGACGCACCAAGGCATATCGGATCGGGCGCTGGCGATCGCAGCCAAGGTCGAGGCCTTCGTGCGCGAGACGGTGGTCCCTTATGAGAAAGACCCGCGCCGCGACCATCATGGCGCACCGACCGACGAGCTGGTGATGGAAATGCGCGAGCATGCGCGGGCCGCGGGCGTGCTGACGCCGCACATCCTGTCGGATGGCAGCCACCTCAATCAGCGCGAGACGGCGGTCGTCCTCATCAAGTCAGGGCTGTCGCCGCTCGGTCCGCTCGCCTGCAACACGATGGCGCCCGACGAAGGCAATATGTATCTGCTCGGCAAGGAAGGCAGCCCCGAGCTCAAGGAACGGTTCCTCAAGCCGATGGTCGAGGGCCGCGTCCGATCGGCCTTCTTCATGACCGAACCCGCCGAAGAAGGCGGTGCGGGGTCCGATCCGTCGATGATGAAAACGACCTGCCGCCCCGACGGCAATCATTGGGTAGTGAACGGCCGCAAGACCTTCATCACCGGCGCGGAAGGCGCGCGCGTCGGCATCGTCATGGCGAAGGCCGAAGAAGGCGCATGCATGTTCCTCGTCGACCTGCCCGATCCGGCGATCCGCATCGACGAGATTCCGAACACGATCGACAGTTCGATGCCTGGCGGGCACGCGACGCTGACCATCGACAATCTGCGTATCCCCGCCGACCAGATGCTGGGTGAGGCCGGCGAAGGCTTTCGCTATGCGCAGGTGCGGCTGTCCCCTGCCCGGCTGTCGCACTGCATGCGCTGGCTCGGCTGCTGCATTCGCGCGCACGAAATCGCGACCGACTATGCCAACCGGCGTGAAGCCTTTGGCAAGCCGCTGATCGAGCATGAAGGCGTCGGCTTCATGCTCGCCGAGAATATGATCGATCTGAAGCAGGCCGAACTGATGATCGACTGGTGCGCCGGCGTTCTCGACACCGGATCGCTCGGCACGGTCGAAAGCTCGATGGCAAAGGTTGCGGTCTCCGAAGCGCTGATGCGGATCGCCGACCGCTGCGTTCAGGTGATGGGCGGGACCGGCGTCACCGATCGCACGATCGTCGAACAGGTGTTCCGCGAAGTGCGCGCCTTCCGCATCTACGACGGTCCGACCGAGGTCCACAAATGGAGCCTTGCCAAGAAGATCCGCCGTGACTGGAAGGCCGGACGCACCTGATGCCCCTGTCAGTTGCGCTTTGCCGCCCGATCCTCCAGCCGTAGCGTCAAAACGACTTGACGTTTACGTTAACGTCCGGATGATGGGTGAAAACATAAAGGGTAGAGGACTCGGACCGATGTCGATTTTGCACGACGAAGGACAACAGGCGATCGCCACCGAATCGCGCCGCATATTGGAAGCGCGCGTGCACAAGGACGATCTGCTCCCGCTGCTCCAAACGAGCGGGCGCTATCACGAAGCCTTCTGGGCCACCGCGAAAGAACAAGGCTGGACCGCGCTGGCCTTGCCGGAAGCCCATGGCGGCCTTGCGCTCGGCCTAGTCGAACTCGGCCTGATCGCGCACCAGGCGGGCCGCACGCTCAGCGGCGCACCCTTTCTGACCTCGAATTTCGGTGCGGCAAAAGCGATCGAGCTATACGGCAGCGATGATCAGAAACAGCGCTGGCTACCTGGACTGGCAAGCGGTGACGTCATCGGGGCGGTCGCGATTGCATCGGGGCCTGACGCCCTGCCCGCCCATCCCAAAGTCACGCTGACCAATGATCGCCTCGATGGGGTGAAGGGCGGCGTTTCGGGCGCATTACATGCCGACGTCGCCATTGTCTTCGCCAATGGCCCGGGTATGCCGGTCCTCGCGTTGGTCGATCTTGCCAAGGTCGACAAGACGGCGATCGACAGCTTCGACAACAGCCGCTGCCTAGCCGACCTGCATTTTGCCGATACGCCCGCTGAGACGCTCGTCAGCGGAAGCGCCGCGCGCGCGGCGGCGCTGCACATTCTGGCATTGCAGGCCGTCATCACCGCGCACGAACAGACGGGCGGAGCCGAGGCGCTGATGGAAATCGCGCGCGACTATGCCGTCACGCGCAAGGCGTTCGGGCAACCGATCGGCGCCTTCCAGTCGATCAAGCACCGCATCGCCGAACTCTACGGCCTCGTCGAACTCGCGCGCGCCAATTGCATCCACGCGGCCTCGCGCGAGGGGCAGAGCGACTTCGTGACGGCGGCCGCCGCGGCGCGGCTTTCGGCGACCGAAGCCTATGACACCGCGGCGCGCGATTGCGTGCAGATCCACGGCGGCATCGGCGTGACCTGGGAAATCGGCCTGCACCTACATATGCGCCGCGCCCGCACGCTGGCGCTTGAACAGGGAAGCAGCCTGTTCTGGGAAGATATATTGGTCGACCGCCTGGCAGGAGAAGCAGCATGAGCGATCTCGAAGCCTATCGCGCGAAGGCCGCAGCCTGGTGCGAATCCGTCGCGCCCACGTTCGGCAAGGCGGCCCGCAAGGGCCTGAGCGTCGAAGAGGATCTCGCGCTCGGACGCCGCTATCAAAAGGCGAAATTCGATGCGGGCTTCGCGGGCATCAACTGGCCTACCGACCTCGGCGGACAGGGCCTTGGCCATATCGAGAAGATCACCTTCGAAGCCGAGGAGATGAAGCACGGCTTCCCGAACGTCTATTTCGGCATCTCGCTCGGCATGCCGGTGCCGGTGCTGATGCAGTTCGGCTCTAACCGCGATTTCGTGAAGGAGCGCGTGCTCAAGGCGCTGCAGGGCGAAGAAATCTGGTGCCAGCTCTTCTCCGAACCATCGGGCGGCACCGATCTTGCCAGCCTGCGCACGCGCGCCGAAACCGATGGCAACGGGTGGAAGATTAACGGCCAGAAAGTCTGGACGAGCTGGGCGCAATATAGCGACTATGGCGTCATCGTCGTGCGCACCGACCCGACCGTCGCCAAGCACAAGGGCCTTACCTATTTCTGGGTCGACATGAAGGCGCCCGGCGTCACCGTGCGCCCGATCAAGCTCGCCGGCGGCGACAGCCACGTCAACGAAGTCTTCTTCGATGATGTGAAGATCAGCGACGACCACCGCATGTCGCCGGTCGGCGGCGGCTTCTCGGTCGCGCTCGCGACCCTGATGATCGAACGCTATGTCGCGACCGACAGCGCCGGATTCGGCCCGCACCTCGACCTGTTCGTCGATCTGGCGAAAGACCTGATGATCAATGGCCGACCGGCGATCGAGGATGGCCGCATCCGGCAGCAGATCGCCCGCAACTATGCGATGCGTTCGGGACTCGATTCGATCAATGTCCGCGCACGATTGATGATGCAGGCGGGTATGACGCCGGGGCCCGAAGGCTCGCTCAACAAGCTGGTTGCGGTTCGCTCGCGCCAGAAGCTGTCCGAACTCGCGATCGACCTGCAGGGCGTCGGCGGCTTCCACTTCGACGAGCATGCCTCGCCCAAGGACGATTGGGCGTCGAGCTGGATCAATGCGCCGACCGGCCGCATCGCCGGCGGATCGGACGAAACGCTGCTCAACACGATCGCCGAGCGCATCCTCGGCCTGCCGCAAGACCATCGCCCCGACAAGGGCGTCCCCTTCAACCAGATTCCAGCCTGAGGAGCCTCCCCATGAAACTCGATTCCTCGACCGCGGCCGTTGTCACGGGCGGCGCGTCCGGTCTTGGCCGCGCAACTGCCGAAGCCCTTGCCGCCGCGGGTGTGAAGGTCGCGATCTTCGATATCAACGACGCGCTGGGCGAAGAGGTGGCGCATTCGATCGGCGGCCTGTTCGTCCATGTCGATATCACCGACGAACAGTCGGTTCTCGACGGCTTTGCCAAGGCGCGCGCCGCTCATGGTCAGGAACGCATCGCGGTCCACTGCGCGATGACGTCGCGCCGCGGCAAGACGCTCGCCTATGACAAGGAAACGGGCAAATTTCGCCGGACCCCGACCGCCGATTATGAATATGGCGTCGCGGGCATATTGACCGCCAGCTACCGGATCGGATCGATCGCGGCCGAAGGCATGGCGACATTGCCCGAACTGGAAGACGGCGAACGTGGCGCAATCATCTTCACCGCCTCGGTCGCGGCGCAGGACGCGCAGATCGGTCAGGTCATCTACGGGTCGGCCAAGGCCGGGGTAAACGGCCTCGTCCTGCCGATGGCGCGCGATTTGATGGACCTCGGCATCCGGGTCAATTCGATCATGCCCGGTGTGTTCGGCACCCCGCTGCTCGGCAATATGAACCCCAAGGTCAAGGAAAGTCTCGAAGCGTCGGTCCCCTTCCCCAAGCGGCTCGGCAAGGCCGAGGAATATGCCAGCTTGGCGATGGAAATGATCCGCAACACCTATTTCAACGGCCAGGCCGTCCGCCTCGACGGCGCGATCCGCATGGCGCCCCGGTAAACCTCGCGGTGGCCGCATAGCCCCTCGTCAAGACTTTCAAGGAAGGAACATCGTCATGGCCGAAGCCTATATCATCGACGCCGTCCGTACCCCGCGCGGGATCGGCAAGCCCGGCAAGGGCGCACTGTCGCATCTTCACCCACAGCATCTCGCCGCGACCGTCCTCGCGGCGATCCGCGACCGTAATCATCTCGACACGGCAACGGTCGACGATATCGTCTGGTCGACCTCGTCGCAGAACGGCAAGCAGGGCGGCGACCTTGGCCGCATGGCGGCGCTGTCGGCTGGGTACGACACCAAGGCCAGCGGCACGACGCTCGACCGCTTCTGTGGTGGCGGCATCAGCTCGGTCAATTTCGCCGCGGCGAGCGTGATGAGCGGAATGGAAGACTGCGTCATCGCCGGCGGCACCGAGATGATGAGCTACACCACCGCCTTTGCCGCCGAGCAGGCAAACGCAGGACTGCCGCCGCGCCTGATGGGATCGGGCCATGAAGCGCTCGACGAAATCCACCCGCAATCGCACCAGGGCATCTGCGGCGACGCGATCGCGACGATCGAAGGCATCAGCCGCGAAGCGCTCGACGCGCTCGCGCTCGTCAGCCAACAGCGCGCCGACAGGGCGATCAAGGAAGGCCGCTTCAACAAGTCGGTCGTGCCCGTCCTGAACCCGGACGGCAGCGTCGCGCTGGACCATGAAGAATTCCCGCGCCCCGAAACCACCGCGGAGGGTCTTGCGTCGCTCAAGCCCAGCTTTGCCGCGCTCGCCGATTTCGACATGGGCGGCGGCTTCACCTTCCGCAAGCAGATCAACCGCCGCTATCCCGATCTTGAAATCCAGCATTTCCATCATGCCGGCAATTCGTCGGGCGTGGTCGACGGCGCCGCCGCGATCTTGCTGACGTCCAAGGACTATGCCGACAAGCATGGCCTGAAGCCCCGCGCCCGCGTCGTCGCCTATGCCAATATCGGCGACGATCCGACGCTGATGCTCAACGCCCCGGTTCCGGCGGCCAAGAAGGTGCTAGAAAAGGCCGGGCTGACCAAGGACGACATCGACGTCTGGGAAATCAACGAAGCCTTTTCGGTGGTCGCCGAAAAATTCATCCGCGACCTCGACCTCGATCGCGAAAAGGTGAACATCAATGGCGGCGCGATGGCGCTAGGTCACCCGATCGGCGCGACCGGTTCGATCCTGATCGGCACCGCGCTCGACGAACTCGAACGCTCGGGTGGCCGCTATGGCCTCGTCACCATGTGCGCCGCGGGCGGCATGGCACCGGCCATCATCATCGAACGCATATAAGACAATCATCGTCATTGCGACCCCGGCGAAAGCCGGGGGAAGCAATCCAGGGCGGCTTACGCCCCCCTGGATTGCAGCGTCCCCCGGATCAAGTCCGGGGTCCTCGCAATGACGATGCAGGCATGGGAGACACGACATGGCCGGACCCCTCAAGGGCATCAGGATCATCGAATTTGCGGGGATCGGTCCCGGCCCCTATTGCGGGATGATGCTCGCCGACCATGGTGCGGAGGTGATCCGCATCGATCGTCCCGGCGGTTTCATGGACCCGCGCGATCCGCTGTCGCGCAACCGCACCTCGATCGCGCTCGACATGAAAAATCCCGATGCGGTCGCGATCGCGCGCGATCTGTGCAAGAGCGCCGACGGCATCATCGAAGGCTATCGTCCGGGCGTCATGGAGCGGCTGGGGCTCGGCCCCGATGTGCTGCTCGCGGACAATCCCAGGCTTGTTTACGGACGCATGACCGGCTGGGGCCAATATGGCCCCTATTCGCAGGCAGCGGGACACGACATCAACTATATCGCACTGTCGGGCGTCCTTCACACCGTTGGGCGCGCGGGGGAAAAGCCGGTGCCGCCAGTCAATTATGTGGGCGATTTCGGCGGCGGCGGCATGATGCTGGCCTTCGGCATGGCAAGCGCGCTGCTGCACGCCGCGAAGACCGGCGAGGGTCAGGTCATCGACTGCGCCATGACCGACGGGTCGGCATTGCTCGCGGGGATGAGCTGGGGCTTTTATGCCATGGGTCGGCTGCGCGACGAGCCGGGGGTGAACATGCTCGATACCGGCGCCCATTTCTACGACACCTATGCGTGCGCCGACGGCAAGTTCATCTCGATCGGCTCGATCGAGCCGCAATTCTATGCCTTGCTGCGCGAAAAGACCGGGCTTGACGCCGATCCCGCCTTCGATGCGCAGATGGACCCATCGCAATGGGCACCGCTCAAGGACAAGCTGACCGCGTTGTTCGCGACCAAGACGCGCGACGAATGGTGCGCACTGATGGAAATGACCGACGTGTGCTTTGCTCCCGTCCTCTCGCTCGCCGAAGCGCCGCAGCATCCGCACAATGTCGAGCGCAAAACCTTTCTCTCGGTCGGCGGCGCCATCCAGCCCGCCCCTGCCCCGCGCTATTCGGCGACGAAGGCCGACACGCCGCGTCCCGCTCCGGCGGTGGGCGCCGATGGCGACGCGGTGCTTGCCGCGCTCGGCTACGACGCCGAGCGAATCGCCGCGCTGCGCAGCGGAGGCGCGGTCCGCTGAACCGATACGGCGACCGGGCGCCGATCCGCGCCCGGCAACGCCATCTGCAACTTGCAAGAACAGACCGCGGGGCATAGCCTGTGCGCGGTACAGGAGACGTGATGATGGGCGAATTTCTGAGTGTCGAGCGGCGGGGAAAGATCGCCATCCTGACGATGATCAAGCCCGAGAGCATGAACGCCATCGGCACCCATGCCGACTGCGACGATATCGTCGACACGCTCCGCGCGCTGGGCGAGGATCGCAGCGTCAGCGCGATCGTCCTTACGGGCAGCGGCAAGGCGTTCAGCGCGGGCGGCAATCTCAAGTCGATGCAGGATCGCAAGGGGATCGGCGTGCTCGATCAGCCTGATTCGACCCGCGCCAATTATCGCCGCGGCGTGCAGGCGGTGATCCGCGCGCTGATGGATTGCGAAATCCCGATGATCGCTGCGGTCAACGGCCATGCCGTCGGCCTCGGCTGCGACCTTGCCTGCACCTGCGACATCCGTATCGCGGCGGAGAGCGCCAAATTCGCCTGCAGCTTCATCAAGGTCGGCATCGTCCCCGGCGACGGCGGCGCCTGGCTTCTCCAGCGCGTCCTCGGCTATCCGCGCGCGGCCGAACTCTTCCTGACCGGCGACCGCTTCGATGCGCAGACGGCAAAGGACTATGGGCTTGTCACCGAAGTCGTCCCCGATGCCGAACTGCTCGACCGTGCGGTGACGATCGCCGAGCGCATCGTGTGCAACCCGCCGCGCGCGCTGCGGCTCACCAAGCGGCTGCTCCGCGAGGCGCAACACAGCCGGATGAGCGACATCCTCGAACTCAGCGCCGCCTATCAGGCGATCGTTCACGAAACCGCCGACAACCGCGAGGCGATCAACGCCTTCGTCGAAAAGCGCCCACCCGTCTTTACCGGAGAATAGCCATGATCGCCGACCGCGTCCTGCCGCTTTCGGGCATCCACAATTTCCGCGACTATGGCGGCTATGCGGTCGAGGACGGCGGACGGCTGCGGCACGGACTGCTCTGGCGTTCGGCGCACCACGAACAGGCGACCGACGCGGATCTGGGCGCGGTCGATGCGCTGGGCCTCGAAACCGTGATCGACCTGCGCGGCGACGATGAGCGCGAAATGCATCCCTGTCGCCGCTCCGACAATTTTTCGGCGCGCGTCCTGTTCGCAGGCGGCGTCACCGCAGGGCTGGCGCCGCACCTTCAGGCAGCGGGCGGCGCGATCGACGTCGAGACGGCACGGGCACGAATGATCGACACCTATGCCGGCATGCCCTATCGCTCGGCGCTCGTCGCGACGCTGCGCCTCTATCTGGCGGCGCTCGCCGAATATGACGCGCCGAGCCTGGTGCACTGCGTCGCCGGCAAGGACCGCACCGGCTTTGCGGTCGCGATCGTCCACCGGCTCGTCGGCGTGCACGAAGATGACCTGATGCACGACTATCTGCTCACCAACACGGCGGGCAAGATCGAGGAACGCATCGCGCAGGGCGCCGCGCACATCCGCGCCCGCTATGGGGCGGAGATCAAGGACGAGGCGGTGCGCGCGCTGATGTCGGTCAATCCCGCCTATCTCGACGCCGCGCTGGCGACGGTGCGCCGCGATCATGGCGATATTCCGAGCTATGCCGAGGCGGTGTTGAATTTCACCCCCGCGATGCGCGAGGCCCTGATCGACAAGCTGGTCGTCTAGCCCCTTTCCTCAAGGGCAGATTATTCGCCCTTCACCAGCACCCCGCCCTTCACGACCGCGGCCACATGCTCGAGCCGGGTTACATCGGTGAGCGGGTCGCCATCGACCGCGATGATGTCGGCGTAGCGACCGACCGCGATCGCGCCGAGGTCGTTCGTCATGTCGAGCGCTTCGGCGCCGCTGACCGTCGCGGCGCGGATCGCCTGGAGCGGGGTCATCCCCCACTCAACCATCTTTGCGAACTGCTTGCCGTTATCGCCGTGCGGATAGACGCCGGCATCGGTGCCGAACAGCATCCGCACCCCTGCCTTCACAGCGCGCTGGAAGGTCTGGCGCTGGGCAAGGCCGATCGCCTTTTCCTTGTCGAGGCTTTCCTGTTCGGTGCCGTTGGCGGTCCCGGTCGCGAGGATATAATCGTCGTTATAGATATCCATGTCGAACCAGGTCCTGTGCTCGATGGCGAGCTTGATCGCCGCATCGCTCGCAAGGCTGGCATGTTCGATCGTATCGATGCCGGCAAGGATCGCCGTCTTGATCCCGTCGTCGCCATGCGCGTGGGCCGCGACCTTCAGCCCCAGCATATGCGCCTCGTCGGAAATCGCCTTCATCTCGTCGAAGGTCAGTTGCTGCGCGCCGACGCTGTCGCCGAGCGAAAAGACGCCGCCGGTCGCGCAGATCTTGATGACGCGCGCGCCATATTTGTGCAGCCAGCGCACCTTCGCGCGCGCCTCTTCGGGGCTGTCGATCACCGACGCCTCCTTGCGGTCCATCGAGGGCGGCAGCCCGCCGCTGTCGCAATGGCCGCCGGTCGCGCCGATCGCCCACCCCGCCGGAATGATGCGCGGTCCCTGAATGAAACCGCCCTCGATCGCCTGCTTCAGCCCGACGTCCTCGAAATCGGCGGAGCCGACATTGCGTACGGTGGTGAAGCCCGCATCGAGCACTTTCTTCGCGTTGGCGACGCCGACGACGGTCCAGAAGCTGTCGGTGTAGCGCAGCCCTTGATAGCCGCCGACTTCGGCGAGCGAGGTCAGATGGACGTGCATGTCGATGAGGCCCGGCAAAAGCGTGCGATCGCCAAGGTCGATCTGCCGGACGTCGGAGCCCCAGCGCACGGTGCGCGCATCGGCGATGCCGGTAATGCGCCCGTCGGGCCCGACGAAGATCGCGGGATGCTCGACGGTCTTGCCGGTCAGCACGTCGAGATAGCGCGCCGCGGTAATCACCGTCTTCTGCGTCGCCGCCGCGTCCTGCGCCGACGCTGTCCCAACGGCGAAAATCGCCGCCGCACCGATCGCGATTCCCCGGAGAAAACTGCCGAACTTCACACTGGATTGCATCGCGCGTCCGCCCTCTGTTGCTGCCCGCAGACTTGATGGCAAAAGGCGCCCGTGTAGGACAGCGAAAATTGCGTCAGGCGGCGATTTTATGCTGCGCAAGATAGGCATAGTCGGCGCGGCACGCGTCCGCGACGGCCTGGGCCTCGGGCGACAGCGGCGCCGCCGGCTTGTCGGGCGCACCGAAGCCCGTGCTGGCCGCAACCGCGTCATACCAGTGCGACGCCCATATGCCGTCGGTGGCTTGGATTCCGGATTGCCACCGCAACATGGCGGCGTCCCATCCGATGCCGAGCGCTGCGCACAATTTCTGCAGCATCGCCGCCGGATCGCGCAATATGTCGGCGCTGTCGATTACCGGCGGCGCATGGCCGAGCCGGTCGGCCTCGCGGTCGAAAAACTCGACCTGACGCGCGGTGCCGAGATGGTCGGGGCGGACCATCACGCGCTTGGCCGCATAGCTCGCGACGACGCGCGCCGGGTCGCGGATCAGGAAGGCGTGGCGAAGCCCGGGCAGATCGTGATGCGCGATCGGGCCGACCATATGGTGCGCCATATGCTTCTGATACCAGATCGGCGTGGCGGCGGGATTCGGCCCCGTCAGGGTGCGCGCCACGCTACGCCAGTCGCAGTCCATCGACGCCATGACCTGCTCCATCATCGGCTGCGGGTCGCCGGTCTGCCGCAGATAGGCACCGTAAAAGGGTTCGTCGGTGACGAAGCTGTCGGCGCGGCTGCCGAAACTGCGCATCATCGCGGTCGACAGGTTGCGCGGCCCCGACCACATGGCGATGCGGATGCAATCGGTCACGGTCGTCCCCGCGCCGCGACGTCGGCCTCGATCAGCGCGCGATAGAGGCCCTGCAGGCGCTCGACCATCGGCCCGCGCCCCTCGGTCAGCTTGCGCCCGTCGATCGTGTGCGCGGGAACGACGCCCGCAAAGGTGCCGGTCACGAACGCCTCGTCGGCGCCATAGACATCGGTCAGCGAAAAATTCCGTTCATGGACCGCTATTCCGTTGTCGCGGCAGATACGGATGACGTTGCCGCGCGTGATCCCGCCAAGGCAATAATCGCCGGTCGACGTCCACACCTCGCCCTTGCGGACGATGAAGAAATGGGTCGAATTGCAGGTCGCGACGAAGCCGTGCGGATCGAGCATCAGCCCCTCGTCGGCGCCGGCCTGCGCCGCCTGGATGCAGGCGGTGATGCAGTTGAGCTTGGAATGCGAATTGAGCTTCGGGTCCTGCACCGCGGGATCGCCGCGGCGGACATGGACGGTAAAGAGCGACAGCCCCTTTTCGACCGTCGCGGGCAGCGGATCCTTATATTCGGCAATGATGACGATCGTCGCGGGCGAGACGACCACGCGCGGATCCTGATAGGGGGTCGAGCGGATACCGCGCGTCACCATCAGGCGGATATGGCACGCGTCCATCCGGTTGGCATCGATCGTGTCGTAGAGCCGCCGCTCGAGCGCTTCGCGCGAGATCCCGATGTCCATTGCGATCGCCTTTGCGCCCTCCCACAGCCGATCGAGATGCTGGTCGAGAAACGCCATGCGGCCGCGGTGAACGCGGATCCCCTCCCATACTCCGTCGCCAAGCATGAAGCCGCTGTCGAACACCGACACGCTGGCTTCGGCGCGCGGAACGAGCGCGCCGTTGACGTTGATGAGGATCGCGTCGTTGCGCGGATCGGGGACGAAGTCGTGCGTGCCTTGTGCCATCATTCCAACCTAGCCGCTTGGACGGCGCTGTCGAGCGGTCATGCCGGCCCGGCGCGCTCCGAACGCGCCCACCACGCCGCCGCCAGCGCGAAAGCCGCGCCGAGCAGGGTGCCGCCGACGACATCGCTCGGCCAATGCACGCCGAGCATGATGCGCGACAGGCCGGTGAGGCCGATCATCAGCATCGCGAAGGTCCATGCTGGCCGCCGCCATCGCACCGGCGCAAGCAGTGCCAGCGTCAGGTAGAGCGCCGCCGCGCTGGTGGCGTGGCCGCTGGGATAGGAAGCGCTGCTGACATGGTCAAGATGCGCGATCAGGTCGGGGCGCGGGCGATCGAAGGCGGCCTTGAGCAGGCTCGATGCGATGTTGGCGAACAACACCGCAGCCACGATCGCCAGCGCCGGACGCCGCCCGCCCCAATAGCGCACCGCCGCCGCGATCAGGCCGACCAGCACCCAGCGCGGCGTGCCGCCGCCGATCCAGCTTATCGCCTTCATGAAGGTGATCAGTGGTGCGGGACCGGCGCCGTCGGGCCACGTAAAATGTCGCGCGAACGCGGCGTCGAGGGCCGTGACATGATCGGCGCGAGTCAACAGGCCGAGCGCCAGCACCGCGACAGCAAGCATCACGACGATGACCGCCCTGTTCCGCAAACGCGCCGGTGGTTGCGCCGCGATCAGGCTTGCCTCATCCGGTCGGCGGCGGGCTTGCGCCATGCCTCGAGATAGGCGGCAAAACGGCGCAGTTGCTCGGTGCCGCCGTCGACGTCATTGTCCATCAATCGCAGCACGCCCGGCCCCTGATCGGTGCGATAGGCGAGATAGAGTCCGTGCCGGAAACGCGCCCCCAATCCAACCGATACGGAGAGGTCGCCCGGAAGGCGATCGGCGCGGTCGACGAGAAGCTGCGTGATGTCGCGCGCATCGAGCGACCCGATGCCCGCATCGTGCAGCAGATCGGAATAGAGGCGCCCGTTCTCGATCCTGGCCGCAACGCGCGCGGTGGCCGCCCGCCTCCCATGTCGCGCCGCATAGAAGAGGCAGCCGCATCCGGCCCCGATCAGCACGATCATATGCAACGGTGCCAGCGGATCGCGCCGTGGCGCCGGCGCGGGCCACAAGCCGCCGGCGAGCGGCACTGGCGGCGGCGGCGGGGCGTGGGCGTCGTCGTACATCAACCCGGCCACAACGAAAGCCGCAACGGCAAAGGCAAGGAAGAGCAAGGCCTTCCCGCTATTGCCGCCGCGCGAATAGTGAAGGATCGACGGGTTCAAGCGCGATCAGATATGCAGCGCCCGCCCATAGGCGCCGAGCACCGCTTCGTGCATTGTCTCGCTGATCGTCGGGTGCGGATAGACGGTGTGCATGAAATCCTGTTCGACCAGTTCGGCGGTCTTGCCGACGGTATAGCCCTGGATCATCTCGGTCACTTCGGCGCCGACCATATGCGCGCCGAGCAGTTCGCCGGTCTTGGCGTCGAACACGGTCTTCACGAAGCCTTCGACCTCGCCGAGCGCGATCGCCTTGCCGTTGCCGATGAAGGGGAAATTGCCGACCTTGACGTCATAGCCCGCTTCCCTGGCCTTCGCCTCGGTCAGCCCGACGCTGGCGATCTGGGGGTGGCAATAGGTGCAGCCGGGGATGTTCTTCGCATCCATCGGATGCGGGTGCGCGTCCTTGTTGCCCAGTTCCTTCGCAATCGCCTCGGCCGCGATCACGCCTTCGTGGCTGGCCTTGTGCGCGAGCCACGGCGGCGCGGTGACATCGCCGATCGCCCACAGGCCCTTCACATTGGTGCGGCAATAGGGATCGGTGTCGATATGCCCCTTCGTCGTTTTGACGCCGAGCGCTTCGAGGCCGATATTTTCGGTGTTGGGAACGATGCCGATGGCGACGATGGCGTGGCTGTAGTCGCCCGCCTGAACCTTGCCGTCCTTCGTCTTGATCTTCGCCGAAACGCCGTTCGCGCCCGCCTTCAACTCCTCGACGCCGGCGCCGGTCAGGATCGTCATGCCCTGCTTCTTCAGCGATTTTTCGAGGAAGCTCGACACGTCGGCATCCTCGACAGGGACGATGCGGTCGAGCATTTCAACCACCGTCACCTCGGCGCCCATGTCGTTGTAGAAGCTTGCGAACTCGATCCCGATCGCGCCCGATCCGATGACGAGCAGCTTCTTCGGCATTTCGGCCGGCGTCATCGCGTGGCGATACGTCCAGACGCGCTTGCCGTCGGCGGGCGCGAAAGGCAGGTCGCGCGCGCGGGCGCCGGTCGCGACGATGATATGCTTGGCGGTCAGCGTCTCGCTGCCCTTCTCGCCCTTCACTTCGACCTTGCCCGCACCGGCGAGCTTGCCGTCGCCCATATGGACCGCGATCTTGTTCTTCTTCATCAGGTGCGTGACGCCCTGATTGAGCTGCTTCGCGACGCCGCGCGACCGCTTAACCACCGCATCGAGATCGGCGCTGATGCTGGCGGCAGCGAGGCCATAATCCTTGGCGTGGCTCATATAGTGAAAGATCTCGGCCGAGCGCAGCAGCGCCTTGGTCGGGATGCAGCCCCAGTTGAGGCAGATGCCGCCCAGATTCTCGCGCTCGACGATCGCGGTCTTCAACCCAAGCTGCGCCGCGCGGATCGCCGCGACATAACCGCCGGGGCCCGAACCGAGAACGATGAGGTCGTAATTTTCAGCCATGTTACGCCACCAGTCCGAGCGGGTTTTCGACGATCTGCTTGAACGCCTGCATCAACTGCGCGCCGTCTGCGCCGTCGATGGCGCGGTGGTCGAAGCTGCCCGTGGCCGACATCACGGTCGCGATGGCGAGCGCGTCGTCGACCACATAAGGCCGCTTCTCGCCCGCGCCGATCGCCATGATCATGCCCTGTGGCGGGTTGATCACCGCCTCGAACTGCTTGATGCCGAACATACCCATGTTCGACAGGCTGGCGGTGCCGCCCTGATATTCGTGCGGCTGGAGCTTGCCTTCCTTGGCGCGGCCCGCGAGTTCCTTCATCTCGGTCGAAATCTTGCTGACCGACTTGTCGTCGGCGCCGACGATGATCGGGGTGATCCGGCCAGCCGGCACGCTGACCGCGACCGAGATGTCGGCGCGTTCGTAGCTGATGAGCTGATCGCCGGCGAAGCTGACATTGCATTTCGGCACCTGGATCAGCGCCTTTGCCAGCGCCTTGATCAGCAGGTCGTTGACGCTGAGCTTGACGCCCTGCGGATCGAGCGCCGCGTTGAGTTCGCCGCGCAGCTTGAGCAATTTGTCGAGCTGGACATCGACCGTCAGATAGATGTGCGGCACCTCCTGCTTCGACTGGGTCAGGCGGCGCGCGATCGTCTTGCGCATATTGCTGAGCTTTTCGGCGCTGTGCGGGATGTCGGTTTCGAACGGCTGCGCGGGGGCGGGTGCAGCGGCGGGCGCAGGGCTGGGCGCGGCCGCAGTTGCCGGGGCGGCGGTCGACGTAGCAGCGCCTTCGAGGTCGGCCTTGACGATGCGGCCGCCGGGTCCGCTGCCGGTGAGCGCAGCGAGATCGATGCCCTTGTCGGCGGCGATGCGCTTGGCGAGCGGGCTCGCCTTGATCCGCTCGCCCTGGGCGGCAGGAGCCGGGGCGGCTGTCGGCGCCGGAGCGGGTGCAGCCGCGGGAGCAGGCGCGGGGTCGGCCTTGGCGGCAGGCGCCGGTGCAGGTGCAGGTGCAGGTGCAGGCGCAACCTTGGTGCTGCCCGCATCCTCGTCCTCGCTGGCGATAACGGCGATCACGGTGCCGACCTTCACATTGTCGGTGCCTTCGGGGATCAGGATTTGCGCGATCGTGCCTTCATCGACCGCTTCGAATTCCATCGTCGCCTTGTCGGTTTCGATTTCGGCCAAAAGGTCACCTGACTGGACGCTGTCGCCCTCCTTCACCAGCCATTTGGCGAGGGTCCCTTCCTCCATCGTCGGCGAAAGGGCGGGCATCTTCAGTTCAATCGGCATCGTCGCTTTTGTCCCTGTCAGTCTTGCAGGCGCAGGCCTGCCGCTACGGATTCGTCCTCGTCATAAGCGCATCGCGGGTCAAGGTCTATCGGGCGGAACTTGCCTTTCATACGAATGTGACGCACTGTCCGCCCGCAAAAGGCATAGCGGGGGCCGGGGCATGCGCACCTATCTGGTGGTTATCGACGACAGTCCGGAGGCGACGCTGGCGCTGCGCTTCGCGGCGCGGCGCGCGGCGCGCACGGGCGGCGGCGTGATGGTGCTGGCGATCGTGCCGCCCCAGGATTTCGTGGCTTTCGGCGGCGTCCAGGCGACGATCGAGGCCGAAGCGCGCGAGCATGCCGAGGAACTGGTCGCCGCCGCCGCCGATGCGATCGCGCAGGAAGCGAATGTGACGCCGCAGATCATGGTCAAATCGGGCAAGCCGGCCGAGATCGTGCGCGACGTGATCGGCGCGAACGACGAGATCGCGGCGCTCGTCCTTGCCACAGCCGCGAGCGGAGCGCCGGGCCCGCTGGTGGCGCATTTCACCGGGCACGACGCGGGAACGCTGCCATGCCCGGTGATGCTGGTTCCGGGCGCGATCGACCTCGCCCGGCTCGACGCGCTTAGTTAGGCCGCCGCAGCGCGCGGGAGCGCCGCCGCGCCCTTCGCTTCGAACAGCGCGAGTTCGAGAACGACGATCGCCTGCACGATCAGGATTGCGATGCCGGTCCAGCTCATCTGGCCCGCGAACATCGCCAGCACCGCAAAACTCGCCGCGACCCAGCCGAGATTGCCGATGGCGATCAGATTGGCGAGCGCGCGGCTCGGGTTCTTCTGCCCGGCAACGAACAGCATCAGCGCCGCCGACGGTAGCCCGATCCAGCCTGCGGCCGCGACAAGCCCGGTCGGCAGACCGAGCAGCGCCGCGACCGGCGCGGTCGCGAACACGCACGCCAGGAACAGGATGCTGCAGGTAATCGCATCGATGACGAGGCTGTTCTTGAGATTGAAATAGGACATGACGGATTCTCCTTTCGAACCCCTCCTGAATGGCGCCGCGACGTCATCGCGTCGATTACGCGGCAGGTAATGGAAATCGCGCGCCGCCATCGCTAACCAGAGGCAAAAGGAGACAGGCGATGCAGATGGTGCCGCTCGGCGAGCAGCTTCGCGAATGGCGCGCGCGGCGCCGGATGAGCCAGATGGACCTCGCCCTCGACAGCGAAATTTCGACCCGGCACCTGAGCTTTATCGAAACGGGACGCTCGAAACCGAGCGCCGCGATGCTCCAGCGGATCGCCGATTGCCTGGACGTGCCGCACCGAGCGCGCAACGCATTGCTGCTCGCCGCCGGATACGCCCCCGATTATCGCGAGCGCCCGCTCGACAGCCCCGAAATGGCCGGGATGAGGGCCATCGTCGACCATGTGCTGAAAGGGCACGCGCCCTATCCCGCGCTCGCGGTCGATCGGCACTGGAACATGGTCGCCGCGAACGACGCCATCGCGATCCTGACCGCCGCCCTCTCCCCCGCCCTGCTCGAACCGCCGGTCAACGTGCTGCGCATCGCGCTCCACCCCGAGGGGCTGGCGCCGCAGATCGTCAACCATGCCGAATGGCGCGCGCATATCCTGCACCGGCTGGATCAACAGATCGAAGCGAGCGCCGATGCGGGGCTTGCGGCGCTGCGCGACGAACTTGCGGGCTATCCCGAGCGGCCGGGCGATCAGGATGCTCTGCCCGCAAGCAGCATCGCGGTCCCGCTGATCCTCGACACCGCCGCCGGTCGGATCGGCTTCGTATCGACCGTGACGATCTTTGGAACGCCGGTCGACATCACCCTGTCCGAACTGGCAATCGAGGCCTTTTTTCCTGCCGATGCCGAGAGCGCGGCGTTGCTGCAGCGACTGGCGACGGTGCCATAAGCTTCGTCGGCGCAAGGAGCCGAAGGCAAGGAGGCAATCTCCGGCTTTCCGCGTTGCGGAAGGTTGCAGGCTGGAGAATGCTTCGTCGCTGCGCTCCTCGCAACGACGAGCGACGATTATCGGCGCTTGCCTTGATGGCGGATATTGCCGGGCCGTCCGCGTTTACCGACCGCATGCTTGCCCGCCTTCTTCACACCGTCGCGGCGCGGCGGTCGATTGCGGAAGCCGCCTTCGGGCGCGTCGGGCAATTCGAAACGCAGCGCGCCGCTGACCGGGTTTGCCTCCATCAGCCTGAGGTCGAGCCGCTGGCCGACGCTATAGCTGACCCGGCCATGCTCGCTGTCGAGCGTGCGCGCGGCTTCATCGTAGAAAAACCGCTCGCTGCCGAGCATCGAGACCGGCACCAGTCCGTCGCCGCCGAGGCCATCGACGGTCGCGAAGAAGCCAAACGGCTGCACCCCCGTTATCCGCGCCGGGACGATTTCGCCGACCTTGCCGGCGAGATAAGCGGCGACATAGCGGTCGACCGTCTCGCGCTCGGCCTCCATCGCGCGGCGTTCGAGCCCGCTGATCGCCTCGCCGATGCGCGAAAGGCCCTTTTGGTCGGCCTCGCCGAGCCCGCTGCGCTCGGGCAGGCCCTTGGGCTTGCCGGGCACTTCGAGACGATAGCTGTCGACCAGCGCCCGGTGGACGAGCAGATCGGCATAGCGGCGGATCGGTGAGGTGAAATGCGCGTAGCTGCCAAGCGCGAGGCCGAAATGGCCCGCATTGGCGGGGCCATAATAGGCCTGCGTCTGACTGCGCAGGATCGCCTCCATGATTTCTGGCAATCGGTCGTCGCCCGAAAAGCCGTCGATCAGGCGGTTGAACACCGCCGGCGTGATCACCTGTCCCAGCGCGAAGCTTTGTTCGAAGCTTTCGAGATATTCCTTCAGGCTGACCAGCTTTTCGCGGCTCGGCGGTTCGTGGATGCGATACATCACTGGCGATTTCTTCGCCTCGAGCGCCTTCGCCGCCGCGACATTGGCCGCGATCATATAATCCTCGATCAACCGGTGCGCGTCGAGCCGTTCGCGCACGCGTATTTCGGCGATATTGCCCTGCGCGTCGAGAATCACCTGCCGTTCGGGCAGATCGAGGTCGAGCGGCGAGCGCGCCGCGCGCGCCTTGGCGAGCAAGGTCCAGCAGCCCCAGAGGTGGCGGAGCGCCGGCAAAATATCCTCCCCCGCCGGGGGAGGGGAACCATCCGCAGGATGGTGGAGGGGCACAGGCGGTTTGCGCGAAGTTTCGGCGGAGTGCTTCCCCGAAGGTGCCCCTCCACCAGCTTCGCTGGTCCCCCTCCCCGTTCCGGGGAGGATCGCGTCGATCATGGCCTGCGCGCGTTCATAGGCGATGTTGGCGCGCAGCCGCACCAGCGCGCGGGTGAAACGCCATGACGTCACCTTGCCATGCTTGTCGACGGTCAGGTGGCACGCCATCGCCGCGCGGTCCTGCCCTGCTTTCAGCGAGCAGACGCCCGCCGACAGTGTTTCGGGCAGCATCGGAACGACGCGGTCAGGGAAATAGACGCTGTTGCCGCGGCGCCGCGCCTCGCGGTCGAGCGCACTGTCGGGGCGGACATAATAGCTGACGTCGGCGATCGCGACGATCGCCTTCCACCCGCCCTTGTTGCCGGGATCCTCGTCAGGGATCGCCCACACCGCGTCGTCATGGTCGCGCGCATCGGCGGGGTCGATCGCGACGATCGGCAGATCGCGCAGATCCTCGCGCCCCTCGGGCGTCAGCGGAAGGGTCGCGGCGCGCTCGGCTTCGGCGAGCGTCTCGTCACCGAACACATGCGGAATGTCGTGCTTCGCGATCGCGATCATGCTGAGAGAGCGCGGTGCGAAAGGGTCGCCGATGCGGTCGATCACCCGCGCCTTGGTCGCCGGACCGCGTACGGACAGTTCGGCCCGGACGAGGTCGCCGATTGCCGCATCGCCCATGTCCGCCACGGCGAAGTCGAACCGCGCGCGCTTGTCGGCGGGGCGCAGCCAGGTCATCGGCTTGCCGCCGGGGCCGGTATCGGCAACGAGCACGCCGATCACGCTTTCACCGCCCGACTGGAGCTTTTTCATGGGATGCGCGACATGGCCGGTGCCACGCTCCTCGGTTCGGGCAAGGATACGGTCGCCGACGCCGAGCGCACTCTTGCGGCCCTTTTCCATCACGCGAAGGCGCGGCGCCGGGCCGCTCCCTTCCCAGCGGTCGGGTACCGCCCAGACCGTATCGCCCTCGACCGCGGCAACGCGCAGCACGGTGACTTTGGGGAGGCCGCCATGCTTGTGGAACGCCCGCCCCGGGGCCATGTCGACGACGCCTTCGTCGGTCATGTCCTTGAGCAGCGCCTTCAGCGCGATCTTGTCGGCACCGCGCAGCGCGAAATGCTTGGCAATCTCGCGCTTGCCGACCGCACCGGGGCTGTCCTGAATGAAGCGCAGGATCTGCTCGCGCGAGGGCAGACCGGGTTGCGGTTTGGGCTTTTTCATCGCGGTTCGTCCAATGGATTCACGCGAAGACGCGAAGACGCGAAGACGTTTCCTTGGGCCGAAAGGCCCTCTTCTCCGTCAAGCGGCGCGCCTCGCCGCGACGCCCGAAAGGGCAAGCCGCTTCGCGGCAAGCGCGACCTCTTCGCGTCTTCGCGTCTTCGCGTGAAATTGATCAATAGGTCCGCCCTATCAGCACACGCTCCACCGCGGGCTCGCCGGTGAAGAAGCAGGCGCCGTCGGCGGGCGCGGCGTCGAGGGGAGTGTTACGCATCGTCAGCTTCAACGCTTTCAACTGCTCAACGATCCCTTCGAGCGCGGCGCCCGTCGGGCGCGACCATTGCACCTCGGCCCAGCCGACGAATTTGTCGTCACCGCCGAAATGCGCCGCAAGGTCGGTGACGTCCCGGCGGATGTTGGCGTCGAGGCGCGCCTTCGCGTCGGCATAAAGCCCCTGCTGGATGTCCTGAAGCATGGCCGCCGCGTCGGCGACGAAGGCATCTTTCGCGACGAAGGCGGTGTCGAGCTTGCCGCTCTCCTGATACAATCGATCGCGGCGGATGACCGCGACATTGCCGCCCGCGACGTCGCGCGGGCCGACCTCGACGATGATCGGCGCGCCCTTCTTGACCCAGCCCCAGCGCTTGGTCTGTGCCTTGTTCGCGCCGGTGTCGAGCAGCACGCGCACCGGTTCGCGGAACGCGTCGAGCGCCTTCAGCTTCATCTCGAGGTCGCGACAATAATCAAGGATCGCGGCATCCTCTTCATTGTCGCGCAGCATCGGCACGATGACGATCTGGTGCGGCGCGATGCGCGGCGGACAGCGGAGGCCATCGTCGTCGCCATGCGTCATGATGACGCCGCCGATCATGCGCGTCGACACGCCCCAGCTCGTCGTGTGGCAAAGGCTGTGGCCGCCGTCCCTGTCCTGGTAGCGGATATTTGCCGCCTCGGCGAAGCCGGTGCCGAGATAGTGCGAGGTGCCGGCCTGCAGCGCCTTGCCGTCCTGCATCATCGCCTCGATAGAATAGGTCGCGACGGCGCCCGGAAAACGCTCGTTTTCGGGCTTTTCACCGGCGACCACCGGCATGGCGAGGACGTCCTCGGCAAAACTGCGGTACATTTCGAGCGCGCGCAGCGTCTCGGCCATCGCGTCGCCTTCGTCGGCGTGCGCGGTATGGCCTTCCTGCCACAGAAATTCGCTGGTGCGCAGGAACATGCGCGTGCGCATTTCCCAGCGCACGACGTTCGCCCACTGATTGACTTTGAGCGGCAGATCGCGCCAGCTCTGCACCCAGCGGCTCATCGCGGCGCCGATCACGGTTTCCGAAGTCGGGCGGACGATCAGCGGCTCCTCGAGCTTCGCCTCGGGGTCGGGGACCAGCTTGCCCTTGCCGTCACCGATCAGTCGGTGATGCGTGACGACCGCCATTTCCTTCGCGAAACCATCGACATGGTCGGCTTCCTTCTCAAAGAAACTCAAGGGAATGAAAAGCGGGAAATAGCAGTTCTGCACCCCCGCATCCTTGATCGCGGCGTCCATTACCGTTTGAATCCGTTCCCAGATGCCATAGCCCCACGGCTTGATGACCATGCAGCCGCGTACGCCCGATTCCTCGGCAAGATCGGCTTCGGCAATGACATCCTGATACCAGGCCGCGAAGTCGGCCTGACGGGTTACGCTGAGCGCATGCTTGATCATCTGTCCTGTTTTCTGTGCTGGGGGCGGGAGAGGCCCCGATGTGTCACTTCTTTTTGGCGAGCTCGGCCTTGAGGTCGGCGATTTCGGCCTTGAGCGCGGCAATTTCGGCATCCCTGGCCTTGCCGCCGCCGACACCCGGGATGAAGGCGCCCGCCGCCTGCTGGAACATTTCCATGTTGCGGCGCGTCAGTTCGGCGAGCGGGTTCGATCCCAGCGCGCCCTCGAACGCGGCACGCACATCCTGCTGGTTCTTGCGGAACGCGGTCATCGACGCTTCCAGATATTGCGGCACCATCGACTGCATCTTGTCGCCGTACATGCCGATCAGGTGGCGCAGGAAATTGACCGGCAGCAGCGTTTCGCCGCGCGTTTCGGTGTCCATGATGATCTGGGTGAGCACATTGTGCGTGATATCGTCACCGCTTTTGGCATCGACCACCCGAAATTCGCGCCCCTCGCGCACCATGGCGCCCAGATCGTCGAGCGTGATGTAACAGCTGCGTTCGGTGTCATAGAGCCGCCGGTTCGCATATTTCTTGATCGTAACGACGTCGCCCTCGGCGGTCGTCTTGGACTTGGCCATGCTGCGGCGGCTCCTCTTCCGGCGCGGCGCGCGATCGCTTGCCGCGGCGCCGATGTGACAAAGTCGGGCATTAGCATCAATCCATGACGCGCCGCAACATAAGTGCCGCAACATAAGTGCAGTCGGCGGTGATGATTCGGCCAAGCGCCGCCACGGATTCCGCCACAGCGGCGTGGGCCGCTTCATTTCTCAACGGCAGATTTCGGCACGCCCCGCTGCAGTAGCGCAAGGACGACCGCGCGACCCGCAAATGCGTTTACGCAATATAGTTTCACGAGAAATCTATATTTCGTCATCATTCTCCCTTATGACAGGCCTATGCAGACAGAAATTTCGCAAGAAGATAAGCAAATTAGTATCACGATGAAGGGCTGCCATGGCACCACTGTTGCGCCAAAGACACAGAATCAGCCGATCGTCTTCAACCTGTAAGAAAATTGCCTTGAGGGGCTTGTGCGCGCCCGGCTTTCCGTCTTTTTAGGACGCAATCCGTTCATTTCCACATTCTTGGACGGGCAACCGGGGAGTTACCTATGAATAAGTCGCACCTGCTTATGGGTGCTGCTGCCTTTGCAGTAGCCATAGCTGTTGGCCAGCCTGTGCTGGCCCAAGAAACGCCCGCTTCGGCCGCTGATTGCGCCGATGCGAACAACGACGGTGTTTGCGATTCGGACGAATCGGCGAGTCAGGCATCGGCCATTGTCGTGACCGGCTCGCGCATCCGCCGCGACGAGTTCACCGCTGCGGAACCGATCACGGTTGTCACGTCTGAAGAAATCACGCAGGCCGGCTTCAACAGCGCCACGGACGCGCTGCAGAGCGCTTCGGTCACGCAGGGCGCAGGCCAGATCAACAACTTCTATGGCGGCTTCGTCACCGATGGCGGCACGGGCGCCAACACGCTGGGTCTTCGCGGCCTCGGCCCGAGCCGCACCCTGATCCTGCTCAACGGTCGTCGTCTGGCACCGGGCGGTACCCGCGGTTCGGTTCTCGCAGCCGACCTTAACGTCCTGCCGACCGCGATCGTCGACCGCATCGAAGTCCTGAAGGCCGGCGCATCGTCGATCTACGGCTCGGACGCCGTCGCTGGCGTCGTCAACATCATCACCGACGACAAACTTCGCGGCCTGAACATCGACGCGCAGGTCAACGTTCCCGAAGTCGGCGCAGGCGTCGATCGCCGTATCGCTGCTTCGTTCGGCCTGCAGGCCGATCGCCTGAGCATCATCGGGTCGATCGAGTATCGCAAGCGCGACCAGCTTTCGCTGCGCGACGTTTCGTGGCTGAAGTGTCCGGTCGGCGGCTATCTGACCGGCGAAGGCACGGCTTTCGGTTCGGGCGACGGCGTCGGCTTCGACGGCAGCCCCTGCTTCACGCTCGACAACGGCGGCGTGACGATCAACACGCTCGGCATCCCGACGCGGCAGGGTATCGGCCGTACGAGCGGCACTGTCGGCAACTTCAACCGCTTCGTTCCGGCCCCCGGCCAGACCACCGGCCCGTTCCCGGGGTACCTGGGCGTCGGCTTTTACGACCGCGATACGTTCGATCCCGAATCGCAGCGCGAACCGCTGATCACCCAGGCGGAAATCCTTACGGGTTATCTGTCGGGCAAGTATGAGCTCGGTTTCCTCGGCAACGCCGAAGTCTATGGCGAACTGCTCGCGACGCGCCGTAAATCGGCATCGCCGCTCTATCGCCAGCTCTCGCTGGATTATGTGCGCGGCAGCCCGCTGCTTCCGGTCGATCTGCGTAACGGTGCGTTCTTGAACCCCAACTCGACGTCGGGCGGCAAGATCGTTGCGGCCCGCGCCTTCATCGGCTTCGGTCTGACCGATTCGTCGCAGCAGGTCGATTATGTTCGCGCTTCGGGCGGCATCCGCGGCGACTTCTTCCTGCCCGGATGGCGTTATGACGCTTATGCTGGCAAGTCGTGGAACGATGGCACCTACGAAATCCAGTCGTTCCTGACCGATCGCCTGGCGGCTTCGCTCGACGTCGTGGCCAATGGTGACGGAACGTTCAGCTGCGCCAGCGCGGCGATCAATCCGAACTGCGTCGCAGCGCCGGCACTTTCGGCTGATGTCATCGGCGGTAAGCTGCCGCAGGATTTCAAGGACTGGATCCTCGTCAACACGATCGGCAAGACCCAGTTCCGCGAAACGACCTTCTCGTTCAACATCGACGGTCCGGTCGCTGCGCTGCCCGGCGGCGATGCCCAGCTTGCGCTTGGCGTCGAATATCGCCGCCAGAGCATCAACGACCAGCCCGATGCCAACTCGATCAACGGTAACCTGCTGGGTCTGACGGCGGCGACCCCGACCGTCGGCAAGGACAACGTCAAGGAAATCTATGGCGAATTGTTCCTGCCGATCCTATCGGATGTCCCCGGCTTCTATCGTCTGAACCTGACGGGTTCGCTGCGTTACACCGACTATGCGTCTTACGGTTCGGACACGACCTACAAGATCGCGGCCGAGTGGGAACCGATCCGTGGCGTCGGCTTCCGCGGCAGCTATGGCACGTCCTACCGTGCTCCGGCGCTTGCGGAACAGTTCCTGGGCGCGACCAGCGGCTTCCTGAGCAGCACCCTCGATCCCTGTGACGATCCGGGCACGTCGCCGACGGGCCAGATCATCGCGGCGAACTGTTTGTCGATCGGCCTTGGACCGAGCTTCACGCAGACCAGCGGCATCACCACGTTCCGCGTTGGCGGTGCGGATGCCGGCCTGAAGGCGGAAACCTCGAAGAACTGGTCGGTTGGCGTCGTCCTCCGCCCGGTCCTGCCGGAATCGGTCGGCCAGCTTTCGCTGTCGCTCGATTACTTCGACGTGAAGGTGTCGAACGGCGTTGCTGATCTCTCGGCTTCGACGATCCTCAACCGTTGCTATTCGGATCCGAACTTCGACGGAACCTCGGGCTTCTGCCGCTTCGTCAACCGCGATGCGAACAACGCTCTTCAGGTGACCAGCAGCTACGTGAACCTGTCGGAAGACATCGTGAAGGGCTTTGAGTTCAACGGCCGTTATGCCCGCGATCTCTTCGGCGGCCGCTTCACGCTGAACGCCAACATCACGAAGTATACCGAGCAGTCGAGCCGCCTCTTCCCCGAAGAGTTCCT
>OFTY01000213.1_pt1 | contig 59944 bp, 50 predicted proteins | sample 1775061 | NCBI WGS metagenome assembly OFTY01 (sample SAMN08195773, study PRJEB24354) | sludge metagenome | isolation source: sludge from phenol fed wastewater aerobic bioreactor B | place: India: Nagpur | collected 2016-09-16 | reverse complement strand
AAGCAGAAGACGGCATACGAGATGCTTAGCTGTGACTGGAGTTCAGACGTGTGCTCTTCCGATCTCTCTGAAGTTCGGAGACCTCCTTGTCAACCTATCAACTTGCCAACCTGTCAACTAATAGTCAACCTATCACCTCATGAGGCCGGGGTTGATCCTGATGAACGCCTGATAAGCCCAGGGCGTTTTTCCATACAGGCTGTTGAGTTTGTTATCGTGCATATATAAGGTAGCCTGCGTGCCTATCGAAAAATCAGTTTTACCCAGGCTGAACAGCTTCCTGTTCACACCGAGTGTGATGGCATGCACGGAAAATTTCGCATCATGCCCGTAGATCGCTTCATCGAGTACCAGTTCTTCTGCTGATTTTTCCACGAATTCATATTTACCGTAGATCGCATTTTTGTTGAACGTGTAAGCCGATTCCAGCAATACGGAATGTTCCTGGTGATCTTTGTCGACCCGGTTATAACCCCATATCAACGCGGAGTTCAGCATGCTGCCCTTCCCCAACCTTTTGGCATGAATGACAGAGGCATTGGTACGCCGGATATCTTCATCAGGATGCAATGGCTCCGGACTTTTGATGAATCCCTGCGATACCTGCAAGGCCCATTCTTTGGAAGGATTGTAGGAAACGCGCACCGACCAGGAATCGAAACGCGCCTTATCGAAGTTGTAACGGTCTTCATCCGGCTCACGGCCCGTAAAGGATGATCCTTCGATCTTGAAGTCCTTATACCTCACCCCTACCGTGGCCACCCCGAAAGTGATATGCGTGGCATCCTGCCAGTGATGGCCCAGCGGCGCATCGGGATTGTAGAGGCTCGATGGACGGTGCATGAAGGCAGTACCTCCCAGGGCCGGTTCACCAGGGTAACCGAAATAGCCGAATACGTCGATATCCTTGTTGATGGCATGTGTATAACCGACCGACAGCTCTGCGAATAGATCATGCGGATGTTGACGGTCTACCAGTGGTTTTCCTTTCCAGGTTTCGCCCGACTGGAATAATAACGGGTATCCATCCCCGCCCATCACGAGCCTGTCGAAGGAGATCATGGCGCTAAAACGAAAGAGCCCATTTTTCCCAACGGCCGTTTGTCCCATGCCCATGATCCAGTTGGGAGCGTCGAAGGAAAATCCACCGCGACTGCCCACACGGGCAATATCCTGGTTATTGTAGCGCAGGAACAAATTGCCATGCAGCATATACATCCATTTTGGAGTATGGAACATATAGCCGTACATCGGCGCATTGTCGGGCAGCCAGGCCGTTCCCGAACCATTACGGTTCATGGGAAGATTGCGGCTGAATGCGTGTGACATCGATCCCTGTCCCTGTATGCCATGTTCATGCTCCATGGAGTGCATAGGCATGTCCATCTGCATCTCCTCTTTCGGTTTCGTAGTGTCTTTCTTCATCTGCTCATGATGCTCATGTTGCGCAGTAGCCTGCAAAGAGGCCACCGCAAAAATGAATACCACTGGTAAGATCTTTTTCATGGTAGAAGATTGTTTTTGATCAATGCTGCTCGCTAAGCACGTAATTGCCATATTTCTTTACAGCTTCGGCCAGGGTGCCGGTATCGATATGATGCTCCATAGTAACGGTAACGGTAGCCTGAGGGGCCTCTCTTTTCACTTCGGCTTTTACCACCCCCGGTACAGATTCCAATGCCTTTTGAACGTTGGCGGCACAACCACCACAAGTAATGCCTGATACTAAATACTGATGTGTCATAATGGATGAATTTTATAACACAAAGCTATTGGGATCTCCGGGGGTAGTGTTACACTATTGTGGATCAGGGTTACATGATTTGGGAGTTGGCAGTCGGCAATTGGCAGTTGGCAGTTGTTGAACCCAAGCAATCGAAAAGCCACTATTAAATCTTGCAGTTACCCGACTGCCAATTGCCAATTGCAAACTGCCAACTCCCAATTGCCCGCTGCTCACTCACACCTCATCCAGCGGCTTCCGCTCTCCCCGCAAACTCTTGAACTGGCTCGGCGTCATGCCGGTCACCTTTTTGAACTGATTGCTGAGATGCGCTACACTGCTGTATCCCAGGTCGAAGGCGATCTGGGTCAAACTTTTCTCATCATATACCAACAGCTCTTTTGTGCGCTCTATCTTCTGCAGGATGAAAAATTGCTCGATAGTGATGCCTTCCACTTCGGAAAACAATTTGCTGAGCGCGGAATAATCTTTGTAGAGGGTCTTCGAGAGGTAATCCGACAGGTTCTGTTTTTCCAACTGTTCCGGGTCCTGCACCAGTTGAATGATCAGGGTCTTGATCTGTTCGATCAGTTGGGATGAGCGGTCGCTGATCAGCTCGAACCCGAATTCATGGAGTTTTTTTTCGATCATGCCTACCTGTTCAGGGCTTGCATCATTTTTCAACTCCACTTCGCCGAGCCGCATCACCATCACGTCGTGCCCCAGCTTTTCCAGTTCGGTCTTCACTACCCATTTACAACGGTTACAAACCATGTTCTTTATATGTAATAGCATAGCAATGATTTAATCATTAACGCATCCATTTTAAACGAAGGCTGTTCCCGATCACCGATACAGAGCTCAATGCCATCGCTGCACCGGCGATCATCGGGTTGAGCAGGAATCCATTCACAGGATACAGCACACCTGCGGCCAATGGTATGCCGATCAGGTTATAGATAAATGCCCAGAACAGGTTCTGCCTGATGGCACGTACTGTTCTGCGTGATAAGGTCAGCGCTTTCGGGATCTGCTGCAGGTCGGATGAGATGAGGCTCATTCCGGCCGTTTCGATGGCTATATCGGACCCCTTGCCCATCGCAATGCTGATATTGGCTTGTGCGAGCGCCTGTGAATCATTGATACCATCGCCCACCATGGCCACTGTTTTACCTTGCTGTTGCAACAGTTTCACGAAGGCCGCTTTATCGGCAGGCAGCGCTTCTGCCCTGAAATCGTCAATGCCTACCTGCGCGGCAACGGCAGCAGCCGTCTGCCGGTTATCACCGGTGAACATGTATACATCGATCCCCATTCTTTTCAACGCCACGACTGCTTCTTTGGAGCCGGGCTTTATTTCATCGGCGATAGCGATCATGGCCAGCACTTTCCCATCCTGCGCAAACCCGATCACCGTCTTCGCCTCACTACTCCATTGCTTCCCTGCTTTTTGCAGTTCGGCCGGAATGTCCATTCCCAGTTCTTCCGCCATTTTATAGCTTCCAACAGTATAGCGTGTGTCGCCGATCATGGCCTGCACACCCTTTCCGGTTATACTTTCAAAATTATACAATGCCAGCGTGCCGTCGGCGCTCTTTTGGAGGTGCTTCACCACAGCGGCGGCCAGCGGATGCTCGGACCTCAGCTCCAGGGAGAGCAGGATCGATTCCAGTTCAGCCTGCATCGGCAAAGCGGTCCCCTTCCATTTTATATCCGTCACCACCGGTTTGCCCTGGGTAAGAGTACCGGTTTTGTCGAGCACGATCGCATTGACGGTATGTCCCACTTCCAGGCTCTCTGCATCTTTGATCAGGATACCTTCCTCCGCTCCTTTTCCCACACCAACCATGATGGCCGTAGGGGTTGCCAATCCTAACGCACATGGACATGCGATCACCAGTACCGTGACCATCGCCAGCAATCCCTGCGTGAGCGTATTGGGCCCGCCGGCGATCAGCCAGATCACGAGCGCCAGTAATGCGATCCCGATAACGATCGGTACAAATATCCCGGCGATCTTGTCCACCAGTTTCTGCACCGGCGCCTTGGAACCCTGCGCTTCCTGCACCATGCGGATGATGCCGGCCAGCATGGTCTCGCTTCCCACCTTTACTGCCTGCAAATGGAAGCTCCCCTGCTGGTTGATGGTGCCGGCAAATACGTCGGCCCCTTTTTCCTTGAGTACCGGTACCGGCTCTCCAGATAGCATCGATTCATCCACATAAGATGCTCCGTCGAGCACTTTTCCGTCTACCGGTACTTTCTCCCCTGCACGCACCATAATGGTATCCCCGATCAATACCTGCGCCACCGGGATCTCCTCCTGCCTGCCTTCGCGGACCACGCGCACTGTTTTCGGCTGCAACCCGATCAGCTTCCTGATTGCGGAAGATGTATTCGATTTGGCCCTTTGTTCCAGCAGTTTGCCCAGCATGATAAAGACGATCACTACAGCGCTTGCTTCAAAATATACGTGCGGATGTAATCCTCTTGCATGCCAGAACGAAGGGTATAAAGTATTGAATACACTGAACACATAAGCGATACCTGTGCTCAAAGCCACCAGTGTATCCATATTCGCTTTGCGATGTTTGGCCTGTTTCCAGGCGTTGAAAAAGAATGAGCGGCCGAATACGAACAGCACAGGGGTGGTGAGCGCCCACATGATATAGTTGGCATAGGGCATGTCCATAAGAAACATCCCGATGACGGCCACAGGCAATGTAAGCAGGGCAGCAAGCTGTGTTTTACGGCGCAGGCCCCGGTATTCCTTTGCCTGCACTTCTTCCTGTTTGGCAGTGGCATTTTCTTCATCGATGATCAGGTCGTAGCCGATCGAGCGTACTACCTGCTGCATGGCTGTGGTGTCGATCCGGGCGGGATCATAATCCACGCTCAATGTCTGCCCTGCAAAGTTCACGGCAGCCTGTTCCACTCCTTCCTGCGCACCTACCATCGATTCAACGCTTACCGCACAGGCGGCACAGCTCATCCCCGTTACGGGGATCACTTTATGTACTGTATTTTTTACTACTGCTTCCATAGTATTTTGTTATCCTACAAAACTACAATGGGGCTTTAGCGCGCTCTTTACACTTTTATTGAATTCATTTACAGAATTTGGGGAGGTTGAAAAGTTAACAAGTTGAAAGGTTGATAAGGAGTACCCTCAATTCGGAAATTCCCTTGTCAACTTGTTAACCTGTTAACCTTTCAACCCGATGTTCCCTACAACGCATTCAGGAACACATACTCGAAGCTCACCAGCCAGCTCCTTTCCGCCATACGGTGCATATCGCTATTGAGCTGAAAGCGATAGCCCAGGTTCAGTTTGGCATTGCTGTTGAAGATCAGTTGCACGGCCGGCGCCAGGTCAACATAAAAATGGCGCTTGTCGAGCGTTTGCTGTCCGAGCAGTTCCGTATAAATGTTGAGGTTGGTTTGCTTGTAGCTGGTATAGGAACGGGGCAGTAATAAATAGCCGGCCGACAAACTATAGTTGAACGATCGATACGGATAAGGATCTTCCCCACCGCCAATGATCGTTGGCTTCTCCGATAAGACCTGGAGGTAGCTCAACGTGGAGGAGACTGCCAGCTTATCCCACAACTGCGTTATCACCACGCCACCCTGCACGCCGCTCTGGTCGCCCTCCAGGCTCAGTTCATCATAATACACACGGTTACGGATATGCGATATTTCACTAAAGGCAGCGATCCGGAAATGCTGGTGTACATCATCCAGCGAAAGGAAACGGTACTTGGCATAGAGCCGCACACTCTCCCAGCGGAGGCGGTCGCTGTACATATCGGAAAAGCTGGCCGCGCCGTGCACCATCCATTTCTTGCTGAGCCCTAACATGATCTCCGGTGTATGCCGCTGCTCGATCTTGTCGGTATGCAAAGACCTCAGCAGCTTTGTACTGTATTTAGCGCTGATCGATTTCGAAGGCATATTCGAAGCCGGCTCGGTGAACACATAGAGCTCCTGCCCATACATGCGCAGCCCTGCCATCAGCAGGATAGCAATGCCTGTTACTATTTTCATACCATTAGATCGTTACATGATAGATACGTGTATTGGCCGTGATTCCGTCCTTCGTGCAACAGGCCCCGGCCCTGCCGGACTGCACACAGCTCATTTTGCTGGCAGCGCTGTACTTTTTGAATTCCCTGGCGCTGAGGTAATCCTTGTCGACCAGCACGAGCGATCGCTCACCTTCCAGGGTCTGGGCCTTCACGCCGAGGAAATGGAAGGTCTTGCCATCGATCACCACGTGGGCATCATTCTGAATGCTCACCGGTGCAAATTTCCCGGTAACGGTCAGTTTGGCCACCGAGAAGCCTGCATCTTCGACCGCTTTTTTCAACTGGTCGAAATCGACTTCAGCACCAGGCTTGAAACTGATATTGAAAGTGGATGTTTTGATATCCGGTTCCACTGAACCGATGAATGATAATTTTTCGAGTGCTTTATTGATGGCCTTTGTGCACATGGCACAGGTAAGGCCAGCAGCCTGCAATCCGGCGCCTGTGAATTGCGCCATCAGGCCCGAACTGATCAGGGCCAGTGCCGCAACAAAAAAGATCTTTTTCATGATACATGCTTTTACAATGATGAAATGGGCTTAGTGCGATCCCTTCTTCGCAGAAGCGGAATCAGCCGGTTTGCGCTCATACTGGCAGCATTCATGCAGCTTGTCGTAAGCCTCTTTGCTTGCCCGCTCATCACGTGTATCATATCCTGAGCCGGCAATTGCCTGCTGGATCTTTTTGTTGTCTGTTTTTTTAGGATCGTATGCGATCACCAGCATCTTGGTCTCTGTATCCCAATTGGCCACGGTGGCGCCTGCTGTTTTTGCAGATTTCTCGATGGTCTTTTTACACATACCGCATTCGCCCCATACTTTCAATGTATCTTTTTTCAATGAAGTGCTTTGGGCGTTTACAGTGATAGCAGCAGCGAAGAAAAATATAGACAGGAAAATAAACAATTTCATATTAATTAGTTTTCAGCATTGATAAAATTGGTTTGTAAATAAAAAATCCCGGCCGTCGATAGTCATGAATACATCACTATTGCTGGCAGGTATCAAATCCTGAAAACATTATTGAGCAGGTAAAGCGGTTGCTGCGCTTTACCGGGAGGAGCGTTTGCGTAGGAATGGTAAAGCTTGTTCTGCACTGACAGTGTCATGCCGGGTATGAGTGGTTGGGAAGGCAGGATCACCGGTGCTTCTATCAGTTGTACCTGTGTTTTTACCCACTGGTGTGCATCCTGCACTTTCACCAGTTTGGATTCGGTATGGCAGCAGCCTTTCTTTTTGGCGCTTTCCTTCATACCACATTTACCGCATTGGTCATGATTGTCATAACCATAATCCACGGATGCCAGGCTGCCCATGCAATAATGGAGGTTGACAGGCACACCACTGGTAACGGTGATATAAAGAATGGCTAATATGAAGATGATGCCTTTGCGCATGCCCGACAAAGATACAAAAAAGTCCAAAATGGTATTAATTCACAAAAACCCAGAAGATCCCCACCCGTATCTGCAATCCCGGGTACGGGTAATTGAAGGTGGGCACATTATTATTGACGAAACCGCCTTTCGTTGGACTGAGGGTATTGAGGTTCTCGGCCCGTACATAGGCTGTGAAAGTTTTGATGCGAAAATGCAGGTAAGCGCTGATATCCGGCATTTTCAATTTCACATTGGCAGTGTCCTGGAAATAATATTGTCCCTGCAATGGCGAATAACCAGGAGCCTTATACGAAGTGAAATACCTGAACTCCAGCCCGAAGCTGGTATTGAGGTTCTTGAAACCTAAGTTACCATCATACCCTACCTGGTTCCTCGTGGTGAAGAGCGGCATATTCACCGGGCCATTGCCCGCCCTTTGCTGGACCACGATCCAGGTGCGCCAGTTCCAGTTCCTGTATATCCGCACCTGTTTTTCTGCCGTGATCTGCAATACATTGAAAACACCGGAAGCCTGGTCGGGTTTGTAAAAATCCCTGCGGTATGCCTGGTTGGTGACCAGGTAATAGCTGGCGCCTATTTTCAGCTTTTGGGAAGGCATGTCGAGCGATCCGAATATATTGGTGATATTTTCTTTCTTGAAAGTGGCCGGACTGCCCATATAAAAATTGCTGATAGGGTCAAAAACGAGCGATGGCGTGCGGTTCACGTTCTGGAATCCGAGTTGAAGGTAACCTATCCGGCGGCTGATCAATCGTTTCAGACTGATATAGGCATTGTAATTACCGGCATTGTAACCGCTCACATAAAAATTACCGAAGGCTTCCATATCCCATTTCTGATTGCGGGTCTTGTTGCGGTATTCGCCATGCACAAAGAAATTGTACCGGCTGGTGCTGCCGCGGGAAATATAGGTGGAATCGAACTTACCACTGATATTCTCGAACGTGGCTCCCACCTTGATGAACTGCGCGGCATTCTTCGCATCGGGGAATTGGTAGAATGAAAGATCATTGACCAGCACTTTCCAGGAATCCTGCCAAAAGATCGTATCCGGATTACTGCGTTCCAGCTTCAGGTTATAATTGCTGGCATACCATAGACTGTCTGCATAGGGGTCCCGGAAACGGTACTTATAGGTGTTATAGCTGATGGTATGCTCTATCCGTAATCTGGGGTAGAAAAGCGGGATCACTGTTGAATCCGTCACGATCGAATCTTTCTGCCCCAGGTCATACTGCTGTCGCATCATGTAGGTAGCATTGGTATAAAAACTACCGGGGTTGATATTGGTGCTGAAGAAATTGCGGGCGCCCGGCGTGTTCAGCCCCAGTTGAGTGGGGATGGTCGACCTTTCATTGAATGCGGCACTGTCGAGATATGGTTGATCGGTCTTGATACCACCATTCTCCCCTGCCTGCAGTTTGTTGCCCACCAGCACGAAGAAATTCTGGTATCGCTTATTCTTAGACTGGTACCAGGAATGGAACCGGTAATTGTTGTGATTGGTATTCTGGTTCTGGAAAAATCCGGGAGAATTGATCAGCCGGTATTGAAAGCCTGCATTCCAGTTCGGGCGAATATTCTGCGTATGGGTGAGCACGATCAACTGCTCGGACTTGGCGCCCAGCAGGTAATCGGCTTCGGAGTAGGGCCTGGTGGTATTATAGAATTTCGTTTCACTGACAGTGAAATTATAAATATCGAAGGCATGAAATCCCGGATCGAAGCCCGGCTGCATATTGGGTGTGTAGATCAGGCTGCGGGAGGCAGTGCCTAAGTTGCCGAGGGTAACATGATGCCAGGGGACCGGGAATTTCTGGGTGAAATCATAGATGGAAGAATCGAAGCCGCGCATCCGGCTCGAATCGAGATAACGGAAACGGATAGTGATGGAATCTTCGAGCCCGGTGCGGTGTGCAAAGCTGTCTGCTTTTCCACCTGCCTGGCGGCCCATCCTCCCCATGCCCTGCATACGCCGGATCACATCATCCTGGGCCATGGCGGAATGCATGAGGCCCGTGAGCAGTAAAAAGACAATAAGGATGATATTACGATTCCTCAACACGTATTCCTTTGATTTACGAGGCGCCAAATTAGTGATTAATAATTATTTTACCGGCTGGCGCAATAACGGATTAACACAGACTTTGCATTAGTGATCAGAATGAGCGGACCAGCTCCGTGAAAATGGCCGTGAGCCTGGGCTCCGCTGCTTTCGCTGCTTCGAGCACTTCCTGGTGCGTGATCACATTTTCTTCTTCCCGGATGCCCAGGTCGGTGATCACACTGATAGCAGCAACCGTTAAACCTGCATGGATGGCGGTGATCACTTCCTGCACAGTGCTCATCCCTACTGCATCAGCGCCCACCAGGTGGATCATTTTGTATTCGGCCCTGGTTTCGAACGTGGGACCTGTTACACCGAAATAAACCCCTTCCTTTATATCGATCTTCAATCCCGACGCAATTGTTTTTATACGCTGCACCATTTCCTTGTTATAAGGTTCACTCATATCGGGGAAGCGCGGGCCCAGTTCGGCATAGTTCGGGCCCAGCAGGGGGTTGACGATCGCAAAGCTGATATGGTCGGTGATCACCATCAGGTCGCCCACTTTGAAAGAGGGGTTCACGCCACCCGCTGCATTGGAGATCAGGAGTTGTTTGATGCCGAGGGATCTCATGACCCGGATGGGATAGGCCACCTGTTCGGCAGAATAGCCTTCATAAAAATGGAACCTCCCGGCCATGGCCACGATGCGCTTGCCGGCGATCTGTCCGAAGATGAGCCTGCCATGATGCCCATCCACAGTGGATACCGGGAAATGGGGGACCTCTTCATAAGGTATCTCTTTTTCAACCTCGATCTGCGCAGCAAAATTTCCAAGCCCGCTGCCCAATACGATACCGGTTTCCGGATGATGGGGATATATCTGTTGCAGGAAGGCGGTAGTTTCCTGCAATTGTTGGATGATATTGGTCATAGATGCGCAAATATAGCTGTTTGTTAGTTTGACTTTTCTATTCCCTTAATCTGCCCTATTTTCGCCAAAAATTTTCCCGCATGAATCTCCACGAGTACCAGGCGAAAGAATTACTGAAAAAATACAATGTTCCTGTACAGGAAGGCATTCCGGTCGACAGGGCAGATGCGGCTGAAGAAGCCTACAAGAATCTGAAAGTGCAGTTCGGCAATAATTTCGCCGTGGTAAAGGCGCAGATCCATGCCGGCGGCCGTGGTAAAGGCAAGATCAAGGGTACCGAGCAACGTGGCGTGGCCGTTGGAAAAAATGCTGAAGAGATCAAACAGATCGCTTCCAATATCCTGGGAGGCACACTGGTCACTATCCAGACAGGGCCTGCCGGAAAAGTGGTGAACAAGATATTGGTGGCGCAGGATGTTTATTATCCCGGCCCCAATCCTACCAAAGAATTTTATCTCTCCATCCTGCTCGACCGCGCCAAAGGTCAGAATGTGATCATGTACAGCACCGAAGGCGGTGTGAACATCGAAGATGTGGCCCATGACACACCGGAAAAGATCTTCAAGGAATGGGTACATCCCAGTGGTGGACTGCTCCCCTTCCAGGCAAGGAAGATCGCTTTCAACCTCGGACTGAAAGGCGAAGCGTTCAAGAATTGCGTGAAGTTCGTTACCAGCTTATACAATGCTTATGTAGGGCTCGATTGCAGCATGCTCGAGATCAATCCGCTGTTCAAAACGTCCGACGAGAAGATCATTGCCGTGGATTGCAAGCTGAACCTCGACGATAATGCGCTCATGCGCCATCCCGACCTGGAAGCCCTGCGCGATATCAGCGAAGAAGACCCTACCGAAGTGGAGGCAGGAAAATACAACCTCAATTTCGTGAAGCTGGATGGTAATGTGGGCTGTATGGTGAATGGGGCCGGACTGGCCATGGCCACTATGGACATGATCAAACTCAGCGGTGGTGAACCTGCCAATTTCCTCGATGTAGGCGGTACGGCCAATGCACAGACCGTGGAAGCAGGTTTCCGCATTATCCTGAAAGATCCCAATGTAAAAGCCATTCTCATCAATATCTTCGGTGGTATCGTTCGCTGCGACCGTGTGGCGCAGGGCGTGATCGATGCCTATAAGTCGATCGGCAATATTAAAGTGCCGATCATCGTACGCCTCCAGGGCACCAATGCAGAAGAAGCCAAAAAGCTGATCGAAGAGAGCGGGCTGAAAGTACAGTCTGCCATCCTGCTCAGTGAAGCGGCCGCATTGGTGAAGAAGGCTGTAGCCTGAGAAAATAATAATACTATAATAGCACGATGAACCCCGCTCCAAGGAACGGGGTTCATCATTTTCAGTCAGTCTTTCGCCTCAGCCAATTCCCGCTTCATCCACCCGATCATTTTCATGGTATAGCTATGGATGCCGCCGAGCAGCCTTTCATACTCCGCATTGCTCAGATGAGCAGGTTTTTCCTCCAGTGAGTACATCCCTGTTCTTTCAGTGGGCCTTCCCTGGAACTCATGGATCAAATACTCATATCCATTATCAGTGGTGAGGATATCGTATTGCAGGTTGATGGGGATATTCTGGTAGAGGAGCCCACGCTTCAGCCGGATCTGAATATATCCAATGCCTGTGGTGAGCGTACCTGCGGGTTGCTGGCTGCTATATACCGTGTCCCAGTGCACAAGGAACGGCTGCCTGTAAAAATTGCGGACCCTTTCGGGGAGGGAGCCAGAGATGGCCTTATCGGCCGGGATGGTCTGCCGGTATTCAAAATGGCCGGCAGCATTGCGCGGTATCTGTGCCGCGGCCTGCATGGAGATGATGAGCAATATCCAGCAAAAGGGATGTTTTGTCTGAACCATGATTTAAAGGATTTTATGGATTGGGAGGAAAATTCGCCGGGTGAATAAATTTTTTTAGATAAATATTTTTATTAAAATGGTGTATCCCCAATCTTCAACGACCTTTCCTCCCAATCCATAAAATCCTTTAAATCATGGTTCAGACAACTAACCCGTTCTTTTGATGGAATATTCTTTCACTTCATAGATGGGACTGAACAGGTATATCTTCCCCGTGCTGACCTCGATGCATTGATAACGCTTCCGCAGTTTTTTCCCCTTTTTGAAGATCCTCCCCTCCCCGATATCGAATAGCTGGCCTTCGGGCAATTGTTCTACCATCACGAGGCCGTTACCGGATTGATCATATCTTTTCAGGATGCGCATCAACCCCTCATCGGCGCAACTGCTGGCCGGGAGATCGTGCATGGATTGCTGCAAGGCGTTCTCTATATCTGCCGGGAAAATATGATGTACAATAAAATCCTGTAACAGGGAAGCATATACGCCCTTCCATTCCTTGCCATGTGCCTGTACCCTGTTCCCATATTTCATGAAAGTGACCAGGTGGGCCAGTTCATGGATCAGGGTGATCAGGAAGGAATATTGATTGAGATTGCCGTTGATACTGATCCGATGGGTTTTATAGAGAGTGGCGTGGCGGTAATCGCCCAGTATGCTCTTACGTTGGCGGGTGATGGTGAGATGGACTTTGTAATGGTTCAGGTATTCCAGCACCCTGGGTGCTGAACCGGCCGGGATGAACCGGCTGAGATGATCCAATGGGGCTTCCCTTTTAGACATTCTTTTGCTGCTTGCTGAGTTTCAACAGGACCGATACTTCTGCAAAAGTATAGAGGAAATACAGGAACATACACATATAAATAGCCCCTTTGCTCACATCTTTTTTTACACTGAAAATATAGATGAAAGCCGCCAGCAGGCAGATCATGAGTTTGGCGAACATGCCACCATAGACCATCCTGAGAAAAGCCTGGTTATTCCTGTTGCGGATGCCTTTTTGGTACAGGTAAAATGAAATAAGGGTGGCCGTGAAAAGGATCAGGTTGCCACCGATACATACATTGGTATCGATCCCCCAGCTATCCAACCGGGAACGCAGGGCAATAAATAGCCCGTTGGTGATCACGAACAGGATGGTCAGGGGAAGAAAGGTCCGGGAAGCTGATATATTTTCCATGCCGCAAAGGTAAGCATGAAATGGAATAACATTCAAGCTCCCGCCACCACGAACTTCTCCGTTTTCTTATCCGCCAGGCTATTGCCGGTATTGGCAGAAAGGTTGTTCTCACTATTATTCATGTGGCACTGGCCGTTGAAGTTGGCGCTGGGCTCTATTTGCAGCTTGCCGGCATGGATATTTCCATTCACCTGGCAACCGCCTTTGAGTTGTAATAGTTCCTTTACACGGATGGTGCCCGTCACTTTACCCATGATATCTGCCTGCTGGCCACCTACATCGCCATTGACAACTCCATTGGAGCCTATGACCACTTTGGCGGTGCATTGAATATTTCCCTGTAAAGTGCCGTCGATGCGGATATCACCGTTACTCGTGATATCGCCTTTGAGGGTAGTGCCTGCTGCAATGATGCTGGCGCCGCTGGGAGTAGGAGCTTCGTGCGTGGTTTCGGATTTGGATTTGTTGTTGAACATATGATATGGTTTTAATCATCGATCGTTTCAGGCTTCGGAATATCCAGGGCAGTTGTATCCAGTTTCACGGTCACATTGCCCTGCAATACGCTCTTCACATTGTCGAGATACTTGTCTTTGTATTTCATCACCTGTTCCAGGCTGTCTGTCCGCATTTTCAACTCCCTCAACTCCCGTGTGGCATTCACATCACCATATCCGGGAATATACATACGCAAAGGGGTGAAAACGATCAGCGCCACTGTAAGGCCAGTCAACAGCACAAAAATTGTGCTAAGTCCGATATACACACTCAACCTCGATAATTTGAATGTCACCACTTCCTCATAGGTATCGTCATTCATTACCACCAGGCGGTACCTGTTCTGTAATCGCTTCAGGGTTGAATTGGCGTCGAATTTAGCCATATTGCTTTTTCTGTTGTTTAAAGGTAATAAGTTAGGCTGAATTCCCTGCTACTGCGTGAACAAAAAAAATTAGCGCTATCTTTAAAATAATTTTATTGAATATCAGTTATTAATAGTTCAGTTAGGGAAGCAAATGAAGGTTTTGAACCGGATCATCATAGTATTATTTTTTTGTTATGCCTGGCGCCAGGACATAGCCGGGCAGGCTTTGTCATTCGATCTCAAAAAACCGGCCAAATACGAGAACAGAAAACTCGCTTCCGAAAAGACCGACGAAAAAAAATTCACCATCTGGCGGCGCTTCACCCAGAACGGCGTTACCAAGTTCAACTGGAATTTCAACGCACAGCAAAAACTGGATCAGGTGCTCGAAAGGGCCAAAGCCCAGCACCGCGATGATTATACCAGGCTCCTCTCCTTCTACAATTACGATCTCGACAAGACTGCTGCCGACCGCGATATCGATTCCGTGATCTACAAAGCCAATGCCGGCATCCTCATACATGACCTTCGGAATACCTGGATCGACAATCTCTACATGCTCATGGGCAAAGGCTTTTACTACAAAAAAATATTCGATACCGCATACCTTACCTTCCAATATGTGAACTATATCTATTCGCCTAAGGAAAAAGACGGTTACGATATTCCCATCGGCAGCAATGCCGCAGAAAGCAGCGGCGCTTTCACAATCTCCACCAAAGAAAAAACAGATCTATTCCATCGCGTATGGACCAGGCCGCCCAGCCGTAATGAATCTTTTGTATGGCAGATCAGGACCTATCTCGCCAATAATGAGCTGCCTGAAGCAGCCGGCATGATCGAGACATTGAAACATGATCCCAATTTTCCCGACAGGCTTAAAACAGACCTGAAAGAAGTACAGGCGCTTTATTTCTACAAACAGGAAATATACGACAGTGCTGCCGTGTACCTCGAACAGGCACTGCCCAATGCGGCCAACAAACGGGAAGAGGCCCGCTGGGAATACCTGATCGCACAACTCTATGAAAAAGTGAACAGGCCCGACCTGGCCTCCGGTTTTTATAAACGCGCCATCAATCATACCCTGGACCCCGTACTGGAACTGTATGCCAGGTTGAACTCCATCCGCCAGAACAAAGGCGATGATAAAGTGATCCAGGAAAATGTGAATGCCCTCGTAAAAATGGCCCGCAAAGACCGCTATACCAATTACCGCGATATCATTTATTATATGGCCGCACAGATCGAGCTGGAACGCGATAATGTGGCCGGCGCCAAAGCGCTCCTGCTGAAAGCCACACGCTACCCGGGACCTGAAGGCGACCTCACACAGAAATCGAAAGCTTTCCTCCAACTGGCAGAGCTCTCTTTCAACGAAAAGAACTATCGCGACGCCAAACGCTATTATGATAGCATCGCTACTCCCAGTGTTGCTGCGCTCGGCATCGACATGGTGGCGTTCGAAAAAAGAAAAGGAGTGCTCTCGAAGATCGCGGAGAACCAGGAGATCATTACCAGGCAGGACAGCCTCCAGCACCTGGCCGCCATGCCGGATGCCGAACGCGAAGCTTTCATCCGCAAGCTCGCCAAACAATTGCGAAAACAACAGGGCCTGAAGGAAGAAGAGCCTTTGACAGGCGGCAATATGAACCCGCTACTGGCAAAAGGCGATGCACCAGCCACCGATCTTTTCAACGATAACGCTAAAGGCGATTGGTATTTCTACAACCAATCCCAGAAATCCAAAGGATATAACGAGTTCAAAACAAAATGGGGCAACCGGAAGAACGTCGATAACTGGCGCCGCATCGCTGCCGTGAACCAGTCTATCAATAACCAGGCCGCCGCCGCAGGCAATCAGGACCTGGCCGTACAAGGTGGCAATATCAATACCGGCAGCACCAACGATTTCTCCTACGATGGATTGCTGAAAAATATACCGCTCACCGCCGAACAAATGACCAAATCGAACGATTCGATCGATAATGCACAGCTCCTCGTTGGAAAAACACTGATCGAAGGACTGGAAGATTATTCGTCTGCCATCACCACCCTCGAAGGGTTGTTGGAGCGCTTTCCCGAAAGCAGGAACAGGCCGGAAGCCCTGTTCCACCTGTATTATTGCTATTCCAAAACGGGCGACAGGCAGAAGGCGGATGCAATAGCCCGTGAGCTCAAGCAGAAATATCCGGGCACTGAATTTGAAAAGATCGTGTCGAACCCCAAAGGCAGTCAGGCCGACCAGGCAGCTAAAACGGATATGACCAAACGCTATGAAACGATCTACAACCTGTTTATAGAAGGCAGCTTCGATGAAGCACTGGCGCAGAAAAAAATAGCCGACAGCCTGTACAGCACCAACTACTGGACACCCCAGCTCCTGTATATTCAATCGGTTTACCATATCCGGCAGCGCCAGGATGATTCGGCCAGGACTGTTTTACAGAATATCCTCAATCTCTATCCTACTTCCCCACTCGCAGCCAAAGCACAGACCATGCTCGATGTGCTGGGCCGGAGGAAACAGATAGAAGATTATCTCACCCAACTCAAGATCGAAAGGCCGCAGGAAGACAGCCTGTCGAAGATCATAGAAGATGCTGCCGTGAAACCTATCGTGAAAGAGCCGCAGGCCGCGATCAACAAACCCGATCAGAAAAACGTGACCCCTCCACAGGCCCCGCCCCCGGTAGTTGCTGAAAAGAAACCGGAGCCGGAGAAAAAACCTGTGCCCGATAAGAACGCGATCGCCAAAAAAGATTCGCAACTGGTGCATATCGCTCCGCCTGCTCCCGGCAAACCGGCATTTACGTACGATCCCAATGCCCCACATTCGGTAGCGATCGTACTCAACAAGGTGGACCGCGTGTATGTTTCTGAAGCCAGGAATGCCTATAACCGGTATAACAAGGAGAAATATTATAATAAGGTAATGGAGGTCGGTAACCAGGATGTCAATGATACCCTCAAACTGGTTGTGATCAGTCCATTCGACAATGCCAATGCCGCCATCGACTACATGGAGAAAGCACGCAAAGTGGCGCCTACCGAAGTAGTGCCCTGGCTGCCGGCCGGCAAATATTCATTCATCATCATTACCGCACCCAACCTGGAATTGTTAAAGAACACCAAAGACATCGAGGCATACCGGCAGTTCCTGACACAGGCATTCCCCGGGAAGTTTTGATAACTAAGAGATTACCTCTTTTAACCTCTTATCATTATTTTCGGGTGTAATTTTTGCAGTTAGGGGGCTATATTCCTGGAACCTAAAAAGTTAATTTTTTATATATGACCCGACCTATCCGGATCTTTTGGCGAATTTTTTTGTATGGCTTTCTCGCCTTTATCCTCTTCATTATTCTCATCAACCTGGGTGTGTTCGGTAAGATGCCTTCCCTGGCCCAATTGGAGAACCCTTCCATTATGCTGGCCTCCGAAGTATTTGGCGACGATGGCACACCCATGGGCAAATATTATAAGGAACGCGGCAACCGCAGCAATGTGAAGTTCAAGGATATTTCAAAATACGTGGTGGACGCACTGGTAGCTACGGAAGACGAACGCTTCTATGAACATTCCGGTGTGGACGGCCGCAGTATCGCACGCGCGGTCCTCAAACTGGGCCGTGACGGCGGTGGCAGCACCATCACGCAGCAGTTGGCCCTGAATATGTTCAACAACAGGCGTGCCTCCAATCCACTCGTGCGTATTATCCAGAAAATAAAGGAGAATATCATTGCCATCAAACTGGAACGCAATTTCACCAAGCAGGAGATCCTCGCCCTCTACCTGAATACGGTTTCTTTCAGTGATAACGTATATGGTATTCGTAATGCGGCCCGCACTTTCTTCTCCAAAGAGCCCGACAGGCTCAGTGTGGAAGAAGCGGCCGTTTTGATAGGGATGCAGAAAGCCACCGGCACCTATAATCCGCGCACCAATTACAAAGCGGCATTCGACAGGCGCAATACAGTGCTCGATCAGATGGTACGGAATAACTACCTGAGCCCTGCCACGGCCACCACACTCAAAAAAGAACCCATCCGCCTCAATTATAAAAAGCTCGATGAGAACAATGGCATTGCACCTTATTTCCTCGATGTGATCCGCACTGATCTCAAAGCCTGGTGTAAAGACCATAAGAAAGATAATGGCGAGAATTACGATCTCTATGAGGATGGTCTCCGCATTTACACCACCATCAATCCGCGCATGCAATTATATGCGGAAGAAGCGGTAGCCCGCCACATGCCGGTATTGCAGCGGGTACTGAGCGCACAGAAAAGCATCAAAACAGATGCGGTATGGAAAGACCACCAGAATGTGCTCGATGCCGCTATGAAGAACAGCGATCGCTGGAGGAACCTGGAAGATGCGGGACTGAGCGACGCAGAGATCAAAAAGACCTTCTTTGAAAAAGTACAGATGAAAGTTTTTGCGTGGAACCCGAAAAGAGAAAAAGATACTACGATGACCCCGATGGATTCCATCAAATACCACCGCGAAATGTTGCAGACAGCTTTCATGGTCACCGATCCGCTGAGCGGACAGGTAAAAGCCTGGGTAGGGGGAACGGACTTCAAGAATTTCAAATTCGATCATGCCAACCTGAAGACCAAAAGGCAGGTGGGCTCTGCCATCAAACCATTCCTGTATTCACTGGCCATCGAGGAATATGGTTTCACACCCGAAACCCAATGCGAAGCCACACAACAATATTTCCCCGGATCGGGATATGTGCCGGCTAAAAATACCGGCAGAACCGGAACGCGCAGCATGGCCACCGGCCTGGCCTGGTCGATCAATGAAGTGGCTGCCTATATCATCAAACAAACCACGCCTCAACGTTTCGCCGAATTCCTGAAGCAGATCAATATCCCTACCAAAGTGGAGCCCTACCCTTCCATCGCCCTGGGCTCCTGCGACCTCTCATTATATGAAATGATGTGGGGCTATTCCATGTTCCCATCAGGAGGTTTCAGCACCAAGCCTGTATACATTACCCGCATCGAAGACAAGAACGGGAATGTGCTGGCCCGCTTCGATACTGAACGCAAGGAAGTGATCAGTCAAACCACGGCCTACACCATGACCCGCATGATGCAGGGTGTGGTGGACTTCGGGACCGCAGCCGGACTGCGCGGGCGGTTAGGCGTAGCCGAAATGGGCGGTAAAACAGGTACTACCAATGATAATTCAGATGCCTGGTTCATGGGCTTCACCCCGCAATTGATGGGCGGCGTATGGATCGGTTGTGATGACAGGTTCATCAGGCTGGAAAGCGGGTTGGGCTATGGTGGACAAGCGGCACGCCCCATCTGGGAATATTTCTTCCAGAAAGCATTCGGCGATAAAACGCTGGGGCTCGACAAACAGTCGAAATTCGTGCAGCCCGAGAACATGAAGACGGAAATGTACTACGATTATTATAATATCATAGAACACAATCCTCCGCCCGGCGCTGAAGGCGAGAACGTTGGCAATGGCGGCGCCAATGAATACCTGAGCACGCCCGATACACAGAATATTCCAACAGAATCGAAACAGGCGCTCGAAGAACAGAAAGTATTGCAGGAAGCAACGAACAATAAGAACCAGGTGCCCGTAGAAAAGAAGGAACCCACCAAACCAACCACGGAACCGGAGAAAAAGAAAAAGGAAGGCTTCTTCAAGAGATTGTTCGGGAAGAAGAAAGACAAGGAAGAAAACTGATCTTACAGGAACGGGATTTGCATAGCATCCATCCGGACCTTTCCAAATTCATCATGTATGAAAAGATCATCATACTCCCGCCGCCGCTTTATCCGGGATCTCTCAATGGCCTCTGCTGCCATTTCACCTGCCATTTCAACGCTGGCCGCCTGTGGTGTTGCTCCTGAGAAAAAGCTGGGCATTGCACTGGTTGGACTGGGAGGATATAGCAGTGGTCAGTTGGGGCCTGCGTTACAGCAAACCAGGAATTGCTACCTTGCCGGTATCGTCACCGGCACTCCTTCCAAAGCAAAGGACTGGTCGGCCCGCTACAATATTCCTGCCGCCAATATTTACAACTACGAGAATTTCGATTCCATTGCCAATAATCCTGCCATCGACATCGTATACGTGGTGTTGCCCATCGCCATGCACAAAGAGTACACGGTCCGTGCCGCCAAAGCAGGCAAGCATGTGATCTGTGAAAAGCCTATGGCCATCAGCGTTAGTGAATGTGAAGAAATGATCGCGGCCTGCAGGAAGGCCAACAGGATGCTGTCGATCGGCTACCGCCTGCATTTCGAGCCTTTCAACAAAGAGATGATGCGGCTTGGGCAACAGAAAGTGTATGGCAAAATATTGGAGATCGAGGCCGGCAATGGTTATGTATACGGTGGTGATCCCAATGCCTGGCGATTGAAAAAAGCACTGGCAGGCGGCGGCAGCCTCATGGACATGGGCGTTTATGTGGTGCAGGCCGCACGCTATGTTACTGGCGAAGAGCCGGTATATGTAAAAGCTTCCGAAGAAAAACTCAGGCCCGAATTATTTACCGAGGTCGATGAAACGATCGCTTTTGAACTGGAATTCCCCAGCGGCGCCATCGCAAGAGGTATCTCCAGCTATAACAGGAACCTCAACAACCTGAAAGCAAAAGCCGAAAAAGGGGTGTTCGAGCTCACTGCCGCGTATCGTTACGGCGGACAAACAGGTTATACCCCATCAGGCCCCATGCAATTCCCACAGGTAAACCAGCAGGCCCTGCAGATGGACGATTTTGCCAATTGCATCCTGCAGAACAGGCGCAGCCCCGTTCCCGGCGAAATGGGTTTGCTCGATCTGAAAGTGATCGAAGGCATTTACCGCAGTGTGCGCAGCGGGAAAAGAGAGAAAATATGACCTTTCATCCTGCTCATTATACGGGTCGAACAAAATCCCTTCTGTAGCTCATCTTCTTATATTAGCTTGTACCATCATCAAAAATTGCTACTATGAGAAAGTCTATCCTTACAGTCAGCACTCTGCTGCTGGCAATAACTGCATTTTCCCAACTCACCACAGTTCCCGACGGAGGCAACAAAAAAGCTTTTGTAGGCGAAAGGATCGGGATCACAGACGTTACCATTCATTACGACAGGCCCGGCGTTAAAAAGCGCGAAGGCGAAATATGGGGTAAACTGGTGCACACCGGTTTCATCAAACAGGATTTCGGCAACCAGAAAGAAGCGCCCTGGCGTGCGGGCGCCAATGAGAATACTACCATCGAATTCTCCACTCCGGTTAGCATAGAAGGTAAGCCATTGCCGGCCGGCAGGTATGGACTGTTCATTGCTTATGGCCCTGATGAATGCACGGTGGTCTTCAATAAGAACTCGACCTCATGGGGCAGTTATTATTATGAAGCCGGTGAAGATGCCTTGCGGGTAAAAGTAAAACCGGTTGCGATCGATAAATCCGTGGAATGGTTGAAATATGAATTCATCGACCAGACCAATACTTCGGCCACGGTTGCGCTCGAATGGGAAAAATTGATGGTCCCATTCAGGATCGATGTAGATTATATCCCTCTCCAGCTCGAATCTTTCCGCAGGGAACTGCGTGGCGAAAAAAGTTTCAACCCCGGCTGGCAATCCTGGAACCAGGCGGCCATATTCTGCCTGCAGAATGATGTCAACCTTGAAGAAGGTCTTTCATGGGCCGAAACCTCGGTCAACAACAGGTTCTTCGGCGATAAGAATTTCGAGAGCATGAGCACCCTGGCCGATCTGATGAAGAAGCTGAACCGCAACAGGGAAGGCGATTCTGTAATGCAGGCAGCGCTTCCATTCGGAAACGAAGTGCAGGTACATACCTATGCCCGGCAATTGGTCAAAATGAAAAAAGCAAAAGAAGCATTCGATATCTTCAAATATAATTATGACCGTCATCCCAATTCCTATACCACCAATATGGGGATGACAAGAGGATATTCTGCACTGGGCAATTACAAGAAAGCACTCGAATTCGCCAATAAGGCGTATGCCATCAATCCCGGAGGCCAGGAAAAACAGAATGTTGAAAAAGTGATCAAGATGTTGCAGGAGGGGAAGGATGTGAATTGACTTGATAGTTGATAGGTTAACATGTTGACAGGTTGATAAGTGGATCTCCGATCTTCGGGGACCTCCTTGTCAACCTGTCAACATGTTAACCTATCAACCAAATCAGTACCCATGCTATCACTCGTTAGCCTCATAACCTTCTCTTAGCTTTGCGTATCGGAAACAAAACCTTATTTTTGAGCCTCATTTCAAAAATCGATAGAAAGTTTTCAACGAACCTTGTCTCCTATTGATGATTATTAAAAAACAGTGAATAGTTTTTAATTCATGGCAAAAAAGGTAACTAAAATCGGAGTTCTAACTTCGGGTGGTGATTCTCCTGGTATGAATGCCGCCATACGTGCTGTGGTGAGAACGGGCATTTATTATGGACTGGAAGTATTCGGGATCATGCGGGGGTATTCCGGTATGATCGAAAATGATATAGTGCCCATGCACTCCCGCAGCGTGGCCAATATCATTCAACGTGGCGGAACAGTTTTGAAAACAGCCCGTTGCAAGGAATTTTTTACAGCAGAAGGCCGGCAGAAAGCATACAATAACCTGCAGGAGCTGGGGATCGACGGGCTCGTGATCATCGGGGGCGACGGATCTTTCCGCGGCGCCGATATTTTCAGCCGCGAACATGATATACCCTGCATCGGTCTGCCCGGCACCATCGATAAAGATATTGCCGGAACCGATTTTACCATCGGTTTCGATACAGCCGTGAATACTGCCGTGGAAGCGATCGACAAGATCCGCGATACGGCCGACGCACACGACCGCCTTTTCATCATTGAAGTGATGGGCCGTGATGCCGGTTATATTGCCCTGCACAGCGGGATCTCCACCGGCGCCGAACATATCCTCATCCCGGAACGGAAAACAGATATCGAAGAGCTGATCCAGTCGCTCCAGGAAAAAGAACGCCGCAAAAAACTGGTGAATATGGTAGTAGTGGCGGAAGGTGAAGAATTCGGCGGCGCCAATGAAGTGGCCCGCGTCGTGAAAGAACGCATGCCTTCAGCCGATACCAGGGTTTGCATCCTCGGCCATATCCAGCGTGGTGGATCACCTACCTGCCTCGACAGGCTGATCGCCAGTCGCATGGGCTATGCTGCCGTGGAATGTCTGCTCGAAGGTCGTCACAATGTAATGGTAGGCATCCTCAACAACCGCATGCACTACACTTCACTCGAAAAAGCAGTGAAATCGAAACAACGCCTCAGTGAAGACTGGATCAAGATCGTGAAGATCCTGGCGAGTTAACGGAGGGCAATGACAATCTGGTTATACCCAAATTGAGAAATCTAAATCAAGCATACAAATGGCAAGAGATCTAAAGAAATACCTGCATGAGGACATGGACAAAGAGGCCGGCATTATCCACAGCACGCATCGTACCAAGATCGTAGCTACGGTAGGCCCGGCCTGCGACACATACGAGAAACTGCTGGAACTGGTGAAAGCAGGTGTCAATATATTCCGCCTGAATTTTTCTCACGGAACACAGGAAGACAAAGCAAAGATCATCGGCTATATCCGCGAGATCAATAAAAAAGAACCTTACAATATTTCCATCCTGGGTGATCTGCAGGGCCCCAAACTGAGGGTTGGCGATATCGAGAATGGCGCACTTCCCATCGTGGCCGGGGATATCCTCACTTTCACTTCCAAAGAAAAAGTGGTGGGCAATAAAGAGAGGATCTATGTATCTTACCCCAACCTGCACGATGATGTGGAGGTGGGCAATAAGATCCTGATCGATGATGGCAAACTGGAAGTAGTGGTAACGGAGATCACCAAAAGCGGTGACGTGAAAGTAAAAGTGACCTACGGCGGCACCCTGCTCCCCAAAAAAGGGGTGAACCTCCCCGATACGAAGATCTCACTACCTGCCATGACCGAAAAAGATATTGCGGACCTGGACTTTATCATCGAACAGGAACTCGACTGGGTAGCCCTTTCTTTCGTGCGCAAGGCCGAAGATATCGTAGACCTCAAGAAACGGCTGCACGACCAAAAGAGCAAGTCCAAGGTCATCGCCAAGATCGAAATGCCTTCTGCCCTGGTCGACCTGCGCAATATCATTATCGAATCGGATGCCGTGATGGTGGCCCGTGGCGACCTCGGCGTTGAATTGCCGGTAGAGAAAGTGCCGATGGCACAACGCGATATTATCCGCAAATGTATCCACCGCGCCAAACCGGTGATCGTTGCCACCCAGATGATGGAAAGCATGATCGATCGCGTAAAGCCGAACCGAAGCGAGATCACCGATGTGGCCAATGCCGTACTGGAAGGGGCGGATGCCGTGATGCTCAGCGGCGAGACCGCCACCGGTAAGCATCCCCCGCTGGTGGTGGAGACCATGCGCAAGATCATTCTCGAAGTGGAAAAAACAGAATACCGCTATAATCGCGAAGAAGATCTCAAACCGCAACCGCATTCGCCCTCCTTCCTGAGCGATGCCGTTTGCTATAATGCCTGCAAACTGGCTTCCGATACCAAATCGGACGCACTGATCGGCATGACCCAAAGCGGTTATACTGCTTTTATGCTGAGCAGCTACCGCCCCAAAGCCCCTCTCTATATTTTTACCAAGGAGAAAACACTGGTGAACCAGCTAAGCCTTAGCTGGGGCGTACGCGCCTTCTTTTATGATGAGGAAGAAAGCCTCGACGATATCATCTTCGACCAGATCAAGATCCTGAAAGAAAGAGGGTTCCTGAAATCGGGCGACGTGGTAGTGAACACCGGCAGCGTTCCGGTAGAGTTGCACCTGCCAACGAATGTTCTGAAGATCACGAAGATCGATTAAGTCCGCTTGTGGTTTGTTGTTGGTAGTTTGTCGTTGCGGGCACCATGGCCTTTCAACCATTCTTCTTTAATATGGAGAGGATATTTTCCAGTTCCTTTTCATCGGCGAGATATACTTCACCCGCATCCCTGACGGCAGGGTTCTGATGAGTGACCTCATCTTTTATTGCTTTCCTGGCCGAAGTATGGTATTCCTTTGCTCCTGTCTGCTTCATCAGTGCATCGATATTGGAGGCGCGGACACCTGCTCCGGGCATGATGATGATGCGGCCATCGGCCTGCTTTACCAACTGCGCAAGCAAAGGAGCGCCTGCTATGGCAGCAGCCTGCTGACCGCTGGTGAGGATGCGCTCACAGCCACAATCGATCAACGCTTCCAAGGCCGCGAAAGGATCGGGGGTCACATCAAAAACGCGATGACAGGTAACGCCCATGGGATAGGCCCATTCGATGATCCGTTTCATCCTTTCCGTGTCGATAGCGCCATCCTGTAATTGAATGCCGGTTGAAATTCCTTCACAGCCCAGCTTTTTGCTCAGCAGGATATCCCGCTTCATGATCATGAATTCATCATCACTGTAGAGAAAATTACCGGCACGCGGCCGGATGATGGGATACAGATCGATCTTCAATAGCTCCCGCGCCAGTTGCAGCGTACCGAATGATGGCGTGGTGCCGCCCTCGGCGGCACTGTCGCACAGCTCCACCCGATGTGCGCCCGACCGCTCCGCAATGAGCGCGGATTGAATATTATAGGCACAGACTTCCAGTTTGTATTGCATCCCTATTCGTTTGATCCGGCTTTAGTAAATGCTTTTGGACGTATAGATCTTATCTTCTTTCCCGCTTTTCACAGAATAGGTAAATCCTTTCTGTAATGCATAAGCGCCGTATTGGCCTTTTTTGTTCATGGCGAGAAAACCCACCTGGATGTTCTTTGCTTTCTCCGGGTTACGACGGATGATCCGCTCCACTGCTTTTTTGCAGGCAGCCTCCGGCGCATACCCCTGCCGCATCAGTTCCACCACCAGGTGCGAGCCCACGATGCGTATTACTTCTTCCCCTACCCCACTCGATGTGGCAGCACCGATCTCGTTGTCTACATATAGTCCGGCCCCGATGATCGGGCTGTCGCCCACGCGCCCATGCAGCTTGAAAGCCATACCACTCGTGGTGCAGGCGCCGCTGAGATCGCCATTATTGTCCATGGCGATCATGCCGATGGTGTCGTGGTTATTGGGACCGCCGGGCATCGGGCCCTCCTCTTTTTTGTAGAGCTTGTTCTCGATATTCATCACAGGTTCGTATTTGGAAGTCTTCAGCCATTCTTTCCAGTCATGTTCACTTTTGGGCGTGAGCAGGTTCTCCTTCTTGAAACCGTTGGCCAGAGCGAATTGCAGCGCCCCATCTCCCACCAGTACAATATGGGGTGTTTTTTCCATCACCAGCCGGGCCACTGAAATAGGATGCATGATATGTTCGAGGCACATCACAGAGCCGCAATTATAACGTTCATCCATGATGCAGGCGTCGAGTGTTACCCGCCCGTCGCGGTCGGGCAATCCGCCATATCCTACACTCTGGTTATTGGGGTCTGCTTCCGGTACTTTTACACCGGCTTCTACGGCGTCGAGGGCTTTGCCGCCCGGTTGCAGCACTTTCCATGCTTCAGCATTGGCAGCCTGCCCGAAGTCCCAGGTGGAAATAACAATGGCCTGATCTTTTACCGGCGCCGGTACCTGATCGGTGGCAGCAAATAATTTTTTTCCTGCCAGCACCGCTGCTGAGCTGAACAGGGACCCATATAAAAACTTTCTCCGTGTAGACATGCTTTTTGTTTACAGGTTGAAAAGTTGATAAGGTGGTTGATATCCGGGGATCCACCTGTTAACCTGTCAACCAGTTAACTTATCAACCTTTAGTTTACATTTAATCCATTAAAATTAACGGTTAATATGAGAAAAATGCCGCTTTTGGTGAAAGGCATGGTGTTGTTTTTTTCTGCCTTTTCACAATTCCCCCAGGATTCGGCCTGCGCCTGGTAAACTTATGAGGCCATCGAAAGTCTTACAATAAATTTGCTACGAAGGCCCGATAACGCAAAGGCCGCCTCCCCCGTGGAGTGCGGCCTTTTGACTTACCCTATTGATCGATTGATCTGTAACTATAACCCTCTAAGCTTTTTTTTAATTATGGTTTGTCCCACCAAACACGGGTACCGATATTATCCGGCCCGCCCAGTTTCTGTACTGCATCCTGGTATCCGGCCTGGTTCGTTTCTCTTTCACTGATCACGAAATTGATCCGCCTGATGAACTTGCCGTTCGGGATCACACCGTTGCTATTGTTGATCACCACCGGGAACAGTTTAGGATAGCCTGTTCTCCTGAACTCCGACCAGGCTTCCACCGATTCGGGATAGATAGCCAGCCATTTTTGCGTGATGATCTGTTCGAGCTTTTCCTCCGTGGTGCCGGCATCATTCCATTTCGGGCTCACGGTGCTCAGGTAAGGAGACCCTGCTGGCACGTTGTTCGCGGATTTCTTCGGATCGACATAAGGGATAGGTTTGGCGGTGCTGTTCTTATAACCGTCGAACTGAGAGCCAACGCCCCATTGAGAGAGCGAAAGCTGGATGCCTGTTTCATAAGCAGCCTGCACGGATGCTACGCCCGGCGTATTCCATCCTCTCAGCTTCGCTTCCGCTTTCAGGAAGGATACTTCCGCAGAAGACATCATCGGGGTTTTCGTGCCGAGGTTGCCCAGTTGTGAGAATTTTGCATACGTATCTCTGTCCAGCAATTCGATCCCATTGCGCATGCCTTTATATTGGCCGAACGCATCGGGGTCATTGCTGGGCCTGAAATAAACAGGTAACCGCGGATCATTATAGCCTACCAGGAATGATTCCATCGGGGCGGCCATACGGATATCGTTCCAGCTTGCGGAGATCGTGTTCAGCGGGTTGGTGATGGTGCGACTGTCGATGATAAAGTCATCGCCATTGTCTGCCAGTAACCCGAAAGTATTGGTCAATGCCTTTTCTCCTTCCAGTTTGGCCTTCGCAGGATCTGCTTTCACGATCCGTAATGCCAGCCGGAGCCGCAACGAGTTCAGGAATTTCATCCACTTGAGGTAATTGCCGCCGTATACAAGATCGAAGCGGGCAAAGGCTTTGGGCGCATTGGCATTCTCTGCATAGGGTTGCAGTTTCGCCTGTGCATCGTCGAGGTCTTTGAAAAATGCATTGTAAGCATCCTGTTGCGAATCGTAGGTAACGCTGCCATCGGCGTTGATCTTCCCGAAATTCGTGTACACGATGGGCCCGAATATATCGCTGATGCGGTGCATGGTCAGCACCTTCAGAATTATGGCCCAGGCTTCGAAATTGGGATAGTTGTCTTTTTTGGCCCTCTCGAGAACGGCTTGTGCAGGAGACATGACCTGTCCATAAGGGATGGTCCATATCCGGTCGTTCCATCCATCCACCATGGCATAGTTCGTATTGTTCACGTTATTGGCGAAGTCATGCGGCGACATGAAATAACCGGAGAAAATATCCGCATTGAGATTTTGCTGTAACTGGTATTGCCAGTCGGGCGAGTAGAGGTGAATGCTCAGTTGCATCTGGTTGAAGGGGGCCCCATACAAGGCGAAATCACCTTTCAGGTCCTTCTCGCTCAATCCGTAGGGGTCTGTATTGATTGACTCGAAGTTCTTGGTACAACCCGTCGCCAGCAGGCAAACAGTTGCTACCAGTACCGTCAGTCGATTTAATACAATATGATTTCGTTTCATCCGTATATTTTTTATTTTTTTTGTATGGTCGGATGGAACTCCGCATAAACTTTCCCTAATATGAGAAAGATCAATCATGCTAGGTTTCATATAATACATTCGTTTAAAGTAGTGAGATCAGAATCCAACTTTCAGGTTCACACCAAGGCTGCGCGTGGTAGGCAAACCGAAAGCATCGATACCTTGCAGCTTATTGGCGGTGCTCATGGAAATTTCCGGATCAAAAGGCGCTTCCCGTTTAAAGAAGAACAGGTTGCGGCCGATCAGGGATACATTCAATTCCCGGACGCCCTTCCAATGTACCGGCAATGCATATCCGAGAGATAACTCCCTCAAACGGACCACCGTTGCATCATAGATATAATATTCACCGATGCCCGCGCGACCGCCGATTGCGCCATAATAGTCCTTGGCATCCACTTTACCTTCGAAAGGAGAACCATTGTTCTTGATCCCTTTCACGAACACGCCACCATCTTCGCGGGCGCCGACCGATGCCTTACTGAAACCACGGATATCCAGCTCTGCCTGGGTAAGGCTCATCACTTTACCGCCAAATCGGCCGTCGATCAGGAAGCCAAGGCTGAATTGTTTATACCTGAAATTATTACTCCAACCAGCCGTGAAATCGGGATTGGGATTGCCTACTACTTTGCGGGTCTTTTCCGAACGGTCTGGCAAGGGCGTTCCTTTCACACTGTCGAGGATGAGGTTGCCCTTGGTATCCCGCATGGCCACATAGGAGATGATATCACCGAAACTCCCGCCTTCACGGACCACTGTTCCGTAAGTATTATCGAACTGGCTCAGCACGAACTGAGGTACGCCACCATCGCTGTTCACACCTTCTTCACTCAGTTTGATGACCTTGTTCTTATTCGTAGCGAAGTTCACGGAGGTATTCCATTCAAAATCCTTTGCCCTCACCGGCACTGCATTCAGCATGATCTCCCATCCTTTGTTCTGGATATGGCCCAGGTTGAGGAAATAAGTGCTGTAACCGGATGCACTGGGAGCAGGTGTTTCGAAATACTGATCGTAGTTGTCATTCTTATAATAAGTAATGTCGATGCCTAACCGGTTATCAAGGAAACGCCATTCTGTACCGAACTCAAGTGAGCGGTTATCCTCTGGTTTCAACGTACGACCGGGGAATGATGCCTGGATATTCTTCACCAGTCCGCCTGTAGACGGGTTGATCGTATACATGGGCTGATTGGTGGCAAACGCCCTCACACTATTACCTACCTTGGCATAGGACGCCCTTACTTTGGCCAGGTTCACGGAAGCTGGCAGTCGCACCAGTTCATTCAACACAACGGTGGCGCCGGCAGAATAATAAAAGAAGCTGATATGGGGTGTAAATGCCAGGGTGCTCGACCAGTCGTTACGCCCTGTAAGATCGAGGAAGAGAAAATCCTTATATCCCAGTGAAGCACTGCCCAGCACGGATTGCGTTTGGTAGCGCACTACGGATTGCTGGCGGGTTGAATTGGTGCCGTAGATATTCTGCACGCTGAAGATATTGGCGATCGCCAGCCCTCTTGGATTGTTGTCGCCATCCACGGCGCGGTAAGAATCGATGAAAGTACGGTCCGTTACCCTCGCGTCGTTGATGGATGCGCCTACCGTTGCGCTCAGTGATAGATCGCGGGTAAGGTCTTTGTTCAGCAGGAACAGCAGATCACCGTAGGCCACATTGTCTTTGCTTCGGTCCCAACTGTAGCGGCCGTTATAATCGGCAAGGGTGAGATTGGTGCTGGCATACATCTTGGAGTCGTAATGGTCGACGGAGGCATCGTAATTGCCACGTGCCTGTACGGAGAGCCAGGGAGCGAGTGTATATTTCAGGGTCAGGGAGCTGAAAGCTCTTTCACGTCCATCGGTACGTTGGTTACGGTTGAGGATCCAGTACGGGTTCTGTGAGAAATCGTTCCCGGTAGCGCCATTATCATAGTCTACATTCCACCAGTTGTGCACGTTCAGCTCGCGGAGTTTGGAATGTACTTCGAAATTATATTTATATCCATTGAAGTCGAGGTTCCTGGGGAAGAAATACAAACCGACCTGCGGATTATTGTAGAAGCCGGATACAGGGCGGTTGGTAGCATTCTGCCGCGTGAGGGTCACCAGTCCGTCGATGCTGAATTTGTCATTGAAGAATTTGGCAGTGCCCCGGAATGTGAAGGTATGCCTGTTGAATTCACTGGTGGGGATCACGCCTTTATTCTCCGTGTTGGAATAGGAGAAATAGGTCTGTGCTTTTTCACTGCCTGCGGTAAGGCTCACACCATTGATCCAGGTGATACCTGTTTTGTAAAAGTCCTTGGTATAATCGCCTTTGCCGTTCTTAGGTCCCCATCCGTCTTCACGTTCAGGAGCGCTCTGTCCATAATCGAACTGGCCATCGGGTTTGAGCATGGCTTTGTCGAGGGTGAGACTGCTCGTGACGTTCACGCGGGCCGAGCCTGCCTTCCCTTTTTTGGTGGTGATCACGATAGCCCCGTTAGCAGCCTGGCTTCCATAGAGAGCCGCGGCGGAAGCGCCTTTCAGCACCTGGATGCTTTCTATATCTTCCGGGTTCATATTGGAGATGGCATCGCCTCCATCACGGCCCGGGCTACCCGAACCAGTGGATTCCCCGAAAGGATTATCGGGTTGTCCCAGTTGTGTATTATACATCGGGATACCATCGATCACGTACAGGGGTGAGTTGTTTTGGGTAGATTTGTTTCCACGCATCACTACTTTTACGGAACCGCCTGCCCCGGAGGCGCTCCTGTTAATGGTTAACCCTGCCACTTTACCGTTGAGGCTATTGACCAGGTTGGGATCTTTCACGGTGGTGAGTTGTTCACCGCTGATCTTCTGGGTGGCATAGGTAATGCTTTTGGAGCGGCGGTTGATGCCGAGGGCCGTTACCACCACTTCGGCCATTTGTGAACCGGAAGCCAGCAACGTGATATTCAGCACCTGGTGATCGCCGGCCACCAGTTCCTGCGGAAGGTAGCCGATGGCAGAGATGACCAGTGTTTCACCTTTGTTCACGTCGATGGTGAAAGAACCGGCGGCATTAGTGGTGGTGCCTTTACGTGTACCCTTTACTGTTACACTGGCGCCCACCACCGGACTGCCTGTACTGTCCGTGACCTTCCCGGTAATAATATCGGCCAGTTGAGCCACTGTATTCGAGTTTTCGGGCAAGCCCGTGGTTGCAGGGCTTTCATCGGCCTTTGAGGTTTCTTTGGCAGCGAGGATCACGAAGGTCTTTTCGTTCACCTTTTTGTATTTCAATCCTGTGTTCTCCAATACCTGGTTGAGTATCTTTTCGATCTCGGCATTGTCTTTTTTGACCGGGTTCACCAGCTTATCACCGAGCGACTGATCGGAGTAAAGGAAAAAAACGCCTTTGGTCTTGTTGAGCTCCTTCAATACTTTGAAGAGTGTTTGTCTGTGGTTGGAGTCCTCTTGTTTCTTGTTGGTATCGCTTTGTTGATGTATTGCTGTTCGTGTCGTGCTGTATGCGTACGCATCCTGGGCCTGTATGTCAGGGGGGCAGGCAAGCTGTAAGCCCAGCATGATCCATAGAGATCGTGGTTTAAGCCTGAGACTCATAACGCGGTGTTTTAATGATCGTTACTGTTTTGGTTTCAATACCTGAAGGGTACCGGTTGTCGATCGGCGTGACATTGGCCAATGGGGAGGACATACCATCCGGCCTCAGGCGCCTTCATACTGGTGTCCCCGCCAGTACTGGTGTGCCTTTTAAGTCACTGATCATCGTTCCGTGAAATCGTCAATGATCGTTATTCTGTAATGATGATCTCACCATCTTTGCGGACCACATGGAAATCATTGGTTGCTTCCAATGCTTCCAGTAGTACGTCGAGGTTATCATTGGGCATGATACCGCTGACCGTTTTATCGCTGATAGATGCATTGCCCAGCTTGATCTTTACGCCATATAGCTCTTCGATCTTTTCCAGTGCGGTAGATATGGGAGTTTTCTCGAAATAAAGTTTTTTATCGCGCCAGGCCAGCATTTCTTCTTTTCCCGGTTTCTTCTCCAATTGCCGGTTATTGAATTCCACGAAATCGCCCGGCTTCATATTGATTTGTTTGCCATCACGTGTATGCAGGATCACACTGCCTTCCGTGAGCATCACATTGGTCTTGTCGGTCCTGTTCACCACGTTGAACTTGGTGCCTGTCACGATCACATCGAACTGATCGGTATGCACTACGAACCTGCTTTTGGAAGGGGTTTTGGCAACGTGGAAAAATGCTTCACCCTTTATCCATACTTCCCGCTCTACTCCCTGCTCCCATCCTTTACTGTAGCGGATCTCACTGTTGGCGTTCAGCATTACTTTCGAGCCGTCGGGCAATTGCTGCTCACGCACTTCTCCATAAGCCGTATGGATGGAGGAGGAAGGACGATGGAGGAAGAGCAGGCCAGCCATGGCCACCAGTACCACTGCCGCTGCGGCCATCCACCAGCGTTGACGTACACGACGGGCATGGTTGCCCGCATACATCGGGACCACAACCGCTTCTTCCTGCTCATGGATCGTATCCATCAAACGCTGTTCTGCTGCAATTACCTGGTTCTCCGGTATTTGCCGCTCCTTCACCATGAGACTGTCCATATACTCCGTTGCTTCCGCTACAAGTGCCGCCTGGTGCGGATTGGCGGTCATCCATGTTTCCCATTCAAGCCTCTGCCTGTCATTGGTTTTGAAATACCACGACTGAAAGCGTTCGTCTGCTATGAGGTCTTCAATATTGAAAAAGTTTTTTTCCATAGCTCAGCATTTATCCAGTTACAGGTGTCTAATAACGGGGTATTGTAATGAAGTTTTTTTTAAGTTTTTTTTCCGGTATATTGCTTTTCATCATTTTTACAGGTAGGTTTACTTGCTTGCTATACCATAACTAATGGAAAAGCCCAACGATAATCATCAACTGGACATTCAGTACTGGCAATCCTTTTTGCAGGGCGACAAAGATGCCCTGGGCTGGCTTTTCCGTCGATACTACCCTGATCTGTTCAGGTATGGCCACAAGATATGCAACGATGCCGCCATGCTCGAAGATTGCATACAGGAGCTTTTCATCGAGATCTGGCAAAGCAGGAACCCGCCTCCATCCACCTCCATTAAAGCTTACCTGCTCAAAGCAATGAAGTACAAGCTACTGAAATTACTCAGAAAAAGGAACCAGACCACATTGCAGCCAACTCCCCAGGGCGCTAAGAACTTCGAGATCAGTTATGAAGATTTCATCATCGATCGCCAGGATGCCGACGATAAAGCAAAGAGAGTAGTGCTGGCCCTGAGCCAGCTCACCAACCGGCAAAAGGAGATCGTATACCTCAAATTCTATCAGAACCTGGGCTATGAGGAGATCAGTGAGATCATGAACATCAATTACCAGGTAGCCCGCAACCTCCTGCACCAGGCAGTGAAAGCCATGAAAAAAATATTATTGCGGCACTATTGTATCTTTTCTTTTATGATTTAGGCATTGGACGCAATCGTTTGAATCGTCCGCAATACGTGTCCCTGCTGCCTTTCTTTAATTATTAACTCGTTGGACATCATCTATTTTCCCGAATTTTCTTTGCGGAATATTGGAAATAGCTGCTAATTTCGTGCAACTTCAAAAAATTCTATCCGTATGGTTGATTCTTTCGAGAAAATCCCGGTTGGGATATTCCCTGATCTTAAGCAAGGCTCTCTGTCGGTAGCAAAAGAAATTGCCGGCCTTATACGCAGTAAGCAAGCCGCCGGCGCCAGTTGTGTGCTCGGCCTGGCCACAGGGTCTACACCTAAATCATTGTATGCAGAGCTTGTACGCATGCATAAAGAAGAAGGACTGAGCTTCCGGAACGTGATCACTTTCAACCTCGATGAATATTATCCTATCGAGCACGATGCCCTGCAAAGCTATAACCGCTTCATGCATGTGCAGTTGTTCGATCATATCGATATCGATCCTGCCAATATCCATATCCCCGATGGCGAGACCATCAAAGAAAATATCAAAGCGCACTGCCTAGAGTATGAACGGAAGATAGAAGAAGCAGGAGGCATCGATCTCCAGGTCCTCGGTATCGGCAATAACGGCCATATCGGTTTCAATGAACCTGGTTCCAGCATTTATTCCCGCACGCGGCTGGTGACGCTCGACAATTCAACCCGTATCGCCAACTCGTACGAGTTCGCTACTATTTCGCAGGTACCCCGGCTGGCCATCACCATGGGCATCAGCACCATCCTCAAAGCGAAACGCATTGTGCTCATGGCCTGGGGACCGGCCAAAGCGCCCGTAGTTCAGAAATCGGTGGAAGGCCATGTGGATGAGCAGATCCCGGCTTCCCTTCTGCAACAGCACAATGATTGCTCCTTCGTGCTCGATGAAGCGGCAGCGGCCGAGCTTACCCGTTACAAATCGCCCTGGCTTACCGGTGATACTGAATGGACGCCCAAGATGGTCCGTAAGGCCGTAGTGAATATGGCCCTTAAGGTCGGCAAGCCGATCCTCAGTTTAACGAATAATGATTACCGTGATAATGGCCTTAGCGATCTGCTGGTGGAGCAAGGCGATGCCTACGAGATCAACCTGCAGGTCTATTATATGATGCGCGACACCATCACGGGCTGGCCCGGCGGCAAGCCCAATGCCAACCTGCCCAACCATCCCGAACGCAGTGAGCCCTATCCCAAACGCTGTATCATTTTTTCCCCGCACCCCGATGATGATATCATTTCCATGGGCGGCACTTTCCAGCGCCTGCACGACCAGGGGCATGATGTGCATGTTGCCTACCAGACTTCCGGCAACATCGCCGTCACCGATGAATTCGTGACACGCTTCATGGATTTTGCAGTAGGGTTCGAAGAGATGTTCACGATCGACAGCAGGAAATCGAATGAGATACTGCAACAGGCAAGGGCCTATCTCAGGAATAAAAAATCGAATGAGATCGATACGCCCGAGATCAGGGCCATCAAAGGACTGATCCGCCGTTGTGAAGCAAAAGCGACCTGTCGCTACGTTGGCATCAAAGAAACCAATTATCATTTCCAGAACCTGCCTTTTTACGAGACCGGCACCATCGAGAAAAAACCGATGGGGGAAGAAGATGTGCTGCTCACTGTTGAATTGCTGCGCAGTATCAAACCGCACCAGATCTATTGCGCCGGCGACCTGGCCGATCCGCATGGAACGCACAAGGTATGCCTCGACATCGTATTCGAAGCCATGCGCCGCCTGAAAGCTGCCGGCGATCCCTGGGTAAAGGATTGCTGGATATGGCTCTACAAAGGCGCCTGGCAGGAATGGGATATCAGCGAGATAGAGATGGCCATTCCCATGAGCCCCGACCAGGTAATGAAGAAAAGATATGGGATCTTTATCCACCAGTCGCAAAAAGACATGGTCCCATTTCAGGGTAGTGATGCCCGTGAGTTCTGGCAACGCGCCGAAGACAGGAATGCGAATACGGCCAATTTGTATGCGCAGCTAGGATTGACGAAGTATGCGGCGATGGAAGCGTTTGTGAGATGGCATTATTAGTGTTGGTCAGAAAGCCCGTATTCCTTGTCGATCTCGGTGATGATTTTTTTATAAACTCTTCACGATACCCAATTCCAGCCCTCTCAGTTCAGCCAGCCCGCGTAACCTGCCGATCGCCGAATAGCCGGGGTTGGTCTTCTTCTTCAGGTCGTCGAGCATTTGATGGCCGTGGTCGGGTCGCATTGGGATGCCTGAATTTCGTTTATTCATTACCGATACAATTTCTTTTACAACACTGTACATATCCACATCGCCTTCGAGGTGATTGGCTTCGTAAAAATTCCCTTCTGCATCGCGTTGTGTACTGCGGAGATGGATGAAGTGTATTCTTTCTCCCAGTCTTTTCACCATGCCCGGCAGGTCATTGTCGGCCCGCACACCAAAAGAGCCGGTGCAAAAGCAAAGGCCATTGGCTTTGGAGGGAACAGCTTTGAACAGGGCCTGCACATCGGCTTCAGTGCTTACCACACGCGGTAAACCAAAGATGGGGTAAGGGGGATCGTCGGGATGGATGGCGAGCTGCACACCCACTTCTTCTGCCACCGGTGCTATCTGTTGCAGGAAAAAAATAAGATGCTGCTGCAATTTGGGAGCGTCGATCCTTGCATAAGCATCGAGTGCCTGTTGGAATTGCTGCACGGTGAAACTCTCTTCCGATCCGGGCAGTCCGGCGATAATATTTTTCTGCAGGATGGTCTTTTCTTCAGCGCTCATGCCGTCGAATTTCTTCCGGGCACGACCGAGCTCTTCCGCCGAATATTCATTCTTTGCGCCGGTGCGTTGCAGGATGAACGTATCGAAAGCCATATAGGCAGCCCGTTCGAAGCGGAGGGCTTTGGAACCGTCTTCTACCGTATAGGCCAGGTCGGTGCGCGTCCAGTCGAGCACCGGCATGAAGTTATAGGTAACGATATGGATACCGCATCGGGCCAGGTTGCGGATACTTTGTTTATAGTGCTCGATGTATTGCAGGTAATTGCCTTGCTGAGTTTTGATATGCTCATGTACCGGGATGCTTTCCACTACATTCCAGCGAAGACCTGCGGCTTCGATGGTGTTCTTACGCTGCATGATCTCTTCCACTGTCCATATCTCGCCATTAGGAATATGATGCAGGGCTGTTACAATGCCGGTGGCGCCTGCCTGGCGGATATCCGATAAACTGACGGGGTCATTGGGGCCAAACCAACGGAAGGATTGTTCCATGAGGGGTACTGCGCCTTTCGTGCTCATTTGCTGCAAAGATTTGAAAGATGATGGTTGAAATTTTACCGGCTGCAAGATAAAGGTTGAAGTACTTCCTGCAAGCGGTTGGAAGAATTTGTTTCAGGCAAAACACGAAAACGTTTACGTAGCGTTTCCATGATTCGCAGCTCTTTGCATCACACTTGCTTACAGTGATACGCCCCTTCTCCACGGAATAAAATCGTCCTGGCCCAGGGTCACTGCCTTTGGTTGAACATTGCCGCTGGCCGCTTCGATGATATAGTCCATGATCCTTGCGGCCACCTGGGGAATGGTTTCTTTTCCTTCGATGATAGTGCCGCAATTGATATCCATGATATCGGGCATCTTCTCGAAGATCCTGGTATTGGTGGCCAGTTTGATGACTGGTGCAATAGGATTGCCGGTGGGTGTGCCCAGTCCGGTGGTGAAGAGTACAAGATTGGCGCCTGCTCCTACTTCGGCCGTGGTGCTTTCCACATCATTGCCAGGCGTGCATAAAAGATTGAGCCCCGGTTTAGCCACCCGTTCGGGATAATCCAGCACATCGGTGATGGGTGAAGTGCCGCCTTTTTTGGCTGCTCCGGCCGATTTGATGGCATCGGTGATCAGCCCGTCGCGAATATTACCCGGCGAAGGGTTGGCATAGAAGCCCGAACCCAATGCTTCTGCCCGTGCATTATAATTACGCATGAGGTCCATGAATTTCTCAGCCATGGCCTCATCTACACACCGGTCGCTCAGTTCCTGCTCCACCCCGCAAAGCTCAGGGAATTCCGACAGGATCACAGAAGCGCCCAGCGTAACGAGAATATCCGAAACATAGCCTACGGCCGGGTTGGCGGAGATGCCGGAGAAACCGTCGGAGCCGCCGCATTCCAGTCCAATGCAAAGTTTCGATAGTGGCGCCGGACGGCGTTCACATTCATTGGCTTTCATGAGGCCGGTAAATGTTTTCCTGATGGCCTTATTCAACAACTGGTTCTCCGTACCCTCTTTTTGTTGTTCCAGTACGATCAGGGGTTTGCTGAAATGAGGATCGCGTTTGAGGATCTCACGTTTAAGGATACTTGCCTGCGCATGTTGACAACCCAGGCTCAGCACGGTGGCTCCTGCTACGTTGGGATGTGTTATGTAGCCCGCGAGCAGGCCACAGAGCGCGTCTGCATCGAGGCGGGTGCCGCCGCAGCCCATTTCATGATTGAGGAATTTGATCCCGTCTACACGGGGAAATACCTTGCTTTGATCCTTTTCGGTATATACTTCTGAAAATTCTGCGTGGAGGATCTCTTCTTCCGATCTGCCCGATCGATACATGCCGATCAGCCGGTCCACATCACTATCGAATGCCTTCACTTTACTATATCCCAGTTTATCGATCAGCGCTTCTTTCAATACTTCCACATTGCGGTTCTCACAGAATACCAATGGTATCACGATCCAGTAATTGGCTGTTCCCACAGAACCATCGGGCCTGTGAAAGCCCATGAATGTCCTTTCTTTCCACTTAGAGGCATCCGGCTTTTCCCATTCGAGTTTGCGCTTACCCAGGGTAAAGCCCTGCGTAGCATGATGAATATTATTGATGGTAACGGCGCCGCCTTTCGGGATATCGCTGTCGGCCTTGCCTACCAGCACGCCATACATATAAATATTATCGCCGGGAGATAATGGTTCAAGCGAGAATTTATGTTTCCCCGCAATATTATCGATCAGTGGAAATGATTGGCCCTGGAGCTTGATGGTACTTCCCTTGGGAAGATCCTGTAAAGCAACCATTATATTGTCGGAGGGATGTATCTGGAGGTATTTGTGCGTATCCTGCATAGTTTTTTAAGTTTCTCACCTGTTCTGCATTCATGCTTTACCCCATTCCTGCAAAAACAGCACAAGCAATTGTATAAATAGGTCTACAAATAAATAAATATCAACGACTTGAAAATTTCCTGCCATTGACATAATAATAAGCTAGATTGGCAATATGTATAAAATCCGCAAAGTTCCCCGTAGTAAAATGACGAACAATCGTTTGCGTGATCTGGCTGTAGCTTCAGCGATTTCCCAGCTCATTATACATTAGTGCTGAGTGCAATAAAGGAAAATCCTCCCAAATCGATAGCTAATAGCCCCGCCTGTTCCCGGCGTCGGCGCCCAAAGTCCGAAACTCGCATTTGCATAAAGACTAATCGTTGTTAGTATCAACGTTTATAAGTAGTTACGTGGTAGTTTCCGAAAACGTTTGCATAAAAAAAGTGAGGTATAAAGCATTCCTCTCTGGCAAAAAATTTTTCAATTTGTAATGAATAACGAGAGCGATTAAGCTAATTGAAAGCTTGCCAGCGATTGCATCCAAATTCCTGCTTAGGAGATCTCACTGGTTAATGGTTCTGGCCATCCGGCCGCGGTAGGAGTAGATCGGTCTTGGCATTGCTACTATGCGTTTAGCTTATTATAGTTAACACATAAAACCCGTATGAATGAGACCTCAACTTCTTAAAGTGTCAAAAGGACCGCGCCACTCTTTCAGTATGCGGCAGGATATTGTTCCCTATATCAATAACCGTTGGCATTATCACCCGGAGATCGAGTTGATCCATTTCAAAAAAGGAGAAGGCACTCAGTTCATAGGCGACAATATCAGAAGGTTCAAATCCGGAGATATTGTGCTGGTCGGCTCCCAGCTACCCCACTACTGGCGCTTCGACGACATGTATTTCGAAGAGAACTGCAAGTTGCAGGCAGATGTCCGCGTAGCACATTTCTGCGAAAATTTCTGGGGCGATCAATTCCTGCAACTACCCGAAAATATCAATATCAAAACTGCGCTGGAAAAAGCGCGGAGAGGATTGCAGATCACCGGCAGGACCCGCCAGAGAGTGGCCGAGCTTATGGAGCATTTGCTGCATTCCGACGGAACGCAACGCATCATGCTCCTGATGGAAGCCCTCAATACCATCGCCGAATGCAAACAGCTCACCACCCTCTCGTCCATAGGCTTCAAACATGATATGGTAGAAGCCGAGAACGACCGCGTGAACGCTATTTACGATTATTCCCTGAAGAATTTCAAACGCAAGATCCAGCTCGAAGAGATCGCCGCCGTAGCCAATATCAGCCCCAATTCATTCTGCCGTTATTTTAAATCCAGGACACGCAAGACCTATTCACAGTTCCTGATCGAGATCAGGGTTGGACAAGCCTGCAAGCTCCTGATCGAAAATAACCTGAGCATCAAACAGCTTTGCTACGAAAGCGGCTTCAATAATTTCACGAGCTTCCATAAGTATTTCAAACTGATCACGGGCAAAAGCCCGCTATGCTATCAGAAAGAGTTCATGGCGTAAAGGAGAGCCCGCCAAAATAAATGAATGAATAGACAAATCCCTGCACAATGCCCATGCCGCAATGACATTTATTTGTCTGCCGAATTGTATATCCATTCATTTATTGTTTTATGCGGAACCTGATCATTCTTTTAGCCATTCTCTGCGCTGCGCCTGTCCTTGCACAGCCATCCCTACCCATCCTCATCGAAACGAAGAACGCCAGCCTGGTCCTGACCGTCGGCAGTAATCAACGCCTGCTCCAGTCGTACCTGGGCAAAAAGACGGACGCAGCTTCCCGCTCCCAACTGAAGGGTGGCCGTGAAGCCTATATCACGGCAGGTATGGAGAATCAATTCGAACCAGCCATCCGTATGGTGCATAATGATGGTAACCCATCGCTCGAACTGAAATATGTTTCACACAGATCGACCGTCAACGGCAATATAACGGCCACGGATATCCTGCTGAAAGATCCCATGTACCCAGTGGAAGTGACACTGCACTACCTGAGCTATTTCAATGAAGACGTGATCAAAAGCTGGACGGATATCCGCCACCAGGAAAAAAAGCCGGTGCTCATGACGCAATACGCTTCCTCCATGCTGCACTTCAATGCCAATGAATACTGGCTCACACAGTTCCATGGCGACTGGGCCAGGGAAGTGAACATAGTGGAAGAAAAACTCACCAATGGCATCAAATCCATCGAAAGCAAACTGGGCACCCGCTCCAATTTTTACCAAAGCCCCATTTTCTTTTTATCGCTCGACCAACCCTCCGATGAGAATAACGGCGAACTGATCGCCGGCACCCTCAACTGGACAGGCAATTTCCAGTTCACTTTCGAAATAGATCAGCGCAATGGTCTCCGCCTGCGCTCCGGTATCAACCCCTATGCTTCCGAATATTACCTCCCACCCAATGAAATGTTCACCACGCCTGAAATGGTGATCACCTGGTCATCGCAGGGCAAGGGACAGGCAAGCCGCAACCTCCACCGCTGGGCCCGCAACTACGGCGTGCTCGATGGCAAAGGACAACGCATGGTGCTGCTCAACAACTGGGAAGCCACCCATACTTCTTTCAACGAGAACAGGCTCGTGGAGCTTTTCGATGAAGGCAAAAAATTGGGAGTAGACCTGTTCCTGCTCGATGATGGCTGGTTCGGGAATGCGTTCCCTAGAGATGATGATAAGAATGGATTGGGCGACTGGCAGGAAGACAAAAGAAAATTGCCCAGCGGTATCGGGTATCTCGTGAAGGAAGCGGAGAAGAAAGGCATCAAATTCGGCATCTGGCTCGAACCCGAGATGGTGAACCCGAAGAGCGAGCTTTATCGGCAACATCCCGACTGGATACTGCGACTGCCCAACCGTGAGGAAAACCTCGGCAGGAATCAATTGGTGCTCGATCTTACCAATCCCAAAGTGCAGGACTTCGTATTCGGCATCGTGGATAACATGATGACGAAATATCCGGGCGTGGCCTTCATCAAATGGGACTGTAACCGCAGTATGACGAATGCTTGGTCGCCCTACCTAAAGGACAAACAATCGCACCTCTACGTTGAATATACCCGGTCGCTTTACAAAGTGATGGACAGGATCAGGGCCAAATATCCCCTTCTTCCCATCATGCTCTGTGCCGGTGGCGGCGGCCGCACCGACTATGGCGCCCTCAAATATTTTACGGAATTCTGGCCCAGCGATAATACCGATGGCCTCGAAAGGATCTTCATTCAATGGGGCTATTCCTACTTCTTCCCGGCCAATACCATCTCCGCACACGTGACAAGCATGGGCAAACAGCAATCGCTCAAATTCAGGACAGACGTGGCCATGAGCGGCAAGATGGGTTATGATATCCGCGTGAACAACTTCACGGAACAGGAATTGCGCTTCAGCAATGAAGCCGTGAAGACGTACAAAAGGATCAGCGACGTGACCTGGTCCGGTGATCTGTATCGCCTCGTTTCACCCTACCAGGAAAACAGGGCCGTGCTCATGTACGTAAGCGAAAACAAAAGCAAGGCCATCCTTTTCAATTATTACACTACCGTACGACGCAGGGATATTTTTGTGAAGGTAAAATTGCAGGGACTGGACCCACAGAAAAAATACCGCTTCAGGGAGATCGATCTGTTCCCCGATACCAAACCGGCCAATCCGGATAACGACAAAGTATTCACCGGCGATTATCTCATGACCGTTGGCCTGAATCTTGCATCGGGAAAGATCACGGCCATGAGTAGTAATGTATACGAGATCACTGAAGAATAAACTAAAAACCAACAATATGAGATCTATCCTATTCCTGTTGCTGCTGGGCATTGCAGGCAGCGCCGCTGCACAACACCGGTTGGAAAAATTATGGAAAACGGATACGGTGGTGGCCATTCCGGAATCCGTTTATCCCGATCTGAAAAATGGCATTCTCTACGTTTCCCTGATCGACGGGCCGGGATGGGCGGCAGATGGAAAAGGTGGTGTTGGGAAGATGAGCCCCGATGGAAAAAAATTCGATTCCACCTGGATCACCGGTCTCGATGCCCCAAAAGGTATCGGCAAGCTCGGCAATAAATTATATGTGGCCGATATCACGCACCTGATCGTGATCGATATTCCCAAAGGCGCCATCGACAAAAAGATCGCAGTAGAAGGCGCGCAGGCATTGAACGATGTAACAGTATCCGACAAGGGGACCGTTTATGTGTCCGATTCGAAAACCGCCCGCGTTTGGCGCATCGAACAGGATGTTCCCTCCCTTTACCTGGAAGACATGAAAGGCGTGAACGGCCTCAAAGCTGTGGGCGATGAGTTGTATATCGCTTCCGGCAAATCATTCGTGAAAGCAGATGCACAAAAAAAGATCACGCACATTGCCGAGCTTCCGCAAAGCGGTGATGGCGTGGAGCCTGTGGGCAACGGCGATTTCATCGTAACGGCCTGGTTAGGGTATATTTTCTATGTGCACGCCGATGGAAAGGTAGAGACGATGCTGGAAACACACGCTGAGAAGAAGAATACCGCCGATATCGGATATGATCCGGCCAAAAAGATCCTGTATGTACCCACCTTCAATGGAAAGACAGTAGAAGCATACAGACTGAAATAGTACGTGCAAAATAACTCAGCTCATTTCCTTCGTGCCTTTGAGCCTTCGTGATTGCAAAAAAGTACAGGGTACGCTAAGCGTGAACGATTGCTGAAAACACGCCGCGCACCCTGTTTAGTCACCAAAAAACAAACTTGAATGGTTTTATAATTGCACCTTTTGCGTAGCTCCTTCTTTGATCGTGTATTTTTTCGGTACCCCGTTCTTGGTGATCGTGATATCGAGCTTACCTGCGCCTGCCCTCTTTACTTCCAGGTCGAAATCATTCCCGAATGAATGAATGTTCTTCAATGCCATCTTGTCCCACTTCACCGGCAATCTCGGTGTACAATCGAAACTGTTGAACCCTGTAGGCCGGATACCGAACATCCCTTCCGTATATATCCTGCAATAGAGGCCACTCTCGGCCGAGAGGTGACGTTGATTACCTTCCGGATAGGCTTCCACGGCATAAGGCACATGATCGCCGAGCAAACGCCTGCGGGAATAATATTCGAGGAAGTTGAGCGCTTTCTCTGTTTCGCCGGCGGCAAATACGCCGCGGAGCGCATACAAAGTAGAGCGGTCCCAGAAAGTTTTATTACCGGCCAGTGAGGCAAGACCATCTGCCGTCCACAAGCGGGGAGAGAACAGGGCATCGATCGTACCTTCTTTGCGGTCGAAAATATCGACCGTCAAAGGCCCGCAGATCCAGGCCCTCAGTGTATCGTTCCCTTCATAATAGCGGTAGGTAGCGAACCCTTCCACAGTAGCGCCGAAGAATTTTTCGATATTGGAGCGGATCGCTTTTTCATCGGCCGCATATTGGGTCAGTTGTTGTTTGGGTATCCCCAGTGCTTTGCCCAGCATCCCTGCAGAGCGTAGCGCATCATAATAAAGGATGCTGGTATGCAGGTTGGCAGTGCCGGCAGGGAAACGGCCTTCCAGTTCATCACTGTTGGAAGCCACTACCCCATTGGCATTGATCTTACGATGCAGGTATTCGAGGCACCATTCGATCAGGGGCCATAACACTCTTGCCGAATCAGCATTCCCGTTGGCCAGCGCATAACGGCCAGCCCCATACGCGATCATGGCCATATCGCCCCTGTCCTTCGCTCCCTGCCATACGGCATCGCCTTCGGCGATGATGGAACTCGGAATAGGTCTATATTCGGGATTCATGTATTTCGCAAACCAGCGATAAGCATTCATGGCCGATCTGTTACCGATCTCATCTCCCAGAAAGGCAAAAAAAGGATTGATGTATTCTGCCTGGTCATTGGCCCAGATAGCAGCGTAATAACGAAGACCGCCGGGACCATGCAGGTAACCGCCTTTGGTAAGATAAATGCTTTCGGTCCCCCTGATCTTGGCGAATGCGAATGCGGTGTTCAGGATATTGTCGGGCGTTTCGAGCTGCAGGCGGGAAAGTATCTGTGCAATACGCGCCTTCCTTGCCGACAGTTCATTTTCGATCACGGGCTTTACTACCGGCCTGCCGGCATCAGCAGCATGATAAATGATGGCGAATATGGTGGAATCGCCGGGGGCAACAGTTTTCAACCCTTCATTCACGGTCGATACAAAGAAGCTGTGTTGAACAGGCGTGCTGCGTTCAGTAGCAGGACGTACTTCACGATTTAGATATTCCATTTCGATCTTCACCGGTTGCCTGCCTTTGTTGAAAAAGGCCCAACGTTCAATGGCCAGCGGTTTATCGACAGACGGGAACAGCGTGCGTGTAAGACGGATGGCGCCCTCCTTGCCTACTTCACTGGTCATTTCCATGATGCCTTTGTGACGAATGCTGATGAGCTTCTCCGGCTGATCGGGCGCGACGGCTGCATTGTACACCCCTGTTCGCATCAGCTTATCATTGATGAGAAATCGTGGAAGGTCATTGTCGGTCACGTTATAGGTCATGCTGGCGATGGTACGTACCGGTAACAGGCGGAAAGCAGGGAATACCATCGTGCGGTTGAGGGATGGTTTTCCGTCGGCATCGGCCCCGTATTGTACCCAAAGCGATACTTTCTCCCCGCTCATTTCGATATGGTCCTGGTGCGGAAGCCTGTTATCGGGTTTCCACTCGATGCTGCCATCGGGCTGTATGGCCCAACGGTCCAGCTGTACGGCCGGTTGTGCCGACGCCAGCGATGATGCAAGAAGGATAGCTGACAATAATCCAGCCGGGAGCTTATATTCCATACGTATTTTTATTTTGATTCATTGGTGAAGCGGCCTATATAACCTCCGCCTGCTTCGAGTGAAAGGTTGATCGTATTGGCGGCTGTATATTTCGCCTGCTCTACCTGTATCGCTGCCGGATCGTTGACGGCATCTTTGGCAATGGAGGCAGTAAATTGTCCTTTCTTCAGGAAGCTGAGCGGTATGCTCACCTGTCTGGGTGTCGATCCATTCATGATGGCCAGGAACCAGGTGTTCCCCCTGCGCCGTGCATAGATGGCAAGCTCGCCAATGGCAGAGCCTTTCAGCACGATCGTTTCATCCCAGGTGGAAGGAATGCTTTTGATGATCCCTGCTGCCGGACTGGCGAGCAGGCTGTCGGGATGTGCGGCATACGTGAGCAAGGGCGCATCGAGAATGGCCGCACTGGCGATCTGGTGTGCCCTGGTGGTATTGCCACGGCGCTCGCCGAACATCACCACGGTATACTCGGCAGGGCCTGCCAGCCAACGGGTGAATGGAATGGTGGTCTCATGCGCTGCTTTATCAGGTATCCTGCGTGCTTCCATTCCTTTCACTGCTTCCCGCACCATTTCATTAGGATAAGTCCTTGAAAGCCCTGTTGGTTTATTGGCGCCATGGAAATCGAGCAGCAAATGGTTCTGCGCTGCATCGAGGAGAATGGCATCGTAAAGGTCGATGGTCTCTTTTGCTTCATGATCGAAGAAATCTATTTTCAATCCTGTAACACCGAGATCATGGCAGCGTTTGAAAAGCTCCTTTCTTTTGATATCATCATGCAGTCCTTTGGAATGTACCCAGAACCAGATCCCTATTTTTTTCTCATTGGAATAACTGATCAGGTCACGGATCTGCTCGTCGGTCCACCTCGTCCAGAACCCTTCCAGGATATTATGCTCGAAACCCAATGCGGCGGCGCCATCAGTGAATTTCTTCATCACTTCCACCGTGCCATCGCCACCACCGTCGAGGTATTTCCAGACAGCCCTGCCGGGTTTGATCCAACTTGTATGGATACCTTCGGGGAATAATTTTTTGTCGTAGGGTTTGCAAAGCGCATAGACGACATCGGTATTGACCAGGGCATTCAGATCTGCACCTGCCAGTACCACGCGCCAGGGCGTAGTGATAGCGCCGGCAACGGCAGCCGGCTGCATCAGCCTGGTCGTATCTTCCGGACTGTATCGCAGGCGATAGGGATAGGAAGGCCGCTGATGCTGCGGCAGGCGTATCATGAGGCCATTCTTTCCATTAGCCTGTAATGCCATGCCCGGATAGCCTTGCAGACCGGCTTCCGTAATAGCCCCATACGCTCCTTGCGGCAGGCGGAAAGTACCGGGCGGGGCCACCCATTGCAGGTTTTGCACCTCTCCGATCTCTTTACTTTCATAAACGCCTTCATAATGCGATTCGATATTATGGAACCAGAGGGTACTGCCTGCAGGGATATTGAAGACCGTAGCCTCATCCGGTATGCGGGAAGCACCGGCGCCGCCGGGAATGATAAAGCGGAAACCCGCACCAGTATTGAACACGCGCAGTTCCAGGGAATATTTTATGGAGCCCGACTGAATGGGTATGATCACTCCGTTATATTGGTTCACTGCTTCCGCATGGGGACCCATGATTGGAAAACGCTCATTGACAGTAGTTAGTTGAGGCTTTCCGGTCACTGCTCCACGAGTGATCTCTTTTCCATCAAGGGTATATTGTAATGGAGAGGACCCTATGATGGGGATACTATTCAGATGCAGGGTAAAGAACAATTGCTGATCTTGTGAGTAAAGGCGGAACCGGAGCTGGCCGTCGGGACTTTTGATCTGGAGGATATCGGCAGCCAGGGCGGGTACGGATAGCAGCGAACATGCTGCGATACCCATGAATAAAAAAAATCGTTTCATATCAACAAGCTTGATGGGTTAATGAATCCGAAGTAACAGTATGCTAAATTATCCGATTAGCCGGTGTTTCAAAGGGCTGTTAATTCCTGTAATTGGCTAATCATTCAACTATTCTGGCATCGAGTTTCGTATAATCGATTTTTGTAGGAATATTATGATTAATTCATGAAAACAGACATGATGAAATATACAAACCGGCGCCCCATGGCCTGGCTCGCCGCCATGGCCTTATCGATCGGGATGTCCTTCAGTCCGATAACCGGCGGCAACTGGGAATCCAAATTCATTAAAATCGAAAAGGGCGGCTCACTGAAATACATAGCCGACGAAAAAGGCAATACCATACCGGATTTCAGCCGGGTAGGCTATTTCCATGGTGATGTGGTCATTCCCGATATCCCGGTGGTGACCACCATCGAACCATCGGGGAATGCCTTCCAGGAAATCCAGCAGGCGATCGATCAACTGGCTGCCAAAACGCCCGATGCCAATGGTTTTAGAGGCGCCATCCTCCTTAAAAAAGGCAGTTATCTTTTTCCGCGCACGCTCAGGATCACGGCAGGCGGGATCGTGCTGAGAGGTGAAGGCCCAACGGCCGAAGGCACCCGCCTGGTGGCCACTGCCGCCAATAAGGAACCACTGATCGAAGTAGCCGGGACAGGTAATATCAAAGAAGTACCCGGAACACGTATACCCATTACCGATAGTTATGTCCCTGTCGGCGCCCATTCATTTTCCGTAAAAGATGCTTCGTCCCTGAAGGCAGGCGATCCGGTCATCCTTTTCTATCCTCCATCCCAAAAGCTGATCCACGACCTGAAAATGGACCAGATCGAAGAAAGGGATGGCACCCGTCAATGGAAAGCGGAAGAATATGCCCTCTCGTTTGAACGGCAGATCACCAGGATCGATGGCAATACCATATATATAGATAACCCTGTAGTGCTGGCCATCGATGCCAATTATAGCGGGGGTGAGATATTCAAATACCAGTTCAGCGGGCGCATTCAGCAGGTAGGGATCGAGAACCTGTACTGCGAATCCATCTTTGAAAGCGATACGGCCGAGAACCATTCCTGGGATGCCGTTTCATTCAACAGGATCGAGAACGGATGGGTAAGAAAAGTGGCGGCCCGCTATTTTGCCTATTCCTGCGTGAACCTGGGCGGACAGGCAAAAAATATCACGGTGCAGGATTGCCTTTGCTTCGACCACAAATCGCAGATCACCGGCGGACGCCGTTATTCTTTCAATAATACAGGCCAGCAAAATCTTTTCCTCGATTGCCATGCCAGGGATGGACGCCACGATTATGTTACCGGCGCCAAGGTCTGCGGTCCCAATGTCTTTTACAATTGTACAGCCGCCACCACACATGCCGATATCGGCCCTCACCACCGATGGGCCGTGGGTACCTTGTATGATAATATCGTGAGCGATGGCGACCTCAATGTGCAGGACAGGGGCAACTGGGGCAGCGGCCACGGATGGGCAGGTGTTACACAAGTGATCTGGAATTGCACCGTGCGAAAAGCAGCCGTACAAAGCCCCTGGGGGGGCGGCAAAAATTATTGCATCGGCCTGAAAGGGAAAAAAGACGACGGCCGTTTGAAAGGAAGGCCCGATGGAGAATGGGAAGGACAAAACAGATCCGGCCTCGAACCTGCTTCATTATACCTGGCGCAACTGAAGGCAAGACAATCACATTGATCAACATACCATTCAACTGCACTTTTAAACCCTTAGTATGAAATATACTTTATTATTGCTGATAGCCTGTTCATCGGCCGGTTTCGCACAAACACCACAGGGAGCCGAAGAAGCGATGCGCAAAGTGGCCGACCATATCATTGCCGGTACCAGCTTCCGGTTCGTGAACAATAAAACAGGTGCCACCTTCGAGAGCACCAAAGGCAAAGACACTTCCGGCAGCGTGAAAGCCGAAAGCAAATTCAACAGGTGGCAATATGTGAACGGGGTATTGACGGTAGGCATGCTGCGACTGGCCGATGTGCTGAAAGACAAAAAATACTCCGACTACTCCCGGAAGAATTTTTCCTTCATCTTCGACAACCTCGACTATTTCAAAAAAATGTTCGATGCAGGCGCCAACGGCGTTGAATACAGGCCCGTGTTCAGGATCGGCTCACTCGACGATTGCGGCTCCATGAGCGCCGGCCTCCTCGATGTTTATGCATTCGACAAGAGGGCCGACTATCTCACCTACCTCAACCGGGTAGCGGACCATATCATCAACAAACAATCCAAATTCCCGGATGGCACACTGGCGCGTAATGGTCCCCGTAAGATGACCTTATGGGCCGATGATCTCTACATGAGCGTGCCCTACCTTGCCAGGATGGGCAAGCTCACGGGCGATAATAAATATTTCGACTTCGCCATCGACCAGGTAGAAAAATTCAACCAGTATACCTGGGACCCGTCCACCGGCCTGTATTTCCATACTTTTTATAATGATGAGAACATGAATGGCGTGGCCCACTGGGGCCGTTGCAATGGGTGGGTTGCCCTCGCACAGGTGGAGCTGCTGAACAACCTGCCGGCCAATCATCCCAAACATGCCGCTTTGATCAGGATGCTGCTTCGCCAGATCGTAGGCTTCTCCCGCTACCAGGATATCAGTGGTATGTGGCGCCAGGTGCTCGATAAACAGGATTCATACGAAGAATCATCAGTAACCGCCATGTATGTATATACCGTTGCCAAAGCGGTGAACGAAGGATGGATCAACAAGCGTTTTATTTCCATCGCACAGAACGGATGGGAAGCCCTGATGAAAAAAATAACTCCGGACGGGCAGGTGCAGGACATCTGCATCGGCACTTCCGTGGAAGAAGATATCCGCTATTATTACAACAGGCCCAGGGAAACCAATGACACGCATGGGTTGGGCGCATTTCTGATGGCGGGAGCTGAGATCATTCGCGCAAAGTACCAATTCGTTGATATAGACAAGAGGAGATAGTTTGCAGTTGGCAATTGGCAGTTGGCAGTCGGGCAATTCCACGTCTGAATAGTAGCTTTCCGCAGTACAGGGTTCCCCGACTGCCAACTGCCAATTGCCAACTGCAAACTCTTATTGCGCTGTTGACTTTCGTACGATCAGTTTCGAATTGAGTATGATCCTTTCTTCGGAAAAGGTCATACTCTTTTTTTCGAGTATCTTGAAGAGGATGGAGGCAGCTTCTTTACCGATCTCGAAAGCTGGTTGTGTGATGGTGGTGAGCGAAGGATTCAGCAAAGCGGCGGTCTCCAGGTTGGAAAAACTGATGATCCTGATATCGCCGGGGATAGAGAGATTCAATTCTTCGCAGGCATGATAGCTGGCGATGGCAAGTCGTTCCACAGAGGCGAAAATGGCGTCTGGCCGGTTCTTCCTTTTCAACAAAGCGATCACCGTTTTATAATTTTCTTCATTATCATGGATACTGCATTGTATGGCCAGTTTAGGATCATGTTTGATCCGATGGTCTTCCAGCGCTTCCAGGTAACCCTGCATCCGTTTATTGGAGATCGACAGGTTATTGGAGATCGACAGGTAAGCGATCCGCCTGCAGCCCGATTGGATCAGGTGCTCTGCGGCCTTGTACCCGCTCTCATAATCGTTCGTGATCACTTTAGGGCTATTGATGCTCTCCGCAATGCGATCGAAGAATACGATGGGAATGCCTTTTTGTTTGAGGTCTACCAGGTGATCGTAATTCGTGGTTTCACCGGAAAGTGATACCAGTATCCCATCCACCCTGCCGCTCTGCAGGTGCCGGGTGATGGCCACTTCCTTCTCATATTGTTCATGGGTGAGATAGATCAGTACATGGTATCCTTTTTCCTGGGCAATGCTCTCGATACCATTGATGGCCAGTGCAAAAAAGTTATTGGCGATCTCCGGTATCACAACGGCGATAGTACGGCTCTTATGTTTCCGCAAGCTGCTGGCATAGGGATTAGGCTGGTAATTGAGCTTTCGCGCCAGCTCGAATACCCGTTCTTTGGTTTCGGCACTGATCTCGTAACTATCCCGCAATGCCCTCGATACGGTGGACACTGCCAGTCCGAGCTCCTTTGCCAGTCTTTTCAGATCTACCGTTGCCATGACCAATCGTTTTTCACAACCGACCCGGTTGCGGCCCAAAAATAGGGCATTAGGGGCGTTTTCGAAAACGATTTCGTAAAAGCGGAGGCAATCTCCACCGACCTAAAAGATCTATACCCGCTTCTTATCTTTATCAACCTTACGATTGGGAATATCTTCTGACTCTAGATGCGCTTTTAGTTTTCCATACAGCGCTTCCTCCCAAAAACTCTTTCACCAACGGAGGAAGGACACCATCCCAAACCAATAGGGTCCCACCTTTTTGAAGCGCTCTGCTGTTCTTTCTTAAAAACTTCAAAATCGAAGGTTTTCATTTCCATATGTTATCAATTTATGTTTGCTTACCTTTAAACTGACATACTTTCAAGCAGTATTATAAGTTTCGGAAATAGGTTGTTATAGGCGCGTAAGATGAAGGACATCAGCCAAGATGAATTGGCTAAACATCTTGGCCCCAAAAGCCCGGTCATTGGTCTGCATGAACTCAATGGGATGAAACCCTTTATTGAGGCTGATGAAATGGCTCACCACCTTAGGGTATCTTTGGATTAGCTCGTTGGTATTATCGATTATGAACTAGACAATATCACCTTGACCCCTATTCAAGTTATAAATAAACTACTCAAAAAATACCAGTAGCCCAAAATCGGGTTTCTGGCATTTTTTATCTCAAACAGAAAAATTAAACCTGTCAATTACTTGCAAGATGGCAATAGAAGAAGTAAATAAGCTGAAAGGATTAGGTTTTACTAAACAAGTTGCTTTCGCATACCTTACCTGTGAACGGCTTTATCCTAATTATATATATTTTTCAAACAATTTCGGTTTTGGCAGTCCAGGCGTTCTTCGAGGGGCCATTGATTATTTATACCTCAATCTCTTTGAGACTAACCCGGATAAAACCAAAATTGATTTACTCATAAAGGACGTCGACAATAATACGCCAGATACTGAGGACTTTACCACCATATTTGTTTCCTCTGCCCTTGATGCTTGTACAGCCATCAGCGATAGTTTAGGATTTTTAGTTGATAAAGATTTCTCAAAAATAACATACGTCTCCTCATATGGTTTTGACACCGTCGATATGTATATTCAAGAAATAGAAAATATTGAACCGACTGAGAAAAATTTCAGACAAAGAGTCAATGATCATCCTTTAATGAAAAAGGAGATACTTATACAGCAAGGTATAATTACTTTTCTATGTAATGCCAACTCAATTGATTACGGTGATATACAAACATTATTACATCTTCAGGAAAACAAGAAAAAAGGCGCCTTTAATTTATAGGATTGCCTTTCGATAATGAACCATAGTGCCGGCATCCTTAAACTCATTCGCAATAATTTCATTTACACAGTTTATAAGATAGTGTCAAGCCGTTCAGCTAAATTGATGCCTGAAATAGGCAATAGACTCACTACCTTTCTTTTAACTTTTGTAATTACCATCTCTCCAATCCAATAGGCCCTATTTTGTAATTCTATTTTTTTTCCATCTTCCTTATGAAGGATGTAAGTAGTCTATAGTAGCTTTTGAGGTCTTCGTTAGGTACAAATTCTATTTTTTTATGATAATAAGATGGATGGATACTAAGGAAACCAGGACCAATGGTATTATTTTCCCTTTCACCAAATATTGGGGTGAAAAAATCAATTGTTGGTCCCCCATATCGTTGCTTAACATAGTATTTTTCTACTCCTTCCTTTTTGAATGAGCCTAACTCCAAAGAATAGAAGGAGTATTTTTGATTAAGTAGAAATAGAAGAGGGCCTTCCTTACAATATTTCTTAAACCCTTCCATATCGGAAGCAATTATATTCCTTATTTTCGTATCGAAGATCAGGAACTATTCTACATTGATTTCTTAGTGAAAATTCTATGAAATGAACTCTCTCCTGTTCACAAAGAAAAAAATCAATTTGAGGCATTTTCTTTTTTTATTGACCGACTTTATATGATTCTTGATATACTTGCCTCCCCGCCACTCAGAAAAGCATCCGGGGTCTGATTTGTTAATACCATACACCTCCAAACTTTATTTTATTAGATTACTGTATCTAAATTGGTACCCGATGGAATCCAATATTTCTTTAGTTCTCCTTAGAAACTGCTCACCCTCCTCATTTGGGAAATATTTCGATATGACATTAATTAGAATATTGCGTCCTCGTGAATTAGGATAATTGTCATATAAACTTCCATTATCTACAGCATCCAGATAGGCATTTAACTTGTCCTGTAACTTAAGAAGATGTACATTTTCATTATCCCATTCCAAATCATCTGATACTGTTAGAACAACATTACCTTCTTTATCTATGCTAATAAGGTCAATTACATTTGTATTCTCTACTGACATAATGTATTATTCATTTTTATTCGGCCTAACAATATTAACTTTAATTGGTGGTATCAATGTACCAGCAGGTTATCCTTCAGAAGCTCCTTTATTTCCTACAACTACTCCTCCTTTTTGTTCAAGAATGGGATATCCAATTTTTTGATTTCTTGTAAGCATAGCTGCTTCAGATGACTTCGCCTCAGTTAATACAATATTTCCATTTGACTTACTAACCACATCTATTCTGACTTTACCCGAAGCTCCGTTTGGTTTTATTGTGACCTGTCCGGCAATATTGGTGTGGCCAGCTTGTTTAAGCTCTTGAGTTACAACTTTTTCATATGCTTCGCCTTGTGCTGCATTTTTTGTGACTTGCGGAACTACTTTTTGTTCCACGGATACTGCTGCACTCTCTGCCAATTTAGTGAGTGGCCCTCTCAACACAGGCATTGAAGAAACTAAAGCTGGACCAGCAGCTTCCATTCTTGGTTTACTCTCAGTAAAATCACTTTCAACACTCCGCCCAGTTATAAACTCAACAACGGGAGTTAAAGGGTTAATGTTTACATTAATAACCCTGGCTACATCGTTGGCTCCTTGATAAACAGATTTTGCAGTTTCAATGGAAGAATACTTGATCTCTTTCCATATCTCCTTTAATAGTTGACAACAGGCCTGTCCTTCATCTCCCAGAGGATCACTATATTTAATAGGATTATTATAATTGGAAGCATATGGAGTCCACATCTCCATATTGTCGACCTTCCCACCAATCTCCCACCAAAGACCTTTCTGAGGATCTAATTCTCGCAAGTGAGCATCATATATACCCAAGCCAATATCTCCTTCGAAGTCGATTCCGTTATACTTTTTCCTATTTTCAACATAATTAGGCTTGAAGGCCTTTGAGGAAATCCCCGCCATCGTCAACCCAAACGGATAATACTTACCGACCTTATCTTAATACTTCCTCAGATTTTCGGGAAGCTGTTGCAGGCTATGTTAAAGCGTATCAATTGTCACTAAGGCTCATAACTAACTTTTTAACACTTCTTCATCTAATCGACCTGCTCCGATTGCTTTTTCCAGATCGCTTATCGTAAGATCTTTCTTTTGCTTCGGCTTCTTCCCTGAAAAAAGATTTTCGAATGCCCCTGCTGTATCAATACCTTCCGGGTTAAAATAATCTGCTGCCCTGAAGTTTGAAACATCCACTTTGAACTCCTTTGAAAAGGCAAGGATAAAATCAACCGCATCGTCACCATAAATACCTAAGTCATTTTGTAGAGAAGTATTTTTAGTCACTTCTTCATCATCAACAGCCGTCATTCTTACAACAAACTCTTTAACTTTTTCCCAAATTTCATTATTCATTTTTTTTCATTTTATTATTAGTAATATTGTTAACGCTCTCAACAATATCTTTGTTGTGAACAAGTATTGAGATAGCTGTGACAAAATAGTTGTGGTTGCCATCAACCTCAATATTGTGGACTTCAACATATTTACTTTTAAGCCTTAGTGTTATCACTTTTAGGTTATCACCTGTCGAAGTTTTTAGTTTATCCCCAGGCTTTAGTTCCTTAACTTTCACCCAACCCTTGCCATCGACATAAAAAGGATGCTCTGCTGTTACGAAGATTTTTTCTTTGGGCACTGTCAACTCATAAATGTTTTTCGTTTGTCTATTCAGCACACGAACAACTTTATTCAACTCAACTCTTTCCAAATTAAAATTATAGGTGTAAACACTATCCCCAATGTGTATTTTTTCAATAGGAATCAACGAATCTTTACCATATACTAAGGTCCCTTTTTCAAAACAAATGTGATAGATAAGATTGCTTGGCTTATTAAATTCTGCGGGTTTATCGATTGGGAATGCATTATTATAACTCTCAATACCTCCTTGCGCAGCCGGATACCAAGTATCCCAAACGTCCTTTGCTAACAAAACGTATCCTACGCCAGGCACAGCCCGGCCTGCCAATCTACCCCACGTTGTGGCACCAATTACTTTATTTACAATTTTAGCCGCCGTTTTCTTAGCGACAACTTTTCGAAGAACCTTTCTCGTCGTTGTTTTTAGGCCGGCAGTCGATTTAGGAAAAAGCTTATTCAAAGTCCATGACGCAATTGATGACCCTGGCTCTGATCCAAGCATTCCTTTTGGTTTTAGAGAATTTATGGGTTGACCTAATAATATCAATACAGATCCTGGCACTATTCACCCTACTTCTAATTTCTCAACATCCCAACCATCATATAAATCAATCCCACAAAATTTCGCCAATTCATTAAAAGCAATATTTCGTTTGTGTAATTTTTCTGCGGTTAAAATGTCTATTTTGCTTACAGTTAACATCCAATCTTTTGTGTCAAGCTGTTCTAATTTTTCTAATATATATTGATGGTTTTTTAGTTCATTATAAACTTTTATTAAACGTTCCTTGTTGCTGTCTATAAAGAAAAAGCCCCATTTTAAACTACCATTCGTGTCAAATCCGTCCTCGCCCATTTTGGCAAATAAATACTGGATATTATTTAGATCAGACTGCATTGATAGAGTTTTAATTCGTTAGTAATCATTTTTATTTAAATCTGGCCTTTTGCCATCGTTATTTCCCTTGTGCTCATTTATTTTATTATGCTGCCATTGGTGCATTTCTTTTTTCGTGCCCCTCTCTTCTTTCCTATACTCAACTCCTTTTTTTTCTAATTCATTTTTAGAATATCGTTTCTGTTGCCCCTTTCCATATCGATCTTCTCCCCGAGTAGTCTCTCCATATTTTTTTACTTCCCCTGTTTTCTTATCTCTTAACGTGTATCCTTCAGCAGGTTTATCATTAAGTTTATTTCCGTGTTCTTTCTTTCCTGTCGCCTTTACTACCACATCTTTCGGCTTGTAAAGAGTTATGGTCCCATTAGTATTATTAGCAGTGTTTGGCTGTGTTGTTGCCTGCTCCTTTGGTTTAATGACTTGAATAGAGACTGATCCAAAACCTAATGGCATAGAAACGTAACCAGTACGATCAATCAAATCAGCATTTGCTTGTATGGCTTTTTGAATTAATCCGGGGCTGGTTGCTACTGTTGTAGCTGTTGTTGTCGCCGTTCCTACAATTACTGCATCAGTTACCGCAACAGTTCCCGCAACTTCAGCAATTATTGCCGGAATCAAACACCATGGACATTCTCCGCTTGGGTCATTATATAAAATCGGATTATCAAGACCAAATTGATATTGTCCCCAATCCTCTTGTTCATCGTCTGTTTTAGGATCAACTTGCATAAATCTTCCAAGTTGGGGATCGTAATTCCGAGCGTGCGAATCGTACCATTCTAAACCTGACCCATCAGAGAATTCCTTATTTTGTAATTCTGAACCTTTATTGAATCTATATTTATTTTCTCTATAATTGGGCTTGAATGCTTTACTACTTATCCCCGCCATCGTCAACCCAAACGGATAATAATGCGTCTCTTCTATCAAAGAACCTGTAAAATGCCTTACGCTTAGGTCATTAAAGAACACATCCCAGTTCTGCGTCTCATTGCTCAAATAAATATACAAAAAACCATTCTTCGTGATCGGAATGTTTGCCGGTACCAGTGGCTCAATGACATCAGGGTTGTTGACAGGTATTGCCCCACTGGAAGCCTCCACATATTTAAACTGTTCATCAAATAAAATCCAGTTCAGATAAGCTTTTGGTTTACCGGTAACATTGGGGTTCTTATTGGTGCGGAAAGTATTTAGTGTTCCCAGTAATGGACTGGTACTGATATTGTTTAACTGAGATAATGTTCCTTTTGTTTCGCCTACACTACCTACAATCCCTTCCGCCAGTGAGCTCAGGATATCTGCCAGCGGATCACTGTTTGGACCCGGGCTACCTTGTGGCCGGTAAAAGGATTTCACGCCCAGATCAACCCTGTCACCACTCATTACTCTTAGCACCAACGATGGCCCTATCTTCTTTCCACTGCCATTCACTCTGGCCAATGAGTCATTGGGGTTTGTAGTGGACCCGTCCACCGGGTAACCACCCGGTACCAACGATTTTGGATAGGAGGTTTCCGGTATATTGGCGAATAATTTAAGTTCCTTAGCTCGGTAAGCAGCTTCCATGGTGGCTACATAGCGGCTGGTGTCCTTCTGCTCAGTCAGTACCATGCGAACATTGCCCAGATGGTCCTTTAGGAAATAATCATATACAAACTGATAAGCGCTGTCACCATTCTCAAAATACGTTTTGGCATACCTGATCCGCCCTTCCTCATGCCCGATGAACTGCAGGGTATCGTTCTCATATACGATTCCTCCGATACATAAAGTAGCCCTGTCAGGCTTTCCCGTTTCCTGCACCAATTTCTTTAGCTTATTGCCTCCTGCATCATAGGTATAGGTAATCGTTCCTTTGACGCTTCCTCCGGTGGTCCTCACGGTAATTGTCTGCGGAAGGTTCAGGTAGTTATAGGTAATACCGTCAGTACTGGTCTGCCCAATATCCTTGTTCAGGTCTTTGACGAGGTTGCCATTATTATCATAGGTATAATCAACTGCGGCCGTTGTTTTGTTGTTGCTCAATGCAGTCATGTAAATAGAAGAGCTCCTGAAATCTCCCAGTTGGGTTTGAGGGTCGTTTGCCCGGTCGAACACATTTTTGAGTTGGTTGCTGTTGTCCTTGTAGGTATACAACAGACTATCAATGGTTGAACTCCCGCCCAGTTTCCAGCCTCTCTGGTCCATGGTCTGTATATTGCCATTAGCGTCATAACTCAATCTTTTTGCGCTGAAATCGATACCTGCAGATGTATTAAAGGTGTTATTGGTGTATTGGGTAAATTCAGCTCTCGTCAGGCGGTTTATAGGGTCATAGGTAAAATCATATTTTCTCTTTTCATTATCACCGGCGCTTTTCCAGGTGGTGCCGCTGATATTGCCATTGTACTGCTGATTGGAATAGCTGGTCCCAGCGAGAATAGCGGGCGCTTTATCATATCCCAGCTCAAATCCGAATTTATTATTTCCAATGTCTTTGATGAAGTTCCTGTTGGCGCCCAGCATCCAGCCACGGATATTGTAATCATACTGAAGTATTTCAATTGCAGGGCTGCCGGAGGTTTTCTTTTTCAATTGCCCCAATGCATCATACTCATTGCTCACAATCACCTGTTCCGGTTTGTCGAGGATCACCCCATTGATATTACTTCCTATTGTTTTCCTGATTGTCAGTACACGTCCCAGATCATCATAATCGATCTTGGTGAGCACATCATGACGCTGGGAATTGGTTCCGTATTTCAGGTGATGCAGATAGGTCATCAACGGTTGACCAATAAAGCTATATTGGGTGGT
>OFTY01000212.1_pt1 | contig 60118 bp, 72 predicted proteins | sample 1775061 | NCBI WGS metagenome assembly OFTY01 (sample SAMN08195773, study PRJEB24354) | sludge metagenome | isolation source: sludge from phenol fed wastewater aerobic bioreactor B | place: India: Nagpur | collected 2016-09-16 | reverse complement strand
TCCGCCACCTCGCGCAACCGCTCAGGCGGCAAACGACGCAGCGCCAACGGATCGGCTATCGTGTCAAGCAATGGCGTGTGGGGGAGGTCGCTCATGCGAGCGTCCTACTCCAGCCGAAAACCGCTGTCGATTGCGACGGTTCGATCAGTTCGCCGGTTGCGCGCATATCGCGCAGGTGCCGCGCACCTCGATCACCGGACGTTCCGGGACAAAACCAACGCCTTCCGCCGCGCGGCGCACCGCCTGGGTCAATTTGTCGTCGTCGAGATGCGTCGTCTGCCCGCAAACGTCGCACACCAGGAAAATGCAATCGTGGCGGCAATCGGGGTGCGCGTTGGCGACATAGGCATTGGCGCTTTCCACCCGCCGCGCGAGATTCGCGCCGACGAACAGATCGAGGATGCGGTAGACGCTGTTGGCGGCGATCCGTCGCCCCTCGCGCTTCGACACCGCATCAGCGATGTCATAGGCCGAGGCCGGTTTGTCGAACCCGGCGAGCGCGCCGAACACGCTGGCGCGCATCGCGGTCCATTGCTCGCCCGACCGCTCCAGCGTCTGCTGCGCGGCGCGCGCGAGATCGTCGCCCTGCGGCTCGTGATGATCGTGGTGGGCGTGAGCGGCCATAACCTAAATCTAGGCCTCGCGAGGCCCCGCGACAACCCGGCGGGTGTCAGTTCTCGGCGCGGCGGTTGAGATCGTGACCGAACGCAAGGATGCCGACCCCGATCACCGTCCACAAAGCTTCGGCATGGCTGCCGTCGTGCGGCAGCGTCATCGCGCCGGCCATGATGCCGAGCCCCAGGCTGCCCATCGCCAGCGGCATCAGATAGCCGTGGTGGAGCACCCCGCGGCCCAGCGCCACCGCGCCGAGAATGATCGCCAGCGTCAGCCCGACCTCGTGAAAGATCGGGTTGCCGAGCATCCCGCCGACCGTCGACAGCATCGCCACCAGCACCGCGCTGGCGAGGCAATGCACCACGCACAGCCCGGACAGCATGATTGCCATCCGATCGAGCGCCCCCATCGGGCCAAGGCGAGTCGTGCTTCCCATTCGCCGCGCCATGTAGCGCGCCTGGCGGTATGTTACAATATCACATCGTCAATTTTCCTTCGCCGGCCCGCCTTCGCTTGGCACAAAGGGCGGGCTGAGCTAGGCGCGGCGGGTCTTTTTCCTCATCGAATACGTTCAAGGGCGGCCCATGCTGCAACCTACCCCCGGCTATGTTTCGACCGCCCGCCCCGCCACGCTGGCGCGCTGGCTGTGGTGCGTCGCGGCGCTGATCGTCGCGATGGTGGTGGTCGGCGGGATCACGCGGCTCACCGAATCCGGGCTGTCGATCACCCAGTGGAAGCCGATCAGCGGGATCATCCCCCCCCTCAACGACGCGCAATGGCAGGCCGAGTTCGCGGGCTACCAGCGCATCCCCGAATATCAGCAGCTCAACCGCGGAATGACGCTCGCCGGGTTCAAGGCGATCTTCTTCTGGGAATATATCCACCGCGTGCTGGGCCGCGTGATCGGGCTCGCCTTCGCGCTGCCCTTGCTCTGGTTCGTGGTGAAGCGCCGCGTACCGCGCGGCTATGGCTGGCGACTCACCGGGATTCTCGCGCTGGGCGGGCTGCAGGGCGCGATCGGCTGGTGGATGGTCAGCTCCGGCCTGTCGGTGCGCACCGACGTGAGCCATATCCGCCTCGCGGTCCATCTGATGACCGCGCTCGTGATCCTGGCGGCGATCGTATGGACCGCGCTCGATCTCAACGATCTCGCGCATAATCCGCTGGCGCGCCCGGCACGGCTGCGCCCGATCGCGATCATTGCCCTGCTACTGCTCGCCGCGCAGATCACCTTCGGCGCCTTCACCGCCGGGCTCGACGCGGGTTACGCCTTTGCCAGCTGGCCGCTGATGGGCGACGCTTTCTTTCCGCCCGAGGTGCCGATGCTGACCCCGGCGTGGATCAATGCGGTCGACAATCCGATCGTCGTCCAGTTCATCCACCGCTGGCTCGCCTTCGTCGCCGCGGGCGCGCTGTTCATCCTCGCCCTGCGCGCCGGGCGCGGGACGGGCACCGCGGTCGTGCTGCTGGTGGTGCTGCAGGTCTCGCTCGGCATCGCGACGCTGCTGACCGGGGTGCAGATCGGCGTCGCGGTCGCGCATCAGGCCAATGCCGCGCTGCTGCTGATCGCCACCGTCGCCGCGGCGCATGTGATCGGCGCGCGGCGCCGGTGACCGCCACTATCGCGATCGTCCAGGTCACCTGCCCCGATCGCGACACCGCCGAATCGATCGCGCGGACCTTGCTCGCGGAACGGCTGATCGCCTGCGCCAATATCCTCGACTGCCGTTCGGTCTATCGCTGGCAGGGCGCGATCGAACAGGGCGACGAGGTGGCGATGCAGCTCAAGACGCTCCCCGCGCGGATCGATGCGGTGGCGGCGCGAATCGCCGCGCTCCACCCTTATGATCTTGCCGCGATCGAGCATTGGCCGGCGACCGCCACCCCCGCGGTCGCCGCGTGGGTCGCCGAAGCGGTATTATAATACCCGTCAGGAACCGCGCGGAAATCTTGACTTTCCGCCGGCCCTCCCGCATTGGCCGCGCGTCGGCGCCGTGCCCCGCGGGTGCGGCGTCCTTTCGTTTTGATGAGGTCGAACAGCCATGAAGGCGCTGATGAAGACCACCAAGTCGGCCAAGCCGCATGAGGTGGAGAAGAAGTGGCATATCGTCGATGCCGACGGCCTGGTGGTCGGTCGCGCGGCGGTGGTGATCGCCAATGTCCTGCGCGGCAAGCACAAGCCGAGCTTCACCCCGCACGTCGATTGCGGTGACAATGTCATCGTGATCAACGCCGACAAGATCCGTTTCACCGGCAACAAGCTGGCGGACAAGGTCTATTACAAGCACACCGGCTATGCCGGCGGCATCAAGGGCGTCACCGCCGGCAAGGTGCTGGAAGGCCGCTTCCCCGAGCGCGTGCTCGAAAAGGCCGTCGAGCGCATGATCCCGCGCGGCCCGCTCGGTCGTCAGCAGATGCGCAACCTGCGCATCTTCAAGGGCAGCGAGCATCCGCATGCCGCGCAGAACCCCGAGCCGCTCGACATCGCGGCGATGAACCGCAAGAACAAGGTGGGCGCATAATGTCCGACAATCGCCAGTCCCTCGCCGACCTCGGCGCCGCGCTCAACCAGCAGCGCGAGGCGGCCGTCACCGCTTCGGAAGACAAGGCCGAAGCCTATCTCGCCGGCCAGATCGACGAGCCGGTCCAGCGCGCCCCGCTGCGTGCGCAGGAGCTCGACAAGTTCGGCCGCGCCTATGCGACCGGTCGCCGCAAGGACGCCGTCGCCCGCGTGTGGCTCAAGCCCGGCACCGGCAAGATCACGATCAACGGCCGTGATCAGGAAATCTATTTCGCGCGTCCGACGCTGCGTCTCGTCATCAACCAGGTGTTCGGGATCACCGAGCGCGAAGGCCAGTATGACGTGATCTGCTCGGTCAAGGGCGGCGGGCTTTCGGGTCAGGCCGGCGCGGTCAAGCACGGCATCAGCCAGGCGCTGACCAAGTATGAGCCGGCGCTGCGTTCGCCGGTCAAGGCCGCCGGCTTCCTCACCCGCGACAGCCGCGCGGTGGAGCGTAAGAAGTACGGCCGCGCCAAGGCACGTCGTAGCTTCCAGTTCTCGAAGCGCTAATCCGCCTTCGGCGACAACGAATTGGGGCGGCCCGGCAACGGGCCGCCCTTTTTCGTGTCCGGTGGGGGGCAACCGGTCGACACAGGCACCACCGTAGCTGCGGCCCCTTCGACTGCCTGCCTTGGCAGGCAGGCGCTCAGGACAGGCTTGAGCCGGGGTCCATCGGGAGGCAGGCGCTGGACAAGAGGCTCTAGCCGCAGGGCGTGCGGCACAATGGACCTCGGCTCAAGGCCCGGGTGACGACGGGAAATTTACAGTCGGTCAGGCTATGTACAGCCTCGCCATTACAGGGTCCGCGCGCCTTCCCCTGCTCTCCCGGCCGCCCCCCATGCCCGATCTCGCCCACTTTACCCCGCACCTCCCCACCTTCGCGCTCCTGCTCGGCGTCATCGTCCTCGCCGGGATGCTGCGCCGCGTCCCGATCGTCGGGCGCGTCGTGAACCTCGCGATCCTGCTCGGTCTCGTCTTCGTGCTGGCGATGCTGGTCGACGAGCGCGGGCGGATGGACCCGCATGTCGGGCGCTTCATGCGCGCATTCGATTCGTCGGCCGAGGAGGTGACCGGCAAGGAAACCCGCGTCCGCATGTCGCGCGACGGGCATTTCTGGGTCACCGCCCGTTTCGGCGGCACGACGCGGCGGATGCTGGTCGATAGCGGCGCGACGATCACCGCTTTGTCCGCCGACAGCGCGACCGAGGCCGGGCTCGATGTCGAGCAGCCCGATTTCCCGGTGCTGCTGCGCACCGCCAACGGCACGATTCACGCGCAGACCGCCACCGTCGACGAATTGCAGCTCGGCAATGTCGTCGCCCGCGACCTGCCGGTGGTCGTCTCGCCGTCGTTCGGCAATGTCGACGTTTTGGGGATGAACTTCCTCTCGCGGTTGCAATCGTGGCGGGTCGAGGGCGACACGCTCGTGCTCGTCCCGCATCACCCGCAGCGCGCCGCGGTCGCTACATCCTGACCACCCGCGCGCACAGCCGCTCCGCCTCGCGCTCGTCGTGGGTGACGAGCAGCAGCGGCAGCCCGCTGTCGTCGCGCACGCGCTCGATCAGCCGCATCGCTTCCTCGCGCCGCAGCGCGTCGAGCGACGACAAGGGCTCGTCGAGCAGCAGGAATTCGGGATCGGACAGCAACGCCCGACCGATTGCCACGCGCCGCGCTTCGCCCCCCGACAAGGCGCGCGGCCAGCGATCGAGCAGATGCGCGATATCGAGCGAGGCGGCGATCGTCGCCAGCCGCGCCGCATCCTTCGCGCCGTAGAGCAGGTTGCGCCGCACATCGAGATGCGGGAATAGCCGCGCGTCCTGAAAGACATAGCCGGCGCGGCGATGATGCGCCGGCACCTCCACCCGCGCCGCGCGATCGGTCAGCACGCGTCCGCCGACACGGACATGCCCGCGATCGGGGCGCAGCAGCCCGGCGATCATGTCGAGCACGCTGGTCTTGCCGACGCCCGACGGGCCGACCAGCGCCACCGCCTGTTCTTCCGCGACGAAGGCGGTGGCGACCAAGGCATCGCCGCGGCGCAGCGTCACGTCGATATCAAAGGACATGCACGCCCCGCCCGGCGCGGCGCGCCAGCCATTCCGAGACGAGCAGCGCGACCAGGCTGATCGCGACCGAGATCGCCGCCAGCCGCCACACCAGATCCTCCCCGCCCGGCCGCTGGAGCGCGGCATAGATGGCGAGCGGCAGCGTTTCGGTCTCGCCCGGCACGTTGGAGACGAAGGTGATCGTCGCGCCGAATTCCCCCAGCGCGCGCGCAAAGGCGAGCGTCGCCCCGGCGAGCACGCCCGGCCAGCACAAGGGCAAGGTGATCGTGCGGAAGGTCCGCCAGCGCCCCGCGCCCAGCGTCCGGGCCGCATCCTCGAGCCGCCGGTCGACCGACTCCAGCGACAGCCGGATCGCGCGCACCGCGAGCGGCAAGGCCATCACCGCCGCCGCCAGCGCCGCGCCGGTCCAGCGGAACAGCAGGGTCACCCCGAACCAGCGTTCGAGCGGCCCCCCGATCGGCCCCGCCGGCGCGAAGGCGATCAGCAGCACCCAGCCGGTCACCACCGGCGGCACCACCAACGGCAGATGGATCAGCGCATCGAGCAAGGTCCGCCCCGGAAACCGCCCGCGCGCCAGCGCGTAAGCGAGCAGGAAGGCGACCGGCAGCACCGCCAGCGTCCCTACCCCGCCGACCAGCAGCGACAGCCGCACGATCGACCAGACGCTCTCCACCGTCAGGGCCGCGTGAAACCGAAGCGGGCGAAGATCGCGTGGCCGCGCGCACTCAGCAGGAAGCGGCGAAAGCCCTCCGCCGCCGGGTTACGCGACGCCGCGAGCCGCGCGACCGGATAACGGATCGGCGGGTGGCTCGATGCCGGGAACATGCCGGCGACGCGCACCTTCGTCGATGCCGCGGCGTCGGTTGCATAGACGATCCCGAACGGCGCAGCGCCACGCTCGACCAGCGCCAGCGCCGCGCGGACATTCTCCACGCGCACCATTTTGGGCGCGATCGCCTGCCACGCGCCGAGCTTCTCGAGCGCCGCCTGGCCGTATTTGCCTGCCGGCACCGCCGCCGGATCGGCCATCGCCACCGCGCCGCGCGCCAGCGTCGCGCCGAGCGTCCGCACCGTCAGCCGCGTCCGTCCGCTCGCCGGCTCGACCACCACCAATCGGTTGCCGACCAGATCGGCGCGCGTCCCCTGGGCCAGCAGGCCCTTCGCAGCGAGCGCGTCCATCCATTCCTCGTCGGCGGAGACGAACAGATCGGCCGGGGCGCCCGCGATCGCCTGCCGCGCGAGCGCGGAGGAGGCGGCGAAGGAGATCGTCGGCCGCTGATGCCCGGCGCTCGCCCAGGCATCCGCGGCGGCGTTCATCGATTCCTGCAACGAGGCGGCGGCGAGGACCAAAGGCGCGCGCTCCTGCGCGGCGGCGGGGATAGCGAGGAGCGCGAGGATAAGGGCGATCAAAGTGCGCACGCATCGCTTCTCCCAACCGTCACCCCGGCCTCTGTCCTGAGCGCCTGCCTGCCAAGGCAGGCAGTCGAAGGGGCCGGGGTAACGGGGAGGCTCACCCGTCATTGGCGCAATGACGGGGAGAACATCACCCCTCGTCGCCCATCCGCAGCGCGGCGATGAAGGCTTCCTGCGGAATCTGCACCGACCCGTATTCGCGCATCCGCTTCTTACCTTCCTTCTGCTTCTCGAGCAGCTTGCGCTTACGCGTGATATCGCCGCCATAGCATTTGGCGGTGACGTCCTTGCGCAGCGCGGCGATCGTCTCGCGCGCGATCACCTTGCCGCCGATCGCCGCCTGGATCGGGATCTTGAACAGATGCCGCGGGATCAGATCCTTGAGCCGCTCGCACATTCCACGCCCACGCGTCTCGGCCGAGGCGCGGTGGACGATCATGCTCAGCGCGTCGACCGGCTCGGCATTGACCAGGATCGACATCTTGACGAGGTCCCCCTCGCGATAGCCGATCTGGTGATAGTCGAAGCTGGCATAGCCGCGGCTGATCGACTTCAGGCGGTCGTAGAAATCGAACACCACTTCGTTGAGCGGCAGTTCGTAGCGCAATTGCGCGCGTCCGCCGACATAAGTGAGGTCCTTCTGGATCCCGCGCCGGTCCTGGCACAATTTGAGGATCGAGCCGAGATATTCGTCGGGCACGTAGATCGTCGCGTCGATCCACGGCTCGCTGATCGTCTCGATCTTGTTGGGATCGGGCATGTCGGCCGGGTTGTGCAGCTCGATATGCCCGCCGCCGTGGGTCAGCTCGATCTGATAGACCACACTCGGCGCGGTGGTGATGAGATCGAGGTCGTATTCGCGGGTCAGCCGCTCCTGGATGATCTCCAGATGCAGCAGCCCGAGGAAGCCGCAGCGGAAGCCAAAGCCCAAAGCCGCCGAGGTTTCCATCTCGAAGCTGAACGAGGCGTCGTTGAGCCTGAGCTTGCTGATCGATTCGCGCAATTTCTCGAAGTCGTTGGCGTCGACCGGGAACAGCCCGCAGAACACCACCGGCTGGACTTCCTTGAACCCCGGCAACGCCTCGGTCGCGGGGCGCTTGGCGTCGGTCAGCGTGTCGCCGACGCGCGCCTGCGCGACATCCTTGATCTGCGCGGTGATGAAGCCGATCTCGCCCGGGCCGAGATCGGTCAGTTGCTCGATCTTGGGGCGGAAGCAGCCGACGCGATCGACCAGATGCTGCGTCCCCGCCTGCATGAAGGTCACCTGCTGCCCCTTGCGCAGCGTGCCGTCGACGACGCGGACGAGGATCACCACCCCGAGATACGGGTCGTACCAGCTATCGACCAGCATCGCCTTCAACGGCGCGGCGGGATCGCCCTTGGGCGCCGGGATGCGCTCGACCACCGCGTCGAGGATCTCGTCGATCCCGATCCCGGATTTGGCCGAGGCGAGGATCGCGTTGGAGGCGTCGAGACCGATGATATCCTCGATCTCGTGCCGCACCTTTTCGGGCTCGGCGGCGGGGAGGTCGATCTTGTTGATCACCGGCACGATTTCGTGATCGTGCTCGATCGACTGATAGACGTTGGCGAGCGTCTGCGCCTCGACCCCCTGCGCCGCATCGACCACCAGCAGCGCGCCCTCGCACGCGGCGAGGCTGCGCGACACTTCATAAGCGAAATCGACGTGGCCCGGCGTGTCCATCAGGTTGAGGACATGCCCCTTCCACTCGAGGCGCACGGTCTGCGCCTTGATCGTGATGCCGCGCTCCTTCTCGATCTCCATATTGTCGAGCACCTGCGCGGACATCTCGCGCTCGGAGAGCCCGCCGGTGCGCTGGATCAACCGATCGGCCAGTGTCGACTTGCCGTGATCGATGTGCGCGATGATCGAGAAGTTGCGGATACGGTCAAGCGGGGTGGTCATGATGACTGCGCCTCTACGGGCTGGCGCAACCTGCGTCAAAGGCGGCGCTGGCAACACAAGAGGGCTGGTGTTAAGCCTATGGGAACATTACGGGTCGCATGGTTCTGACTCGCGCCGGGAGGCGCTGTACAGGGGGTTCGAAATGCTGAGGAATTTTGCGTTGGTTGCCGCCGCGTCGGCAATCGCTTTGCTTGCGTCGTCGGCCGATGCGCAAAAGCTTGCCAAGCCGTCCGCCGGCCAGCGGCTGCAGGACCAGACCGCCAGCGACGTGCCGCATTGCACCCGCAAGCTCGGCACGCTCTCGATCGTCGACGGCGACGATCCCCGGCCGTGGACGCAATATAGCCTCGCCCCGCCCTCCAAGCTGCTCAAGGTGCTGGTGCAGCGTTCGGGCTGCTTCAACCTCGTCGATCGCGGCAGCGGGCTTCAGGCGGCGCAGCGCGAGCGTGACATCGGCGCCGATCTCGGCCTGCAGCGCCGCTCGAACGTCGGCCAGGGCCAGATCAAGGCCGCCGATTACGTGCTGGTCGCGGAAATCCAGGGCGCCAATTCGAACGTTTCCGGCGGCGGCGGCGGGGCCGGCATCGGCGGGCTGGTCGGCGGCCGCTTCGGCGGACTGCTCGGCGCGATCGGCAGCAAGAAGATGGAAGCGAACACCATCCTCTCGCTCACCAACGTGCGCACCACCGAGACGATCGCCACCCAGGAAGGCTATGCCGCCAAGAACAACCTGACCTTCGGCGCGGGCGGCGGCGTCGGCTTCCTCGGCGGCGCGGTCGGCGCGGTCGGTGGCGGCTATGACAATACCGATATCGGCCGGATCGTGACCTTGTCGTTCATCCAGGCCTATTCGAAGATGGTCACCGGGCTCGGGCTGATCCAGCCGGGGCAGCAAGGCACCGCCGAGGCCGCGCCGGCCAAGACCTTCACCGCGCAGGCCCCGCTCGCGCTGCGCGCCAGCGCGCTCGCCACCGCGAAGACGATCCGTACCCTGCCCGCGGGCGCGATCGTCTATCCCACCGGCAACAAGAACGGCCTGTGGTGGGAAGTCGCCGACGAGAACGACAATGTCGGCTGGGTGCTCAACACCAAGCTCGCACCGTCGAAGTAACACGGCAAACAGGCTCGGCGCGTCAATCGGCGCGCTGGGCCGTGTTTCTCCGTTAAAGCGTCGGGCACTTTCCCTACCCCGTTCGCCCTGAGCTTGTCGAAGGGCTGTCTTTCTTCTTCCACGAAAGAAGTGCAGGGCTTCGACAGGCTCAGCCCGAACGGTGGCGAGCTAAACGCAGTTTAATTGAGGTAATCTTAGGCCGCGCGCGCCATCTCGATCGCGGCGAGCGCATTGGCATAGCGCGCCTCGCCTTCGCCGCGCACCATCACCCACGGCACCCCGCGCCGGTCGAGCTCCTCGCGCGACAGATCGAAGAATCGCCGCCGCGCCTCGGCCGTACCGAACATCCGCGTGCCGTCCTCGACCCACGGCAGGTCGATATCGAACAGTAGATAGAGATCGGCGGTATTCTCCCATCGCGCGAACCACGGATCGCGCCGCCCGAACATCATGTCCGCCCATACCGCGCTCATCAGCGCATCGGTGTCGACGATCACCGGCCAGCGCCCCGCCGCGACCGCCGCGCGGACGCTGAGATCCTGGGTATGCGCGATCATCACCAGATCCGACATGGTGAGATCGATGCCGTAGCGCTCGCAATAGGTGCGGCCGAATTCGGTGATCACCGGGCTGCCGAAATGCGCCGCGAGCCGGGTCGACATCGTCGACTTGCCGGTGCTTTCCGGGCCGTGGAGACAGATGGTGCGCAACGTCATGCCGCGAGCGCCGCCGCCGGGCGATGCTCGGCGCGCCCCCAGTCGATCAGCCCCCACACCGCCAGCGCCAGATAGATCACGTACAACCCCGCGAAGAGATAGAGTCCCTTGAGCGCGTACATCGGCACCGAGGCGAGGTCCACCGCGATCCAGATCGCCCAATTCTCGATCCGCCGCCGCGCCATCAGCACCTGCCCCGCGACGCTCGCAGCGGCGATCCCGGCATCCCACCACGGATAGGCCGCATTGGTGAAACGGTGCATCGCCGCGCCCCACAGCAAGGTCGCGACCGCCCAGCCGATCGCCCAGCCGGCACGCGCGGCATTGCTCATCCGCTCGACCGCCACCTCCCCGAGCCGGTGCCGCGCGCGCATCCAATTCGCCCAGCCGTAAAGATTGGCGGCGACGAAGAAGCCCTGGAGCATCGCGTCGCTGTACAGCCGCGCCTCGAACACCACGACACCGAGCAGCACCACCGACCCGATCGCGGTGGGAAAGGTCCACACATTGCGCCGCGCGGCGAGCGCGACGCACGCCACCCCCAGCACCGTCGCGATCCATTCGAGCATCGACATCGCCGCCGTCGATAAGCGGCTTGCCCTCCCCCGCCAAGCGGTTAGCTTGGCCGGCCTGAGGAGAAACGCCATATGCGCCACGTCGCCGTGATCGGGTCCGGCCCCGCCGGTTACTATACCGCGGAAGCCTGCCAGAAGGCGTTCGGAGACGAGGTGAGGGTCGACATTATCGATCGCCTTCCTGTGCCTTACGGGCTGATCCGCAGCGGCGTGGCGCCCGATCACCAGTCGATCAAGGCGGTGTCGAAACGCTATGAAGCGACCGCGCTCAGCGACAATGTGCGCTTCGTCGGCAATGTCATGATCGGGCGCGACATCTCGATCCCCGAACTGGTCGAACGTTATGACGCGGTGGTGCTGGCGACCGGCGCGCCGCACGATCGCGCCCTCGGCATCCCGGGCGACGACCTGCCGGGCGTGATCGGGTCGGCGGCGTTCGTCGGCTGGTATAACGGCCATCCCGATTTCGCCGATCTCGCGCCGGTGCTCGACGGGCCCGGCGCGGTGATCGTCGGCGCGGGCAACGTCGCGCTCGATGTCGCGCGCATCCTTGCCAAGACCGGGGACGAATTCGCCGGATCGGATATCGTCGCCGGTGCGCTCGCCGCACTCGGCGAGCATCGCATCGGGCGAGTGACGATCCTCGCGCGCCGCGGGCCGCACGAGATCGCGATGACCCCCAAGGAATTGGGCGAGCTCGGCCACCTCGCCCGCGCCACCGCGCGGGTCGACCCGGCCGATCTGCCCCCGGTGGAGGCCGATGCCGCGCTCGACCCGGGGCTGCGCAAATCGGTCACCCATTTGCGCGCCTTCGCCGAAAATACCGCCGACGCGCCGATCACGATCGATTTCGATTTCTTCGCGATGCCGGTCGCGATCGAGGGCGACGGCAAGGTCGAACGCGTGGTGGTGGAGCGTACCGAGCTCGATTCGACCGGCCGCGCGACCGGCACCGGCGAGACCTATACGATCCCCGCCGGGCTGGTGGTGAGTTGCATCGGCTATCGCACCCCGCCGCTCGAGGGTGTGCCGTACGACGCGAAGCTCGGCCGATTCGCCAACGAGGAGGGCCGAATCGGTCCCGGCCTTTATGCGGTGGGCTGGGCGCGGCGCGGCCCGACCGGCACGATCGGCACCAACCGACCCGACGGCTTCATGATCGCCGACCATATCGCCGCCGACACGACGGGCGACAGCGGCAAACAGGGCCGCGCCGCGCTCGATGCGCTGCTCGCCGCGCGCAAGGTGGATGTCGTCACCTTCCGCGACTGGCAAGGGATCGAGCGCGCCGAAATCGCCAATGCGCGCGCCGGCGCGCCGCGCGAGAAATTCACCTCGCTCGACGCGATGCTCGCCGCGCGCGACCCGGCATGAACAGCGCGCTTGCCGAGCGAGAAAGAGCGCTTGCGCGGGGCGAAAGTGCTGGCTATAGGCGCGCCTCCAGCGACCGGTAGGCCCCCGAAAACGGCCGACGACCGGTACTCCGTCGGGGAGTAGCTCAGCCTGGTAGAGCACTGTCTTCGGGAGGCAGGGGCCGGAGGTTCGAATCCTCTCTCCCCGACCATTTTCCAGCATCGGGACGGAAAGCCGCGGGAACGCCGCCTTTCATGCGCGCTGCTGCGAGTCGGATGCGCGAAACGCGATCGAGGCGATCGCCGCTGGTCCAGCCAATATCGATGAAGCGTGCGCCCCGTCCGGCGACGGTGACGGCGCATTAACCTCCGCTGATTAAAGCGGATGGCATGAAAATCATCCCGGCCCTCGCTCTTGCTGCGCTTATCTCGACCACCGCCGCCTGCGGGGGTTCCGACCCCGCCGGTTCCGCGGGTACGACCGCGGTCGCCGCGCCAAAAGCGACGCCACCCGGCCAGGACAAGCAAACGTCGACTCCGACGCCGACCCCCACACCGACACCGACGCCGACCCCGACGCCAGCACCGACGCCGACACCGGCGCCGTCGACCTCCACCTCCACGACTCCGGTCAGCGCGGCAGAGTGGACGGCGCTATTGAAGGCGGCGACGCCGGGCAGCACGATCGACCTCGGCAACCGCCCCGTGACGTTCGCGCGCTATCGCGGGTTGGCCAATGTCACGATCCGGGGCGGCGTGTTCGGCTTCATCACGCTCGATCAGTGGCAGAACGTCACTTTCTCCGGCACACGGTTCGAGGCGCGTCCGGAGGACGATCCCAATGCGCCGCTGATCATCGCCTATCAGCCCAACGGCCTGCATTTCGACGCGACGACCTTTGTCGGCGCGCTGAACTCGGCCGGGCAGCTCGGCTATGGCTCGATCAGCGTGCGCGCGGGGAACAACGTCACCATCGCCCATTCGAGCTTCCACGATATGAACAATTCGCTCGGCTTCATCCGCACCACCAACGTGCAGGTGACCGACAATAGCTTCGCCTATATCCGCGAGGGGATACAGATCGTCGGCGCCACCAATGTCGTCGTGGCGCGCAACACCTTCGGCCCCTACCGCCCGGCGCCGGGCGATCACGCCGACGGCATCCAGTTTTTCACCACCGGATTGACGCTGGCCGACGACCACGGCGCGCGCAACGTGTTGATCGAGGACAATCTCTTCGATCCGGGCGAAGGATATCGCGCGCAGGGTGTTTTCATCGGCGACGAAATCAATCTCGCGGCACAAGGCCGCGGCCATTCGGATATCACGGTCCGCAACAACGCCCTGATCGGTACCGGCTGGCACGGCATCAGCGCGGGGACGGCGATTCCGAACCTGCTGATCGAGAACAACAAGCTGCTGATCCGGCTCGGTGCGGACGGCGTGACCGATAATTGGATCCTGGTGAAGGCCGGCGGCGGCATCGTCCGCAACAATTACGCCGGAAGCATCACCCTCGCGCCCGATGTGACGGCGAGCGGCAATACCTCGGTCAAACGCGCGGCGACCGCCTCGGAGATCACCAATGCGATGACCGTGCTCGCGCAATGGGTTCAGGCCGCGCTGGCCGCGCTGTAACCGGATCGGTTCGGCGCGCGCCGGCATCGGCTGGTGGGCGCCGAGCGCGGGCTGAGCCTATCACCGATTGACACCACCCCTGCCCGCTCGATATAGTATCAATTGCAACTATATGGAGCGCTCGGCGCCGTGGACGACGCACATTCTCCGGGCCGGACCGATGCGGCCGGCGGCTATCTCCCCGGCTTCGGCAACCACGTATCGACCGAGGCGGTCGCGGGTGCGCTGCCGATCGGGCGGAATTCGCCGCAGCGCGTGCCCTTCGGCCTCTACGCCGAGCAACTCTCCGGCACCGCCTTCACCGCGCCGCGTCACGACAATCGTCGCTCGTGGCTCTATCGCCTGCGCCCGTCGGCCAACCATGCCGCCTATCGCCGCTATTCCGGCGGCGCCGCGCTGCGCAGCGCGCCGTTCGACGAGGTTGCGCCCTCGCCCAACCGGCTGCGCTGGGATCCGCTGCCGATCCCGCCAGCGCCGACGGATTTCGTCGACGGCCTCGTCACTTACGGCGGCAACGGCGATGTCGGCGCGGCGATCGGGGTCGGCATCCATCTGTATGCCGCCAATCGCTCGATGGAGCGCCGCGCGTTTTTCTCGGCCGATGGCGAATTGCTGATCGTCCCCCAGCAGGGGCGGCTGTCGATCGTTACCGAGCTGGGGCTGATCGGGATCGAGCCGCAACAGATCGCGCTGATCCCGCGTGGGGTGCGCTTCCGCGTCGCGATCGAGGGGCCGAGCCGCGGCTATGTCTGCGAGAATTACGGCGCGGCATTCAGGCTGCCCGATCTCGGCCCGATCGGCGCCAACGGCCTCGCCAACCCGCGCGATTTCGAAACCCCGCGCGCGCATTTCGAGGATCGCGACGAGCCGACCGAGCTGATCCAGAAATTCCAGGGCGGGCTGTGGACGACGACGCTCGATCATTCACCGTTCGACGTGGTGGCGTGGCACGGCAATCTCGCACCGTGCCGCTACGATCTGCGGCGGTTCAATACGATCAACACCGTCAGCTTCGATCATCCCGATCCGTCGATCTTCACCGTGCTGACCAGCCCGAGCGACACCCCGGGCACCGCCAATTGCGATTTCGTGATCTTCCCGCCGCGCTGGATGGTGGCGGAGGGCACGTTCCGTCCGCCGTGGTTCCACCGCAACGTGATGAGCGAGTTCATGGGGCTGGTCCACGGCGCCTATGACGCGAAGGAGGGCGGCGGCTTCGCCCCCGGTGGCGCCTCGCTGCACAACCAGATGAGCGCGCACGGCCCCGATCGCGCGACCTATGAGAAAGCGATCGCCGCCGATCTCGCCCCGCACAAGATCGACGATACGATGGCCTTCATGTTCGAGACGCGCCACGTCATCCGCCCGACCCGCTGGGCCGATGAGGCGCAGACCCGCCAGCGCGATTACGACCAGGTGTGGGACGCTTTCGCCAAGGCGGAGCTGCCGCGATGATCCTCCACGGCTATTGGCGCTCGGGCGCGGCCTATCGCGTGCGGATCGCGCTCAACCTCAAGCGGCTCGATTATATCCAGTCCGCGCACGATCTGCGCAGCGGGGCGCAGCGCGACACGGCGTTCCTCGCGCTCAACCCGCAAGGGCTGGTGCCCGCGCTGGAGATCGGCGACGGCACGACGATCACGCAATCGCCGGCGATTCTCGAATGGCTCGAGGAGCGCTATCCCGACCCGCGGCTGCTGCCCGACGGCGCCGAGGCGCGCGCGACCGTCCGCGCGATGGCCGCGCTGATCGGCTGCGACATCCACCCGCTCAATAATCTGCGCGTGCTCAACGCGTTGCGTGCCGATTTCGGCGCCGACAGCGCCGCCGTGCTGCGTTGGACCGCGCAATGGATCGGCCAGGGCTTCGCCGCGCTCGAAACGCTGATCGCGCGCCACGGCGAGGGTTTCGCCTTTGGCACGACGCCGACGCTCGTCGACTGCTATCTCGTGCCGCAGGTCTATTCGGCCGAGCGCTTCTCGGTCGACCTCACGCCTTATCCGCACCTCGTCGCCGCGTGCGAACGGGCGCGCGCACTGCCCGCTTTCGAGGCGGCGCATCCGAGCCGGCAACCCGACGCGGATTGAGCGGGTTCAGAGGATTCCGCCGCCCAATGCCAGCCGGACGATCGCGATCACCAGCACGATCAGGTTGAAGTTGCGTCCCGAATCGCTCGACGAGAGCATCCCGAACAAGGCGCCGACCGCGGCGATCGGCAGAGCCGCCCAGTTGAGCCAGCCGAGCAGCGGGATCACGCCGGGAACGGCGAACAACAGCGCGACGAGACCGATCAGGATCGAGACGATATTGAGCATGTCGAGCAAGATGGCACCTTATCGGTGTATTGCAAGGGCAAGACGGCCGGTCGGTCCTTCACCGTCACCCCGCGCTTGAGCGGCGATGACGCAGCATGTGCGGCAGGGGCACCGCGCTGCCTCAGCGTTTTGCGCATGTGAATCGCCTTCCCTTCCGCTCGCGCGTCATCCGCGCTACGGCGACGCGATGCAGAATCTTCTGATCGTGATGCTGGGGGGCGCCTTCGGCTCGGGCGCGCGGCATCTCACCGGGCGCGTGATGCTCGGCTGGCTCGGGCCGAACTGGCCGTGGGGCACGCTGACCGTCAATATCGTCGGCGGGCTGCTGATGGGCTTGCTCGTCGGCACGCTCGCGCGTTTCTCGACCGGCGGCGGCGAAAGCTGGCGGCTGTTGCTCGGGGTCGGGGTGCTCGGCGGCTATACGACCTTCTCGTCCTTCTCGCTCGAGGTGGTGACGATGATCGAGCGCGGGCTGTGGGCCGGCGCGCTGAGCTATGTGCTGCTCTCGCTGTGCGGCGCGGTGCTCGCATTGTTCGGCGGCCTCTTCGCCGTGAGGGTGCTGGCATGAGCGACGCCGTCCGCCAGTTCACCGTCGCGCCCGATGACGACGGCATCCGCGTCGATCGCTGGTTCAAGCGGCATTTGCCCGACACCAGCTTCACGATCGTCGCCAAATGGGCGCGCACCGGGCAGCTCCGGCTCGACGGCGCGCGGGTCGGCCCGGGCGATCGTGTCGCCGCCGGGCAAGTGCTGCGCGTGCCCCCGGCCGAGCCGGTGCGCGCCGACGCGCGGCCGGTGCGCCAGCGCCCGACCTTGTCCGAGGACGAAGTGGCGTTCGCGCGCGAGATGGTGATCCACAAGGACGATGCCGCGCTGGTGCTCAACAAGCCCCCCGGCCTTGCGACCCAGGGCGGCACCAAGACCACCGCACATGTCGACGGCCTGCTCGATGCGCTCTCCTTCGAGGCGGAGGGGCGGCCCAAGCTGGTCCACCGGCTCGACAAGGATACATCGGGCGCGTTGCTCGTCGCGCGCACCGCGCGGGCGGCGGCGTTCTTCGCCAAATCCTTCTCCGGGCGCTCGGCGAAGAAGGTCTATTGGGCGCTGGTGGTCGGCGTGCCCTCGATCGAGGACGGCACGATCGACCTGCCGATCGCCAAGCAACCCGGCACGGGCGGCGAGAAGATGCATGTCGACGAGGCCGAGGGCCAGCCCGCGCGCAGCCGCTATCGCGTGATCGAGCGCGCCGGCAACCGCGCCGCCTGGGTCGAGCTCCAGCCCTTCACCGGGCGCACGCACCAGCTCCGCGTCCATATGGCGGCGATCGGCCACCCGATCCTTGGCGACGGCAAATATGGCGGGCAGGCCGCGTTCCTGACCGGCGGGATCAGCCGCAAGATGCACCTCCACGCACGGCGCATCCGCGTCGATCACCCCGATGGGGGCAAGATCGACGTCACCGCCGAGCTGCCGCACCATTTCGCGGAAAGCCTCGCCGGGCTCGGCTTCGACGCGGCGGCGGGGGACAATCTGCCCCCCGACACCCCGCCCCCGCCGACCCGCGAGACGCAAAAGGCCAAGGCGCGCGCGCATGCCAAGACGGTGCGCAAGGCGCGCCGCGGCGAGCGCCGCTCGCGCGGCCCGGGCGCTGGACGCGGCTGATGCACCCCGATGCCGCCTTCGCCATGTCGGCCGAGGCGGCGCGGGCGTTCGCCGCCGATATCGCCTTTGCGCATATCTTCGTGCTGGCGGGGGAGGCGCCGGCGGTGGTCCACGCGCCGGTGGTGATCGAGGCGACGGGCGATCTGTCCTTCCACCTCGCGCGGCGCAATCGCGCGATGCCGATCGCCGCGGGCACGCGCGCGATCGCCAGCTTCGGCGGCCCCGGTGCCTATGTCAGCCCCGATTGGTATGGCAGCGCCGATCAGGTGCCGACGTGGAATTATGTCGTCGCGGAGGCCGAGGGCGCGATCGAGCCGCTCGACGACGATGCGCTGATCGCGCATCTCGATGCGACGTCGGCGGTGCAGGAGGCGCGGCTCGCGCCCAAGCCGGCGTGGACCCGCGACAAGATGGACCCGCGCCGGTTCGATGCGATGCGCGGCGCGATCATCGGCTTCACGCTGCGCGTGGCCGAATGGCGCGGCACCGCCAAGCTCAGCCAGAACAAATCGGCGGCCGATGTGCGCGGGGTGATCGCCGGGCTGCGCGGCATCGGCAAGACCCATCCGGCGGAGCTCATCGAACGCGCCAACAAAGCGCGGCTTGGATAAGGGCTTCGTCTACCGTTGAAACGCGATACGTCGGGAAATCAGATCGCCGTCACGCTCGGCACCGACAGCGCGGCAAAGCCGAACCACGAGAGCGCCGCGATTCCGAACAGCAGCAGCGAGATCCCGCCGGTCACCCCGCACAGCACATAGCCGGTATATTGCATGATCGGCGGATTGGGACGCCGCAGCTTCGCGTTGCGCGATGCGCCGCTCAGGATGAAGCAAACCAGCAATGCGTAAACGAACACCATCGGGCCGGCCATTCGCCCTTGTCTCCATGCTTCGATCATGCGGGAACCGGCACCGTGCCGGCGTGCACGCGTTAAACATAATCCGCAGGGGTTACCAAGCGGCTTACGCGGCGTCCGGCGCTGGCCCGGCGCAATTCGTCGCGACTGGCGTCGCGCGCGCGGATCGGCCATAGCCCGTACATGGCCGCATCCGATCCCGCCCCCGATCCGGCAAAGGTCCGCTGGTTCTATATAACGCTCGCCCGGCTCGCCGGATCGGGCGGCGCGGTGCTGGGGGTGCTGCTGCTCGCCAAGGGCGACACGACGGGGCGCAAGATCCTCGGCGGCGCGATCGTGCTCGCGGCGCTGGCGATGATGGCGATCGTCCCGCGCAGCCTCGCGCGGCGCTGGCGGAGCCCGCCGCAATGAAGCGCTTCTGGAAGGACGTGACGCTCGACACCGACGGCGGGGTGCTGCTCGACGGCCGCCCGGTGCGCACCCCTGGCCGCGCCCCGCTCGCGCTCCCCACCCCCGCGCTGGCGGAAGCGGTGGCGGACGAATGGCGCGCGGTGGGCGAGACGCTCGATCCGCGCGCGATGCCGCTCACCGGGCTCGCCAATGCCGCGATCGACCGCATCGCCCCCGATCCCGCGCCGTTCGCGGCGGAGGCGGCGCGCTATGCCGAAACCGACCTCACTTGCTATCGCGCCGATTCGCCAGCCGAGCTGGTCGAGCGCCAGCGCGCGGCGTGGGAGCCGCTGCTCGACTGGGCGCGGCAACGCTACGACGTGCATTTCGAGACCACCGCGGGGGTGATGCATGTCGCCCAGCCGCAAGCGACGCTCGACCGGTTGGCCGAAGCGGTCGCGACGCGCGACCCGTTCGCGATCGCGGCGCTGCAGGCGATCGCTTCCGCCACCGGCACGATCGTCGGCACGCTGGCGCTGGCGGAGGGCGCGATCGACGCCGAGACTTTGTGGCGCGCGGCGCAGGTCGATGAGGATTGGCAGATCGAGCATTGGGGCGAGGACGAACTCGCGACGCGCGCCCGCGAGGCCAAGCACGCAAGCTTCGACGCGGCTGCGCGCTTTCTCGCCGCGCTGGGGCGGGGTTAGCTCCAACTCCCGTTCGCCCTGAGCTTATCGAAGGGCTGTTCTTCTTTCCGCGGAAGAAAATGCAGGGCTTCGACAGGCTCAGCCCGAACGGAGGATAGGCGGACTAACCCGCCCGCCGTAACTTACGGATGAAGCCGATCAGCCCGGTCTGCCGCGAGCGCTTCAGCCGTTCCGCCGAAAGGATCGTGCGGACCTGCTGGAAACATTCCTCGACATCGTCGTTGACCAGCACATAATCATAGCCGTCCCAATGGCTTACCTCATTGGCGGCGCGCGACATACGGCGGTCGATGATCTCGGTCGAATCGGTCGCGCGCTTGAGCAGCCGCTGGTGCAATTCCTCCATCGACGGCGGCAGGATGAACACGCGGACCACATCGCCCCCGGCGATCTGGTAGAGCTGTTGCGCGCCCTGCCAGTCGATGTCGAACAGCACGTCCTTGCCCGCACCGAGCATCTCGTCGACCGGCGCGCGCGGCGTGCCGTAACGCTCGTCGAAGACATGCGCCCATTCGAGGAATTCGTGCGCCGCGGTCATTTCGCGGAAGCGCTCGAGCGAGACGAAGTGATAATCCTTCCCGTCGACCTCCCCCGGCCGCATCGCGCGCGTCGTGGCGGAGACCGACATGCAGAGATGCGGATCGTTCGCCAGCAATTTGCGCGCGATGGTCGATTTGCCCGCACCCGACGGCGAGGACAGCACGAAAAGCACACCGCGGCGCTTGAAGCCGTGCGGATCGGGCTGGGAGGGATCGTCCATGCGCGCTACTGACGTGCGCAAGGGTCGGGCGTCAAGCGTCCTCTCAAGCTGTCCCCTTCAGCGGAAGGGGCTTGGCTTCAATTGCCCTCGGTCGGCGCCCCCTGTCGCGCCTTGCGCCGGTCATAGGCCTTTTTCGCGACATAAGCGCCGCCCAGCGCCAGCCCGAGCGGCCCCATCCGCGTCACCGCGCGGGTGACGAGCGCGCCGAACAGCGCCCCCTTCACCCCGCCGCCGCCCTCGCGCCGCTCCAGCTCGCTCCCGACCAGCGCGCCGATGATCGTCCGCAACATATCAACTTCCCAACATGGTTTCCGGCCGCACCACGCGGTCGAAGGTCGCCGCATCGACCAGCCCCAGCGCGATCCCCGCCTCGCGCAGGGTCAGCCCCTCGGCATGCGCATATTTGGCGATCTTCGCGGCATTGTCATAGCCGATCTCGGGCGCGAGCGCGGTCACCAGCATCAGCGATCGGTCGAGCAGATCGGCGATCCGCCGCTCGTTCGCCTCCAGCCCCTCGACGCAACGTTCGGCGAACGATTCCATCGCGACCGCCAGAAGGTCGATCGAGCGCAGCACCGCCGCGCCGATCATCGGCTTGAACACGTTGAGCTCGAGATGCCCCTGCGCGCCGCCGACGGTGATCGCGACATGGTTGCCGATCACCTGCGCTGCGACCATCGTCAGCATCTCGCATTGCGTGGGGTTGACCTTGCCCGGCATGATCGAGCTGCCCGGCTCGTTCGCCGGCAGATCGAGCTCGCCGATTCCGCAGCGCGGGCCTGAGCCGAGCAGGCGGATATCGTTGGCGATCTTGGTCAGCGCCACCGCGAGCGTGTTGAGCGTCCCCGACAGATGCACCAACGGATCGTTCGACCCCAAGGCTTCGAAGAAATTCTCCGCCGGGATGAACGGCTCGCCGGTGATGTCACGCAGCGCGGCGCAGAAATCCGCGGCGAAACCGGGCGGCGCGTTGAGCCCGGTGCCGACAGCGGTGCCGCCCTGCGCCAGCCGCCGCGTGCCGTGCTCGATCGCCGGCTCGATCCGGCGGCGGCAGCGATAGAGCTGGTTGGCGTAGCCGGAGAATTCCTGTCCCAGGGTCAGCGGGGTGGCGTCCTGCAAATGGGTACGGCCGATCTTGACGATCCCCGCCCAGCCCTTCGCCTTGGCATCGAGCGCGGCGTGGAGCCGGTCGAGCGCCGGGAGCAGCCGGTCGCGCATGCCGAGCGTCGCGGCGATGTGCAGCGCGGTCGGGAAACTGTCGTTGGAGGATTGCCCGCGGTTGACGTCGTCATTGGGATGGACCGGGGATTTGCCGCCGCGCGTCCCGGTGAGGATCTCGTTGGCGCGGCCCGCGATCACCTCATTCGCGTTCATGTTCGATTGGGTGCCGCTGCCGGTCTGCCAGATTACCAGCGGGAATTGATCGTCATGCTCGCCCGCGACGACCTCGGCCGCGGCGCGCTCGATCGCATCGGCCTTGTCGGCAGCGAGGCCGTGCGCACGATTCACCCGCGCCGCCGCCTGCTTCACCAGCGCGAGCGCGTGGACGATGCCGATCGGCATCCGCTCGCGTTCGCCGAACGGGAAATTCTCGATGCTGCGCTGGGTCTGCGCGCCCCAATAAGCATCGGCGGGGACAAGGATCGCGCCGATCGAATCAGTTTCGCTACGGGTCTGGGTCATAATAGGCTCCACAAACGAAGGCCATCGCGGGAGCAAGTCCCGTGACGTCGGACGCGGTGTTGCCGCGCCGGCCGGCCGTTCGCGTCGCTTCGCGAGCGCCACGCTGCCTTGCTGCGCGGCTCGCTCCGGCTCACTTCTTCCGCTTGAAATCCACCGCGACGACGTTCGATCCGTCCTCGATCGGGGTGCCGGCCGGGCCGTCATTCTCCGCCGGATCGTGGCCGCCGGGGCCGTCCTCCGGCCCTTCCTGCGCCTGGAAGCGCAGCTCGAAATTGACCGCCGGATCGTGGAATCCGGTCACCGCCGAATAAGGGATGACCAGCTTCGACGGCACCTGGTTGAAGCTCAGCCCGACCGAGAAGCGGCTTTCGTCGACCGTCAGATCCCAGAAGCGGTTCTGCAGCACGATCGTCATCTCGTCCGGGAAACGCTCGATCAGCCGCTGCGGGATATCGACCCCCGCGGCCTGCGTCTTGAAGGTGATGTAGAAATGGTGCTCGCCGGGCAGATTGCCGCCATTGTCCGCCACCGAACTGAGCACGCGGCCCACCACGGCGCGCAGGGCCTCCTGCACGATTTCATCGTAAGGTATCAAACTGTCGGGCGCTGAATCGTCCATAAGCGGCTATGGGTAGCGCGGAAGTGGGCGTGGTCAAGCAAAGCTTTCCTTCCCAAATATCATATCCACGCTATGGGAGCCGGCCATGCGCACCGCCACAATCACCCGCGCCACCAGCGAGACGGATATCGCCGTCACCGTCAATCTCGACGGCACCGGCCGCTACGCGATCGCCACCGGCATCGGCTTTTTCGATCATATGCTGGAGCAGCTCGCGCGGCATTCGCTGATCGATCTCGACGTGCGGACCAAGGGCGATCTGCATATCGACCAGCATCACACGGTGGAGGATACCGCGATCGCGATCGGGCAGGCGGTGGCCGAGGCGCTGGGCGACAAGCGCGGCATCCGCCGCTACGGCGACGCGCTGTCGCCGATGGACGAGACGCTGACCCGCGTCGCGCTCGACATCTCCGGGCGCCCGTGGCTGGTGTGGAACACCGACTTCACCCAGAAGCGCCTCGGCGAGATGGATACCGAGCTGTTCAAGCATTGGTTCCATTCCTTCGCCCAGGCCGCCGGAATCACGCTGCACATCGAGACGCTCCACGGCGAGAACAACCACCATATCGCCGAAAGCGCGTTCAAGGGCCTCGCCCGCGCGCTACGCCAGGCGGTGGAGATCGATCCGCGCAAGGCCGATGCGATCCCCTCGACCAAGGGGATGCTCTGACGTGGCGCTCGATGATTATCGGGCGCAGGGCCACCTCTGCCTGATCCTGCTCAATTACGAGCGCCCGCTCGAGGAGGTGGATGCGCAGATGGCGGCGCATGTCGCCTTTCTCGAACGCGGCTTTAACGAGGGGGTGTTCCTCCTCGCCGGGCGGAAAGAGCCGCGCACCGGCGGGGTGATCCTGTGCCGCGGGGTCGCCGAGGATATCGAGGCGCTGGCGCAGACCGATCCCTTCGTCACCAGCGGGGTCGCCACCGTCGAGGTGGTCGAGTTCAAGGCCGGGTTCGCGGTCGACGCGATCGCGCGGCTCGCGCAATGACGCTGGCGCTGGTCGATATCGAATCGGGCAATTTGCGCTCAGTCGAGAATGCACTGCGCGCCGCCGGCGCGACCGACGTGACCGTCACCGCCGACCCCGACATCATCGCCCGCGCCGAACGCATCGTGCTCCCCGGGGTCGGCGCGTTCGGCGCCTGCGCGGCCAACCTGCGCGCGGTCGACGGACTCGAACAGGCGCTCGCCGAGCGCGTGCTGCGCGGTGGCGCGCCGTTCCTCGGTATCTGCGTCGGGATGCAACTGATGGCCGAGACGGGCGAGGAAATGGGCACCCACCGCGGGCTCGCGTGGATCCGCGGCCGCGTCGCGCGCCTCACGCCGAGTGATCCGACGGCAAAGGTGCCGCATATGGGGTGGAACGACGTCACCCCGCTCGCCCCGCATCCGTTGCTGGCCGCGGGCGAGGCCTATTTCCTCCACAGCTATGCCTTCACCGGCGAGCATATCCTCGCGCAAACCGATCACGCCGGCCCGGTCGCCGCCGCGATCGGGCGCGACAATCTGCTCGGTGTGCAATTCCATCCCGAAAAGAGCCAGCGCTACGGCCTCGCTCTGCTCGAACAATTCCTGGTGTGGCGCCCATGAGCCTTATCGTCTTTCCCGCGATCGATCTCAAACAAGGACAGGTCGTCCGCCTCGCCGAAGGCGATATGGCGCGCGCCACCGTCTACGGCGACGACCCCGCAGCACAGGCGATGTTGTTCGCCGAAGCGGGGGCGGAGCATCTCCATGTCGTCGATCTCGACGGCGCGTTCGCCGGCCAGTCGGTCAACGGCGATGCGGTGCGCGCGATCGTCGCGCGTTTCCCCGGGCACGTGCAATTGGGCGGCGGCATCCGCACCGCGCAAGCGGTCGAGGCGTGGTTCGATCTCGGCGTCGCGCGGGTGGTGATCGGCACCGCCGCGCTGGAGAATCCCGATTTCGTCCGCGATATGGCCGCCGCCTTCCCCGGCGGGATCGTCGTTGCGGTCGACGCGCGCGACGGCATGGTCGCGACCAAGGGCTGGGCCGAGGTCTCGACCGTCAGCGTCACCGATATGGCGCGGCGCTTCGAGGATGCCGGGGTCGCCGCGCTGCTGTTCACCGATGTCGGGCGCGACGGTTTGCTCAAGGGGTGCAATGTCGCCGCGACGGTCGATCTGGCGCGCGCGGTCGATATCCCGGTGATCGCCAGCGGCGGGGTCAAGGGGATCGGCGACATCCATATGCTCGCGCTCCACACCCGCGACGGGGTGGAGGGCGTGATCACCGGCCGCGCGCTTTACGACGGGACGCTCGATCTCGCCGCCGCGCTCTCGGTCGCGCGGGCCGCCTGATGACGGTCCGCGCGCGCGTCATTCCCTGCCTCGACGTCGCCAACGGCCGCGTTGTGAAGGGGGTCAATTTCGTCGACCTCAAGGACGCCGGCGATCCGGTCGAGCAGGCGCGCGCTTATGATGCGGCCGGCGCCGACGAATTGTGCTTCCTCGATATCACCGCCAGCCACGAGGGGCGCGATACGATCCTCGACGTGGTGCGACGCACCGCTTCGGTGTGCTTCATGCCGCTGACCGTCGGTGGCGGGGTGCGCACCGCCGACGATGCGCGCGCGCTGCTGCTCGCCGGGGCGGACAAGGTGGCGGTCAATTCCGCCGCGGTCGCGCGGCCTGAAGTGGTCTCGGATATCGCCGAGCGGTTCGGCAGCCAGTGCTGCGTCGCAAGCGTCGACGCGCGGCGCAGCGGCGACCGCTGGGAGGTGTTCACCCACGGCGGCCGCCGCGCGACCGGGATCGACGCGGTGGCACATGCGCTGCGGCTGGCGGAACTGGGCGCGGGCGAGTTGCTCGTCACCTCGATGGACCGCGATGGCACCCGTGACGGCTATGACCTCGCGCTGATCCGCGCGATCGCCGATCGCACCAGCGTCCCCGTCGTCGCCTCGGGCGGGGTAGGCAATCTCGCGCATCTCGTCGCCGGGGTGACCGAGGGGCACGCCTCGGCGGTGCTCGCCGCGTCGATCTTCCATTTCGGCGAAGCGACGATCGCCGGGGCGCATGAAGCGCTCGCGGCGGCGGGCGTACCGGTACGCGCGCCGATCGCCTAGCCGCGATCCGTCGCCCCGGCTCAAGACCGGGTGACGAGCAAAGGCCAGGCAGGTCTTTCGGCCCCCAGGCCGCGCAATGCCTTGTCGCGCCTTTTCTGATATATAGGCCGGATGGTCGGCCGATTGCGCACCCGATACCTCGACCTTCTCGGGTCGATCTACATCTATAACGAGCACCGCGGCTATACCGCGCTCGACCGGGTGCTCGAAGCCGTCCGCGCCCGCGCCCCCGACGATCTCGCGCTGATCGCCGCGATCGAGAAACATCGCGCCGACGAGCGCAAACATTATCTCATGTTCCGCCGCTGGTTCGAGATGCGCGGGGTGATGCCGCTCGCGGTCGATCGCGCGTGCGGGCATATCGACCGTTTCGTCGAGATCATGTTCCGCCGGCATATCGACGAGCTCGATACCCAGGCGATCATCGCCAGTGACGATCAATTCGAAAAACTGTGCCGCGTGATCTCGCTCACCGAGCAGCGCGGCTATCGCCAGGTCGAGATTTTGCTGCGCCACCCGATCGTCCGCCGCGATCGCGTGCTGATCAAGATCTTCCGCATCATCGAGCGCGACGAGCCGAGCCACTGGGCGCCCTATGACGGCTGGCTCGCGGCGCACGGCAAACGCCCCGCGCGCTGGTGGGAGCACGCGATCGACACGTTCATCCATTCGGAACTGCTGTTCCTCAAACTGCCTTTGCTGTTCGTTTCGCGCGTCGCCCGGCGCACCGACTGGGCCGATCGCGACGATCCCGCCGAACGTCTCGCCTCACCGTTCAGCCTCGCGGCGGAGTGAATTACACCACGTTAGATCGGCACATCCTCTCCCCGTTCGGGCTGAGATTGTCGAAGGGCGAACGGGGTGTGGACGGCCCCCCGTCACTTCCGCCCGAACAATTTCTCGATATCGCCGTGCGCCAGCTTCACCCAGGTCGGGCGGCCGTGGTTGCACTGGCCCGAATGCGGGGTGACTTCCATCTCGCGCAGCAGCGCGTTCATCTCGGCGACCGACAGCACCCGCCCCGCGCGGACCGAGCCGTGGCACGCCATCGTCCCCGCCACCGCATCGAGCCGCTCGCGCAGCGACAAGGCCTGATCGAACGCCGCCAGCTCGTCGGCAAGATCGGTGATCAGCCCCGCCGGATCGCCCGCGCCGAGCAGCGCCGGGGTCGCGCGGACGAGGATCGCGCGCGGGCCGAACCGCTCGAGTTCCAGCCCCAGCTCGGCCAGCTCCGCCGCCCGCGCCTCGAGCCGGTCGCATCCGGGCTCGTCCAGTTCGACCACCTCGGGGATCAGCAGCGCCTGCGACGCCACCCGCCCCCCGGCGAGCGCGCGGCGCATCCGTTCGAGCACCAGCCGCTCGTGCGCGGCATGCTGGTCGACGATGACGAGCCCGTCCTCCGCCTCGGCGACGATATAGGTTTTGGCGACCTGCCCGCGCGCCACACCGAGCGGATGATCGGCGCGCTCGGGCGGCGGGGCGAACGCGGGTTCGGCACGTGCCTGCGGCGGTGGCGCGAAGAACGCCGGGCGACGATCGGCGACCGACGGGCCGATCGCCGCGCCATGATGCTGGGTCATCGCGGGCCAGATCGTCGGCTGCCGCTCGACCGGCGGCGGGGTATCGATCTCGCTGCGCCACATCGCCAGCGCATCTTCAGCCGGGCGGTTCGTCACGCGATGCCCTGCCCCGTCGAGCGCGCGGCGAATCCCGCTGACGATCATCCCGCGGATCATCGCCGGATCGCGGAAGCGCACCTCGGTCTTGGCGGGGTGGACGTTCACATCGACCTGATCGGGCGGCACATCGAGGAACAACGCCACCACCGCATGCCGGTCGCGCGGCATCATCTCGGCATAAGCCCCGCGAATCGCACCGATCAGCAGCCGGTCCTTCACCGGCCGCCCGTTGACGAACAGATATTGGTGATCGGCGATGCCGCGGTGGAAGGTCGGCAGCCCGGCAACCCCGCCGAGCACCACCCCCTCGCGCTCCAGATCGACCGCGACCGAATTCTCCGCCAGCGCGCGATCGGTGAGCAGGGCGACGCGCCCCGGCCGGTCCTCCGCCTGCAACGCCGCCAGCGCGCGCCGCCCGTCATGCTCGACGGTGAAGGCGATATCGGGCCGCGCCATCGCCAGCCGTTTAACCACATCGAGGCAGGCGGCATATTCGCCGCGCGTCGATCGCAAGAATTTACGTCGCGCCGGAACCTTGGCGAACAGCCCCTCGACCACAACCCGCGTCCCTGGCGGCAGCGCGGCCGGCCCCTCGCGCACCAGCACGCCATTGTCGATCGTCCGCGCCCAGCCGTCGGCGCCGCGCGGGCGGCTTTCGAGCGTCAGCCGCGCGACGCTGGCGATCGACGGCAGCGCCTCGCCGCGAAACCCCAGAGTCGCCACCGAATCGATGTCGTCGGAAGGCAGCTTGGAGGTGGCGTGACGCTCGCACGCCAGCGCCATTTCGTCGGGGGTCATCCCGCAGCCGTCGTCGGCCACCTCGATCCGCTCGACCCCGCCGGCGGACAAGGCCACCGCGATCCGCGCGGCGCCGGCGTCGATCGCATTCTCGACCAGCTCCTTCAACGCGCTGGCCGGTCTTTCTACCACTTCACCGGCAGCGATGCGGTTGATCAAATGCTCGGGCAAACGGCGTATTGACACGCTTCGTCCCCTAGCCCAAGCGGCGTCATCCCGCGACCCCGTAAGACGTTTTATTTGGCCGTGCACGCCAATGCACCTTGCGGCGGGAAGCGCGGGATGGTTGGCGTATTGCACCGCGTGCTCGGCGCGGCGACTCGGGGACGGAAACTAGCGCATCATGGCCTTTTCGCGTTTTTTCAAGTTCATGTCGCATGACATGGCGATCGATCTCGGCACAGCGAACACGGTCGTCTATCTGCGCGGCCGTGGAATCGTGCTCAACGAGCCGTCGGTGGTCGCGGTCGAGACGATCAACGGCATCAAGAAGGTGAAGGCGGTCGGCGACGACGCCAAGCTGATGATGGGCAAAACCCCGGGCAATATCGAGGCGATCCGCCCGTTGCGCGACGGCGTGATCGCCGACATCGACGTCGCCGAGCAGATGATCAAGAGCTTCATCTACAAGGTCCACGGCCAGCGGCGCTTCATGCGCTGGCCCGAGATCGTGATCTGCGTCCCCTCGGGCTCGACCAAGGTCGAGCGCCGCGCGATCCGCGATGCCGCTTCCAACGCCGGCGCGAGCCAGGTGTGGCTGATCGAGGAGCCGATGGCCGCCGCGATCGGCGCCGATATGCCGGTGACCGAGCCGATCGGCAGCATGGTCGTCGATATCGGCGGCGGCACCACCGAAGTCGCGGTGCTCTCGCTGCGCGGCCTTGCTTACACCACCAGCGTCCGCGTCGGCGGCGACAAGATGGACGAGGCGATCGTCAGCTACGTCCGCCGCAACCACAACCTCTTGATCGGCGAAGCCACCGCCGAGCGGATCAAGCAGGAAGTCGGCATCGCCAAGCCGCCCGCGGACGGGATCGGCGCGACGATCCACATCAAGGGCCGCGATCTGGTCAACGGCGTGCCGAAGGAAATCCAGATCAACCAGGGCCAGATCGCCGAGGCGCTGAGCGAGCCGGTGGCGACGATCGTCGAGGGCGTCCGCGTCGCGCTGGAAAATACCGCGCCCGAGCTCGCCGCCGATATCGTCGATCAGGGCATCGTGCTGACCGGCGGCGGCGCGCTGCTGCAGGGGCTCGACGAAGTGCTGCGCGACGAGACCGGGCTCCCCGTCACCGTCGCCGAGGACCCGCTGACCTGCGTTGCCCTGGGCACCGGGCGCGCGCTTGAAGACCCGATGTATCGCGGCGTATTGCAGAGCGGTTGACGGGCAGACTTTTTATCAGAGACGGTTGGGAAATGGCCTTCAGCTTTCCCCCGTCATTCCCGCGCAGGCGGGAATCCATTCAACCGACGCTCGGCGAAAGAATCGCAGCGACAGCGCGAATGGATTCCCGCCTTCGCGGGAATGACGGAAAGCTGGCGGCGGAGAAAATCCACTGATGCCTTTTCCAATCGGGCTTTTAGTGTTTAGTTCATCTGCGGCGCCGACCAGCGCCGCCACTCGAAGGGCATAGGTGATGGCGCCGACGCGGGACCGGCGCCCGGGTTTCTCGCGGCGGGCGCAATATTCGCTGTTTCTGACCTATATCCTGGCCATCGCCGGCGCGGTGGTCGGCGCGGTGCTGCTCGCCCTCTCGACATTCAATCCGCCGGCCTTCGCGGCGCTGCGCGCGACGGTGCGCGAGGTGACCACCCCGGTCTCGTCGGGGATTTCCGCTGTGTTCGGCGTGGTCTCGGGCGTTCCCGATGCGATCGGCAGCTATTTCCATGTCCGCACCGAGAATGAAGCATTGCGCGCCGAGGTGAAGCGTACCCGCGCCGCGCTGACCCAGGCGCAGATCATCGTGCGCGACAATCGCCGGCTGCGCGGGCTGCTCAAGCTGCGCGACGGCGATGCCGCACCGGTCGTCACCGCGCGGATCGTCAGTTCCTCCGCATCGAGCACGCGACGCTATGGCGTGCTCAACGCCGGGAGCTGGCAGGGCGTGCGCGAGGGGCAGCCGGTACGCGGCCCCGACGGGCTGCTCGGCCGCATCGTGGAAACCGGCCCCAATACCGCGCGCGTACTGCTGCTCACCGATCCCGACAGCATCGTCCCGGTCCGCCGCATCGGCGACGGCATGCCCGCGTTGGCTGCCGGACGCGGCGACGGGATGGTCGATATCCGCTCGGTCGATACCGGCGACGCCAAATTGCGCCCCGGCGACCGCTTCGTCACCTCGGGCACCGGCGGAATCTATGCGCCGGGCGTGCTCGTCGCACGGGTCGTCCGCGCCGGCAGCGATACCGCCCCGGCGCAGCCTTACGCCCGCCCCGACACGTTCGACTTTGCCCTCGTCAGCGCGGCCTTCGTTCCGCCCCCGCCGCCGGCGCGCCCGCAGCCGCCCAAGACCAGAAGATGAGCGCCGAATCGCGCAAACCGTTCGAGGCGACGCTTCCCGCGGGCCGCGCGCGCGCGATTCCGTGGCTGACGGTGATGGCGGGCTCGCTCGTCACCGTGGCGCCGTTCGGCGCGACGCTGGGGCTGCTCCCGCCGTGCGGGTTGCTGATGCTGCTGGCGTGGCGATTGCTCGCCCCGCTCGCGCTGCGCCGCTGGGTGCCGCCATTGCTCGGACTGTTCGACGATCTGGTCAGCGGCCAGCCGCTCGGCAGCGCGATGGTGCTGTGGACGCTGACCTTCTTTCTGGTCGACCTGTTCGACCAGCGCACGATGTTCCGCGATTTCTGGCAGGATTGGCTGATCGCCGCCGCGGCGATCGCGATGTGCCTCGCCGGCGGCCGGATCGTCGCGACACCGCTTACCGCGCACGTCGATGCCGTGCTAGTGATACAGATCGTCGTGTCGATCCTCGTCTTTCCCCTTGCCGCGCGTATCGTCGCCTGGATCGACCGCAAACGGGCGGTCGAATGACGCGCGCGCCGCGGATCGCCACCGAGGCGCAGCAAGGCTACACCTTCTCGCGCCGCGCCTGGCTGCTCGGCACCGCGCAGCTTGGCGTGGGGGGATTGCTCGTCGCGCGAATGGGCTGGCTCGCGATCGCCGAGAATGAGCGCTACAGCACGCTCTCCGAAAGCAACCGGGTCAACAACACGATGATCCCGCCGCGTCGCGGCTGGATCGTCGACCGCGCCGGGCATCCGATCGCCGACAACCGCACCGACTTCCGCGTCGACCTGATCCCCGATCGCGTCGAGGATCTCGATCGCACGCTCGCGCTGCTCCAGAAATTGCTCGACCTCACCCCCGAGGATCTGCTCCGCGTGCGCGCCGATCTCAAAAAAGCCGCCGGGTTCCAGCCGGTGCAGGTGGTGGACAATATCTCGTGGGAGCGGTTCGCCGCGGTGCAGGTGCGCCAGCCCGAGCTGCCCGGGGTCGCGCCGACCCGCGGCTTCGCGCGCAACTATCCCGCCGGCGCGGCGGTGGCGCATCTCACCGGCTATGTCGGCACCGCCACCGCCGAGCAATATAAGGCGACCAAGGATCCCTTGCTCGTCACCCCCGGGTTCAAGGTCGGCAAGGACGGGCTCGAAAAGACACTCGAAAAGCAATTGCGCGGCACCCCTGGCGCGAAACGGGTCGAGGTGACCGCACGCGGCAAGGTGGTCGCCGAACTCGCCACCCGCCCCGACATTCCCGGCAAGACGCAGAAGCTGACGATCGACGTCGGGCTGCAGGAATATGCCGCGCGGCGGCTCGGCACCAATTCGGGCTCGGTCGTCGTGTTCGACTGCCAGACCGGCGAGATGCTCGCGATGGTCTCGATGCCGGCCTATGATCCCAACAGCTTCTCCGCCGGGATCAGCCATCTCGAATGGCAGATGCTGAGCGCCAACGATCACGTCCCGTTGATGAACAAGGTGACCCAGGGGCTCTATCCCCCGGGCTCGACCGTCAAGCCGATGAACGGCCTCGCGCTGCTCGAGGCGGGGGTCAGCCCCGACGAGCGAATTTTCTGCTCGGGGTCGCTCCGCGTCGGCAACGGCATCTTCCACTGCCACAAGAAGCGCGGCCACGGCCCGCTCGATCTGCGCAACGCGATCGCGCAGAGCTGCGACATCTATTTCTACGAAATGGTCCGCCGGCTGGGCTATGATCGTGTCGCGCCGATCGCGCGGATGGTCGGGCTCGGACAGAAATTCGATCTGCCGCTCGCCACCCAGCGCTACGGCACCGTGCCCGACAGCGCGTGGAAGAGTCGCAAGTACAAGAGCAATTGGACGGTCGCGGATTCGCTCAACGCCTCGATCGGCCAGGGCTATGTGCTGGCCAATCCGCTCCAGCTCGCGGTGATGGCGGCGCGGATCGGCTCGGGGCGGATGATCCAGCCGAGCCTGCTCGCCGATCACGTCCACTCGGGTGCCGCCGCGCTGACGGTCAACCCCGATCATCTGCGCATCGTGCGCGAAGGGATGTGGAAGGTGGTCAACGGCGGGGGCACCGGCGGCGCGTCGCGAATGTATGTCCCCGGCATCCAGCTCGCCGCCAAGACGGGCACCGCGCAGGTCCGCCGCATCACGATGGCCGAGCGGCGCGGGGGGGTGCTCAAGAACGCCAGCCTGCCGTTCAAGCTGCGCGACCACGCATTGTTCGTCTGCTTCGCGCCCGCGGACAATCCGCGCTATGCCGCGGCGATCGTGCTCGAACATGGCGGCCATACCGTGCGCAATCTCGATTCGCCGATGATCGGGCGCGATATCATGACCTGGCTGTTCGATCGCGATCTGGCGATGAAGTCGCTCGCCGAGGTGGAGCCGACCTGGGGCGGCGACATCCGTACCCGCATGGCCGCCGAGGCCGCCGCCTATCGCGCCGCCAATGCCGCCGAGACCGAGGCCGGGCTCGGCACCGAAACCGACGCCCCCGCCCCCACCGCCGCCCCGGCGGTCGAGGCGGTGACGCGCGCGCGCAACGCCAATGCCGATGCCACCCCCGGCGATATCGCCAACACGGGCGGCGTCGCGGGCACCACCGGCTCGCCCGATGCCGGGACGCCCGATTGATGAGCCGCTCCTCGATCGTCCCCGCCCCGCTCGCGCGCCTGCCGTGGCGCGTCCTGCTGACGATCACCGCGATCGGCTGTTTCGGGCTGGTCGTGCTGTTCTCCGCCGCGGGCGGGTCGCTGCGCCCCTGGGCCTTGCCGCAGGGGGTGCGCTTCTTCGTCTTCCTGTTCGCCGCGGTCGGGGTCAGCACGGTCCGCGAGGATGTCTGGCGGCGCGCCGCTTTCCCCGCCTATGCGGTTCTGGTCGTGCTGCTGTTCGCGGTCGAACTGCTCGGCGCGGTGCGCGGGGGAAGCCAGCGCTGGCTCGATCTCGGCTTTATCCGGCTCCAGCCCTCGGAGCTGATGAAGCCGGCGATCGTGATGGCCTGCGCGCGCTTCTACGACATGCTGCCGCCGTCCGAAACGCGGCGCTTCGGCGCGATCTGGCCGCCGTGCGTGCTGATCGGCATCCCGGCGGCGCTGGTGATGCTCCAGCCCGATCTCGGCACCGCGCTGATGATCTGCGCCGGCGGGGTGACGGTGATGTTCCTGGCGGGAATCCCGTTGCGACTGTTCGTCGGCGGCGCACTCGCCCTTGCCATCGCCGCGCCGCTGGCGTTCAACTTCGTGCTGCACGATTATCAGCGCAACCGTGTGCTGATCTTCCTCGATCCCGAGAGCGATCCGCTGCGCACCGGCTATCACATCACCCAGTCGAAGATCGCGATCGGCTCGGGCGGAATCTTCGGCAAGGGCTTCCTCAACGGGACGCAGAGCCACCTCGATTATCTGCCCGAGGGGCAGACCGATTTCGTCTTCGCGACGATGGCGGAGGAATGGGGGCTGCTGGGCGGCATCTTCATCATCGCCGCTTATCTGATGGTGATCCGTTGGGGAGTGAACGTCGGGGTGCGCGCCAAATCGCGCTTCGCCAAGCTGACCGCGGCGGGGCTGTCGACGACGATCTTCTATTATGTCGCGATCAACCTGATGATGGTGATGGGGCTGGCGCCGGTGGTCGGCATCCCGCTGCCGCTGGTGAGCTTCGGCGGGTCGGCGCAGATGACGGTGCTGCTGTGCCTCGGCATCCTGATGTCGATCGACCGCGAGAGCCGGCGAAAAACTGGCTGGTAAGCAAAAAAGGGGTTTGCAATCCGCGAAACGCCTGCTACCGGCGCACCTCCCGACGCGAGGCCGCCCACGCAGCCTCCCGCCGCCGGAATGGACGCATAGCTCAGTTGGTAGAGCAGCTGACTCTTAATCAGCGGGTCCTTGGTTCGAGCCCAAGTGCGTCCACCATAATTTCAATGACTTAGTGACGATTTTGAAGACAAGCGCGACCCACCCTTCGTCCACGTAATCACCACGTAATCAAATTTGCTTCAGCGCAATCGTCGCCAAGGCGTGCTATTCCAGCGACAAATTGATCGAGGTAGGCAGTTTCCGGCCCGAAAACGGGCTTCTGGCGCTGATTACGTGGCCTCACGCACTATTTGAATAGGCCGCTTCCCAGCACCAATCGGCGGAAAAATGCCGTCGCAGCGCTACCCGATTGACGCCCAATATCCCTGCCATTCTGATTACGTGGGTGATTACGTGGCTCAAGCCGACCCAAATACAGCAACCGATCGGACTATCAGCAGTCCTTCCAGGCGATGTCCGAGGTCGAATCGCACACGCGCCGATTGGCCCAATCTTCAAGGTCGGAAAGCGCATAGACTACCCGTCGCCCCAGTTTCCGAAACGGCGGCCCGCCTCCCCGCACGCGATACTTCTCCAATGTCCGCGGCGACAGGCGCAGGAAGTCGGCTGCTTCATCGTTCGAGTAAAACGACGAGCGTGTTTCCGCTATCGGATCGTTCCTCATGGGATCGTCGGTCATTCTGGGGACTTCCTCTTCGACGCCGCGGCATCGCTCAACATCAGCTTTGCGGTCAGCCCTTCGGGTTCAGCAAACAGGACTGCGCTCAAAGGGCAGAACGGGTCGTCTATCCGAACACGAAGATAGGCGCGTGGCGGATCGCTGCGAGATTCCTTTTCCCACGCGTCACCGATCGTCTGCCATCCCATCATCACACGAAACGCGGGAGCGCCGTCGCTGACCTGATTGTCGTTAGGCACCAGGCGGATTTTGCGCTGGATGGTAAGGGTCTGGATTTCCCCCTCCCAGCCACCCTGCTTCGACCGCTTGAACCGGCCGATTTCCCTGCGGCGGATCATGTCGCGGTTTCCTTGCGCGCCTTGGCAAAGGCGCGGTCGCTGGCGAGGAAGGATTCGAGCATCGCAGGGATCAGGTCGGCGACCGTCGTTGCGCCCTTGTCTTCATAGGCTACGCGGTAAAGATCGAGATAGGCGCGTAAATCCGCGTCGAGGTCCGGCGTGATGGTGATACCGATCTTGACCGGCGTACGGTCGGGCAATCTAGCGAGCTTGAGCATGGCACGTCTCCTGTCAGCGCCCGCGCCATTCCCGGAGGGCAAGATCCTTGTGAACGATCACGCGGAGCGGCCATCCGGGGCGGACGGTTATGGTGGGCTGGATGTTGAGGTTCTTCGAGACGATCTGCTGGCCCGCCTGACTGGCGGACTGCTGGGTGGACTGGCGAATGGCACGGACAAGATCGCTGTCGCCGCCTATCGACAATTGGGTGCCGACGCCGAGCAATGTGGACAGCGCCACCCCCTTGAGTAGCCGCCAGGTGTGATAATCCACCTTGTCGGACAGGCCGGCATAGCCAGCGGCATCGGTCACGGGCAGATTATCGATCTGGATCGAGCTGCCGTCGGGCAGGATGATCCGCTGCCAGACCAGCAGCGCGCGGCTCTGGCCGAACGCCACCACGCTGTCATAGCTGCCGATCAGCCGCGACCCCTGAGGGATCAGCAAGGTCCGGCCCGTCACCGTGTCGAACACATTCTCGGTCACCTGTGCGACCACCATGCCGGGAAGATCGGAGTTCAGGCCGGTCAAAAGACTGGCGGCTATCACACTGCCCGCCATCACCTGATAGGGCGATGCCGGGGTCTGGAGCGCATGGGCGTTATAGATCCCGCCCGATCCCGATTGGCCGATGAAATCCAGCTTGCGCTGCTGGTTGTTCTGGTCGCGCTCGGGATCGAGCGCAAGACGGCCGCCCTCCCCGGCCGGGGCCGACGGCGGCGACGCGGCGGGCGTCTCCGCACCGCCCTGCGTCGAGGTCACCGATGCTGCAGGCGATCGCGCAGACGATTGCACCATGACACCGGCCTCACGGGCTTGCGCCGCCTGTGCGGCGATGCGCTGACGTTCAGCTTCGGCCGCCTGCTCCTGCGGCGTCATCGTAGGCGGCGCGGCGCCAGGGCCTCCCGGAACACCACCGCCGGCTTCAAGCTGGCGCTGACGGTCGAGGATCGGTCGCCCAAGATCACCAGGCAGCGGCGGCCCGAGAACAGGAACGCCGGGCGCGACCTCACCATAACTGCCGGGAAGGTTGGCGACCGCATCGGGCGGCGTGCGGCGCTCGGCCACGGCCTTGTCGCTGCTCTGGACGAGCTGGAACGTCTTCGGCCCCAGCGCCATCCACGCGACGCCGGCGATGGCGAACGATCCGGCCGCCACGCCGCCAATGATGACGCCGCGCTTGAACCGGACGACGCGCCGTGGCGCCGCACGCAACGTCAGCGTATCGGGCGGAGCCTTGCGCGGCGGCGGTGCAGCCGGCGCTACCTGGGGCGCGGGCTCCGGCGCGACGGGATCGGCGAGCGGGATCGGCACAGCGGGAGGCTCGGTCATTTACGCGCCCTCAGTCTGTCGCCATCAGTCCGACTGATCCGCACGACCTGCTGGGGCTTCTCGCCAAGGCGCAGTTCGGCCGCCGCGAACAAGCGATCCACGATATAATGGTTGCCGCTCACGCGGTAATTGACGAGCTGGCTGTCGCCCAGCGACCCGACCACGAACAGCGGCGGTGCCTCACCCTGATCCAGACGGCCGGGAAACTCGATATAAACCTTGGCGCCGTCATCCCACGCGCGAACTGGCCGCCAGGGCGGGCTGTCGCCGCTGATCTCATAACGAAAGCGCAAATTGGTCAGCGCCACATTCTCGGCGACCGGCCGCGCCTGCTCGGCCGTCTGGTTCTGGCGTTGCAAGGCGACAAGCCGATCCTGCGGATAGGTCCAACTGATTGCGGCCATTGCGGTGCGGTCGGTGCTTTCCAGCGCCAGATGATAGGCGCGGCGATCGGTGGTGATGACCATGTTCGTGGCAAGGCCGGGCGCGAAGGGTTTCACCAATATATGGACGCGCGCGGTATCGCCCGCGCCGCTGGTCGTGTCGCCGATGATCCAGCGCACGGTATCGCCGGCGGAGACCGCCACCAGCTTTTCGCCGGGCTGCAAGGCGAGGTCGCTGACCCGCTCGGGCGCCGCATAGAGCCGGTACAGCGCGCCTTCCGTCCACGGATAAACCTGCACAGCGTTGAGATAGCCCGCACTCGACGGCTCGCGTGTCGCGGCGCGGTTGGCAGCCTCGATCCGCGCGGTCGGCGGGCTATTGTCCTGTTTGACCGAAGGCGACGGCAGGAGTTGGCCGGGAAGCGGAAGCGGCACCGGCCGTTCGACAATCTCGACGGGCCTGGGTGGCTCAGCTTCGATCGCAGCGGGCTGGAACCCGGCGGCGTCATAGGTGATGGCGGGCGGCGGGGTCTTGCCCGCGCAGGCGCCCAGCGCCAGTGCGGAGGCGGACAGGATCAAGGTGCGGGTCATTGGCCGGGTTCTCCCTGATTGGCAGGATTGGGTTTGGTAGGATTGGCGAGCGTCGCCGGAACCGGCGCGGCGTCCTGCATGGGACCAGCAACGACGGGCGGTGCGGAAATCGCGGGCGAGACTGGCTGCGCCGATGGTGCGGGCGATGGCCGTGACGGCGGCCTTTGACCTTGGTCCGATGCCGCGGGCTGGCCCTCCAGCTCGCGCGCCCAGTCGATCGCTTTGACGAACAGGCCGAGCGGATTCTTGCGCAGCGCGTCGGCGGTTTTCGGGGGCTGCATCACCACGGTGAGCATGGCCGTCCAGCGTTCGGTTTTGGCGAGGCTGCCGCGCTCGTAAATGCTCTCGGTCCATTTGACCTGAAAGCTGTTGTCGGACGCGCGCACCACGCTCGTCACCTGGACCGATACGCTGCGCTGACCGATCCCGGCGAACGGATCGTTCATGCGCGCATAGTCGTTGAGGAAGATCGCAGCCCGGTCATTGGCGAAGTCGTAGGCGTCGAGCCAGTTGCGCTTCACCAATACGGGATCGGTGGAGACCGAACGGACATTGGAAATGAACCGCCCCAGATGCCAGGCGATCTGGCCGTCGGTGGGCTGGTAGTTCTGGATCGCGGGGGCGACGCTGCGCGCTTCACCCAGTCGATCGACCTCGACCACATAGGGCGCGACGCGGCTCTGCATCGACTGCCAGACGTTCGATGCGATGAGCACGCCGGTCAGGCCCAAGCACCCGAAGGCGACGAGCCGCCAGTTTCTGGCCTGGACCCGGGCGGAACCAATGCGCTCGTCCCAGAGCTGGCCGGCGCGTTGATAGGGGGTTTCGGGTGCAGGCGTCTGCCCGTAACGTTGGATGGATCGCTTGAAGATCATGGGGTTCAGTCCTTGTCGCTGAGGTCGGGATTGGCGGCGCCGCCGGGACGATCGCCGTCCTTGATCGTCTGCATCGCCATGTGGCGGTGGTGACGACCACTTTGTTCGGAGCGCAGATTGCGCGCCCAGGCGGGAACAGTGTCGGATGAAGCCGCGCCCGACGATGCGGCTCCGGACGAGGCAGGCGCGGGCGATGTCCGGCCGGCGCTCCAGGCGGCCTGCTCGCCGCGCTCGACGCTTTGCCGGAACGGCGCGGCCATGCGCGCAGCGGCGGTGTTCATCCCTTGCGAGACGGCGCCGCTCGCGGCGGTCGCCATTCCGCCAAGGCCGGCACCGACGGTGGTCTTGCCGGATGTCTCCTGGCCGAGCCGGTAGGAGGCGTGCGCGGCCGAGCCCATGGCGGTCCCGGCCTTGATCGCGCCCATGCCGCCCGAACCTGCGGCAATCGCGGCACGCGCACCGAGCATCGCAGCCCCGCCCGTTGCAAGCGCCGCGCCGGCGACCGTGCCGACCGCCGCGCCCGCGCCGAGTTGCGGCGCGCCGGAGACAAGGCCGGCGGCGATGCCGGGACCGAAGATACCGAGGCCGAACAGGGTCAGCGCGCCCATCAGCAGGGATAGAGCCTGCGCGATCTCGGGATCGTCGCCGAGCAGCGCGCTCATCTGACCGAACAGATTGGTGCCGATGCCGATGATGACCGCGAGCACCATCACCTTGATGCCCGACGACACCACATTGCCGAGCACGCGTTCAGCAAGGAAGCTGGTCTTGTTCCACAGCGCGAACGGCACGAGCACGAAGCCGGCAAGCGCGGTCAGCTTGAACTCCAGGATAGTGATGAAAAGCTGGATGGCGAGGATGAAGAAGGCCAGCACCACCAGCAGCCAGCACACCAGCAGCACGATGATCGAGAGAAAGTTGCCGAAGAAGTCCGGGAAGCCTGACAGTTCGGACACCTTGTCGATCAGCGGCCAGGCAGCCGTGAACCCGGTGCCGGCGATCGCGCCGGGGTGCATCAGGTCACCGGCCGAGATGCCGCCGCCGCCCGCTGTGATGCCGAGGCCGGAGAAGCTGCGGAAGATGATATCGGACAGCGTGCTGAAATTGCCGATGATGAAAGCGAAGGCCCCGACATAGAGGATTTTCTTGATGAGCTTGCCGAGCACATCCTGGTCGTTGTCCATCGCCCACCACAGCGCGGCGAGCGTGACGTCGATGCCGATCAGCACGGTGGTGAGGAACGCGACGTCGCCCGACAGCAGCCCGAACCCGCTGTCGATGTAGCGGATGAAGGTGTCGAGGAAGCTGTCGATGATATTGAGGTCGGGGTTCATGCCGGGGGTCGCCTGTCAGGAGGATGGCGTCAGTGGCGCGTGTAGATGTCGCGGGTGCCGATGAAGCGTTTGGTCCGCTCGCGCGCCGCCTCCAGCGCCTGTTGCTGGCGGCCGCGTTCCAGCGCGTCGGCGCGATATTGCGCCGCCATCATCTGCTGGATCTGAAGCTGTTGCTTCGTACTGAGCGCGAGGAGCTGGTTGGTCGCCTGGGCAACCTGCAGGCCGCCGGTCGCCGACTGGCTCTGGCTGACCAGCTCCGAGAGCAGTCCGGAATCGGCCTGCACATTCTCGATCACCTGCGCCTGCACGCGCATGGTCTGGCGATAGGCCCTGGTCGATGCCTGCAACCGCGCGCGGGCCTGGGCCACGATGTCGCTGGTCGACAGCGCGGTATCGAACACCGCCGGAAACTGCCGGCGCAAGGCGTCGTCGGTCGATGTGACGTCGAAGGCGATGCCTTCGGCCTGACCCATCAGCGTATCGATACGCTGCATCGACCGGGTGATCTGGCTGAGCGAGGAGAAGTCGAGCTTCTGAAGATGCTTCGCCATATTGGTGAGCATCGTCGCCTCGTTCTGGAGCGACTGGATCTGATTGTTGATCTGCTGGAGGGTGCGTGCGGCGGTGAGCAGGTTCTGCGCATAATTCTTCGGATCGAACACCACGCCGCCAAACTGGGCGTGGGCGGCCGTGATGGGCACGATGGCCGCGCCGGTGATGGTGGTGGCCACAAGGCACGCGGCGAATATTCGGGATTTCATGAGAACAACTCCTTCTGCCGGGGATCGAGGGGATTGGCGGCAGGCAGACCGACGCCGGGGAAATCGGGGATCAGCTCCGAAGCCCAGCGCAGGCCGCGCGCTTCGAGAAAGGCGGCGAGGAAGCCGTCCGCGCCTTCACGGTGCAGCAGCCCATCGATCAGGTTTTGGGTTTCGGGATCGGACGCGCCGCACAGCGCCAGCGCAACCGGACCCAGCGCGAGCTCGAACAGGCGGTTGCCGCGCCGGGATTGCAGGTAATAATGCCGCTTGGGGGTCGCGCGGGCGACAAGCTCTATCTGCCGGTCATTAAGGCCAAAGCGTTCGTAGGTTGCGCGGGCCTGCGGTTCGATCGCGCGGTCATTGGCCAGGAAGATGCGCTGTGGGCAGCTTTCGAGGATCGCGGGGGCGATGCTGCTGTCGGCGATGTCGGCCAGCGATTGCGTGGCGAATACCACGCTGACATTCTGCTTACGGAGAACCTTGAGCCATTCACGGATACGCGCGGCGAACAGCGGGTTATCGAGGAACACCCAGGCTTCATCGAGAATCAGCAGCGTAGGTCGCCCGTCGAAGCGCTCCTCAAGCCGGTGAAACAGATAGGTCAGCACCGGCAGCACGACGCTGCCTGAGTTCATCAATGTCTCGGTCTCGAAGCATTGCACGTCGGACAAGCGCAAGCGGTTTTCGGCCGCGTCGAGCAACCGGCCGAACGGGCCTTCCAGCGTATAGGGCATCAATGCGGATTTGAGCGCATTGGACTGGAGCAATACCGATAGCCCGGTGAGCGTCCGTTCCTCCGGCGGGGCGCTCGCGAGGCTGGTGAGCGCGGACCACAGCGCCTCCTTCACGTCCGGGGTGACATTGAGCCGTTCGTGCGCCAGCAGCGCCGAAATCCATTCGGCCGCCCAGGCCCGCTCGCTATCGTCGTCAATATTACGGAGCGGCTGGAACGCCGGCGCATCACTTTCACCAAGCGCATGATGCTCGCCGCCCATCGCCAGCACGGCGGCGCGCGCCGACAGCCCCTTGTCGAACATGTAGACCTGCGCTTTCGGGTAACGGCGGAATTGGAGCGCTAGCAGCGCCAGCAACACCGACTTACCCGCGCCGGTCGGGCCGACGATCAGCATATGGCCGACATCGCCGACATGGGTGGACAGGCGGAACGGCGTCGATCCGCTTGTCTCGGCATAGAGCAGCGGCGGTCCGGCCAGATGATCGTTGCGCGCCGGGCCTGCCCATACCGCGGACAGCGGCATCAGGTGGGCAAGGTTCAGCGTGTGGACCAGCGGTTGGCGGACATTGGCGTAAACATGACCCGGCAGCGAGCCAAGCCACGCCTCCACCGCATTGACGCTCTCGCGGATGCAGGTGAAACCAAGGCCATTGACGATCCGCTCGACGATGCGAACCTTCTCATCGGCAGCGGCGCGATCCTCGTCGGAAACCGTGATGGTGGCGGTATAATAGCCGAACGACACATGGTCGCCGCCGAGCGCCTGGAGCGCGAGATCGGCATCGACCACCTTATTGTCGGCGTCGCTGTCGGTCAGCGGAACCGGCTCGTTCATCATCACTTCGCGCATGAGCTGGGCGATGGACTTGCGCTTGTTGAACCATTGCCGTCTGATCTTCGTCAGCGTCTTGTTGGCCACCGTCTTGTCGAGCGCGATGAAGCGCGTCGTCCAGCGATAGGTAAAATTCTGATGATTGAGCGCGTCGAGGATGCCAGGGCGCGTGATATTGGGGAATCCCAGCACGGTCACGGTGCGCAAATGCCGGTCGCCCAGCATCGGTTCGATGCCGCCCGATAGCGGCGTATCGACCAGGAGGCCGTCGAGATATATCGGTGTCTCGGGGACCGCGACGGGATGGCGCTTGGCGGAGATGCAGCCGTGGAGGAAGGTCAGCGTCTCGCTGTCGTCGAGCGCGCGCACCTCCGGCATGATCCCGGCGAGGAGATCCAGCACGCGATCGGTTTCGGCGATGAAGGCGCGCACTTCCTGCCGCCAGTCGCGGCCTTCCTGGGGAACGTCGCGTTCCAGCAGCGCCCGTTCGGCCCGGCTCACCTGATCGGCGGGCGGCAGGTAGCAGAGGGTAAGATGATAGCGGCTCTCGGAATGCTCAGCTCGCCGCCCGTCGAAATGCGCGCGCCGTTCCTCGTCCACCAGCCACGAGGCGGGATCGGGAAAGACACTGTCGGGATAGCCCAATGCCTCAATCCGTTCGGCATCGAAGAACAGTGCCCAGCCGGTTCCGAGACGGCGCAGTGCGTTGTTCGCCCGCGCACAGACCGAAATCAGTTCGGCTTCGGTCGCGGATTCAAGGTCCGGTCCGCGAAAGCGGAAGGTGCGCTGGAAACTTCCGTCCTTGTTGAGCACCACGCCGGACGCGACCAACGCCGCCCAGGGCAGATGGTCGGCAAGGCGATCGGCGATGCCGCGATATTCTTTGAGGTTCAGCATGTAAGATACGCCTTTTGCCGAAGGTGGCGGGCCAGAACGGCGGCGAAATCAGGATCGCGCTTCGCCGCGAACACCGCGAGGCTATGTCCGACAAGCCAGAGCAGCAGCCCGGCAATCCATTGCTGGAGGCCCAGCCCCATCGCCGCCGCCAGCGTGCCGTTGAGGATCGCGATCCCACGCGGCGCGCCGCCGAGCAGGATCGGTTCGGTGAGCGCGCGGTGAAGCGGCACCTCGAAGCCATCAATATGACCATTGGCGATATGGCCACCTGCGGCGACGGGACTGGTTCCCGCCATCAGACCAGCGCTCCGCCGCCGAAGGAGAAGAAGGACAGGAAGAAGCTGGACGCGGCAAACGCGATCGTCAGACCAAACACGATCTGGATCAGCTTGCGGAAGCCGCCCGAGGTCTCGCCAAATGCCAGCGCCAGGCCGGTGGTGATGATGATAAGGACCGCGACGATCTTGGCGACCGGCCCCTGCACCGACTCCAGCACCTTCTGGAGGGGTTCTTCCCAGGGCATCCCCGAACCGGCGGCAGACGCCGCAACGGGCAGGATCAGGATCGCGGCGGCAATGAGCGCCAGCCGCAGCGGCAGGCGGACGGCGGACGGATTGAGGCTATACATGTCAGTCTCCTTTGCTGGTGGGGATAGAAAGGTCGGTGACGGCGTAATCGCCGTCGCGTGTCAGACCGCGGACCTCGGCCACGCTCTCGATCCTGCGGCCGGTTCCCCGGCCGGAGATGAACACCACCATGTCGATCGCCTCGGCGATCAGGCGGCGCGGGACCGTAATGACGCCTTCCGAAACAAGCTGCTCGATCCGGTAGAGCGCGGAACGCGCGCTGTTGGCGTGGACGGTGGCGATGCCGCCGGGATGCCCGGTGTTCCAGGCTTTCAACATGTCCAGCGCTTCGCCACCGCGAACCTCGCCGACGATGATGCGGTCTGGACGAAGGCGGAGCGTCGAACGCACCAGGTCGGCCATGCTCACGATGCCGGGTTTGGTCCTGAGCGCCACGGTGTCGGGCGCGGCGCATTGCAGCTCGCGCGTGTCCTCGATGATGATGACCCGCTCGTCGAGCGTCGCCATCTCGGCCAGGAGCGCATTGGCGAGCGTGGTCTTGCCCGAACTGGTTCCGCCCGCGATGAGTATATTCTTGCGCTCGACCACGGCCATCGACAGCACTAGCGCGACCTCGGCGCGCATGATGCCGTCCGCGACATAGTCGAGCAGCCGATGGATGCGCGCGGCGGGCTTGCGGATAGAAAAGCAGGGCGCGGCCGATACGGGCGGCAACAGTCCCTCGAACCGCTCGCCACCCTCAGGCAATTCCGCGCTGACGATCGGGGCGCCGGCATGGACCTCGGCGCGGACGTGGCTGGCGACCAGCCGTATGATGCGTTCGGTCTCCGCCGGCTCCAGGCGCACCTCGGTATCGACGCGGCCTTCGCCGAGCAGGTCGAGCCGGAGCGAGCCGTCGGGGTTGACCATGATCTCGATGACGCGCGGGTCGCCAAGCGCGGCGCCGATCGCCGGTCCCATCGCTGTGCGCAGCATGGCGCGGCGGCGGCCTTGCGCCTGGGCGTTGACGCCGGCGCTCACTGTTCCACTCCTGCATCGGACGGCGCAGCACCGATCGAACGGCCGGTGGCGAGCTGGCGGCCGACCTGATCGACGAAACGGCGGAAGCGTTCGCGGCCGACCGCCTGCGCGGCCTTGTCGGCTTCGGGCAGCGGCGCGGTGACGGTGAGTTGGTAGCGAATGAACAGCGACAGCGTTTCGAGCAGAACCATGCCATCGCGCTCGATGCGGCCAAGCTGGGTGCTGATCCGGTCGAGCCGGGATTTCAGCAGGTCGTCCACTTCGCGCGTGGCACGGCGATTGAGATAGTCCCGCAGTGCATCGGAGACGATCGCGGATTTGGACGTGCCGGGCTTCGATCCCAGCATGTCGAGCCGGGCCGTCAGTTCGTCGTCCAGATAGAGATGATGGCGCGGTTTCATCGGCGCGGCCTCAGAAGCTTGGCAGCAGATCGTCGCCGCGATCCGTGCCCTCGTTGATGGCGTGCGCGCGCTGGACCGGGGTGAGACCGCGTAGCCGTTCCATCGCCCGCCGGTCGGCCACTTCGTCGCCCTCGTCCTCGATGCCGGTCAGAACCTCCTTGTCGGGTTCGGTGGGATGCACGCTCTCTTCTTCGGGGATGCCGGGATGGCGCTGCTGCTGCAAACCGCCTTCCGCTTCCTCGTCGAAGGCGGCGCCTTCCGCGTCGTCGGCGGCGGTCAGCCCTTCATGCAGGCCGCGCACTTCGCTGCCCCAGTCGTCGGGACGCGGGCCGGGACGATCGACATAGACGCCATCGCCGCTGTCGAGGCTGGGCGGCGGCAGCACCCGCGACGTGAAGTTGCGGTCTTCGAAATAGCGCAGTTTCTTCGCCCGGATCGGCGCGAGACCGGATACCAGCACCAACTCGTCGGCGGGCGGCAACTGCATGACCTCGCCTGGGGTCAACAGCGGGCGGGCCGTCTCCTGGCGACTAACCATGACATGTGACAGCCACGGCGCGAGGCGATGCCCCGCATAGTTGCGCTGCGCGCGCAATTCGGTCGCGGTGCCAAGCGCGTCGCTGATCCGCTTGGCGGTGCGCTCGTCGTTGGAACTGAACGCGATGCGGACATGACAGTTGTCTAGGATGGCGTTGTTCTCGCCATAGGCTTTGCTGATCTGGTTGAGCGATTGCGCGATCAGATAGGCGCGGATGCCGTAGCCGGCCATGAAGGCGAGCGCCGTCTCGAAGAAGTCGAGCCGCCCCAGCGCGGGGAACTCGTCCAGCATCATCAGCAGTTGGTGTTTGCGGCTTTTCCTGGGATCGCCTTCCAGCCGTTCGGTCAGGCGACGGCCGATCTGGTTGAGGATAAGTCGGACCAGCGGCTTGGTCCGCGATATGTCGCTGGGCGGAATGACCAGATAAAGCGATACGGGCACCGGCCCATCGACAAGATCGGTGATGCGCCAGTCGCAGGCCGCCGTGGTCATTGCCACCGTGGGGTCGCGATAGAGGCCCAGGAACGACATGGCGGTCGACAGCACGCCCGATCGCTCGTTCTCGCTCTTGTTCAGCACTTCCCTCGCCGCGCTGGCGACGACGGGGTGAACCTGCGGATGCTCCTTGGTGCCGAGATGGTTGGTCGCCATCATCCGGCGCAGCGTGTGTGCGAAGGAGCGTTGGGGATCGGAGAGGAAGGTGGCGACGCGCGCGAGGGTCTTTTCTTCCTCTGCATAGAGAACATGGAGGATTGCGCCGACGAGCAGGCTGTGACTGGTTTTCTCCCAGTGCGAGCGACGCTCGAGCGCGCCTTCCGGATCGACGAGAATGTCCGCGATATTCTGAACGTCGCGAACCTCGTCGGGGCCTTTGCGGACTTCTAGCAGCGGGTTGTAGCGGGCCGAACGCGGGTCGGTCGGGTTGAACAGCAGGCAATGCGAGAAGCGCGACCGCCAGCCGGCCGTCAGCGTCCAATTTTCGCCCTTGATGTCATGCACGACCGCGCTGCCGGTCCATGACAGCAGCGTGGGCACGACCAGGCCGACGCCTTTGCCCGAGCGCGTCGGCGCGAAGGCCATGACATGCTCTGGTCCGTCATGGCGCAGATAGTCGGCGCGATACCGGCCGAGGAACACGCCGGCATTGCCGAACAGTCCAGCCCCCGCCATTTCGCTGCGCGCTGCCCAGCGCGACGATCCATAGGTGGTGACATTGCGGTTCTGCCGCGCCCGCCACAGCGAGCCGGCGATGGCGGATGCGCAGCCCAGGAAACCGCTCGCCCCGGCCAGCATTCCCGCCTTGTCGAAGACGTGCGGCGCATAAGCCTCGTAGTGATACCACCAGCCGAAGAGCTGCCACGGGCGATAGACCGGCACGCCGAAGGCGATAGCCCAGGGTGCCCCGAGCTGCGCCTGATAGCCAAGCATCGCGGCGGCCCATTGGGTCGCCGCCCACACGCCGAAGATGACGATAGAGAAAACGACGAAAATCTGCCCAACGAGCAGCTTGGTGGGGGTCATGATGCTGGCTCCGACTCGCGGACCGCAAGAGGCGGCACGAACGGAGCCAAGGCTGGCTCAGATTATGAAAATGGCTTATCCCGCTTAAATACGCCCAAGCTCACAGTGGAGACGTTCCTGTCCTTGCAAGTCGAGCCGGCAAGTTGAGCAGACCAACAGCAGCGAGCGACAAACAGGCTGTCCCGCATTGCAGCGGATAGGGTATAAAATAGCCGATCGTTTCGGGAGAATAATCCGTGGCCGTCTATAGGCAATCGATACCGATCGTAAGAAACGAGATCGGCGCAAGTGCCGAAGACCTGACGCTGAATCTGTTGGCAGGCTTGAAGCATTTCGCTGCAACGCGCGCGTCACGCCAGCTCATCCGCGATTATGAAGCTGCGGGCGTCAAAAGCGAGATGAGCGTCCCCCTGTTGAGGGAAGAATGCGCGGTCGATCCGCGAAAGCTGCGCCGCGCCCTTCGTCTTGCGTTGCGGACTGCGCTTGGCGAAGCCTCGGCGGGCGACCTCATCCGTATAGAGATACTGCCCGATCGCAGCTTCGAGGCACTGAATATTGTTGCCGGCCCCCTCGCGGAGGTTCGCCCCGACCTCGTTCGGTAAGGGTTCATCTCCACTGAGTCCGATGATACGAAATGTCGGTAGTTATTGACAAATGCCGACATTTCGTATCATTGAGGCGTATGAACGTCGCCGCGCCCCTCTCGAACCAGGCTATCGCTATCGCCCGTTCGCGCGGAATCGCACGGGCGCGGGATTTCCGCGAAGCGGGCATCCCGCCGGCCAGCATCGCGCGACTGTGTGAACAGGGCCGGCTCGTCCGGCTTGCACGGGGCCTCTATCAACTCGCCGACGCCGAGGACATGGATACGGCGCATAGCCTGGCGGAAGCTGCGCGCCTCGCGCCGCATGGCATCATCGCTCTGCTGTCCGCGCTGCAATATCACGGACTGACCACGCAACTCCCGCACGCGGTCTGGATTTGCTTCCACCACAAGGCACGGATTCCGCGCACGCTGCCCTTCCGCATTGAGGCGGTGCGCGCTTCGGGCGACGCCTTTGAGGCAGGCCGCACGACGGCCCAAGTCGAAGGCGTCGCCGTGCCGATCTACGATCCCGCCAAAACCATTGTGGATTGCTTCAAGTATCGCAGCCGGGTCGGCCTCGATGTGGCGATCGAAGCCCTGCGCGACGGCCTGCGCCAGCGCAAGGCGACTCATGCCAATCTCCGGCGCTACGCAACCATCTGCCGGGTCGAGAACGTCATGCGCCCCTATCTGGAAAGTCTGTCGTGACGGAACCGCCGCGGAAGCGCGACATGGCGGCGTCAGTGCGTCAACGCCTCCTCGACCAATCGCGAGCTTCCGGCCAGGACTTCCAGCGCCTGCTCGTCCGCTATGGCATCGAACGGCTGCTGTATCGCCTGTCCAGAACGGATGCGCGCAACCACTATGTGCTGAAAGGCGCGATGCTGTTCGCCGCGTGGGCGGACGCACCGTTCCGGGCCACCGGCGATCTCGACCTGCTGGGCTTCGGAGACGACGACGTGGACGCGGCGCGGACGACCTTCGCGGACCTGTGCGAAGCGGAGCCGGAAGCATCGGCGGACGGCCTGATTTTCGTGGCCGACAGCGTGAAGGTCGAACGCACGCGCGAGGATGAGGACTATCGCGGCCTGCATGTCCGGCTCGAAGCCCGGTTGAAGAACACGCGCGTCCCCATCCTGATCGACATCGGTTTCGGCGATCCGGTCCACCCGGCGCCGCTCGATCTCGACTATCCGCGCCTCCTTCCCGATCTGCCGCCCGCGCATATCCGGACCTATCCTCCGGAAAGCGTGATCGCGGAGAAGTTCGACGCGATAGTCCGGTTCGACGCCGACACGACCCGGCTCAAAGACCATTACGACATATGGGCGATCTCCGAGACATTCCCCTTCGAGGCGGAAACGCTGACCGAGGCGGTGCGTCGAACACTCGTCGGACGCGCGCGCGCGGTTCCCGCCGAGTGGCCCGCCGGCCTGACACCTGATTTCGCGGAGCGGCCGGACAAGCTTGCCCAATGGCGGGCCTTCCTCAATCGCAGCGCGCCGACGCTAGAGCCACCGCCTTTTCCCGAACTGATCGCGCTGCTGCGCCTTTTCCTCCGTCCGGTCCTGCACGGGCTTTCGGCGGGCGGTGAAGGCGGGCGGCTTCGCTGGCTTCCCGGTCACGGTTGGACCGATCAGGATGATTGAACGCGCGATCCGAGGTCGGGGGGCACGATGATGAAGCATATAATCGCGGCATTGATGCCGCTCGCCAATTCCAAGGTAGCCGCGACTATCGCGCCAGCGATCATATCGACCATCTTCGGTGCAATCACCGCTCTCGCCGTGTTCTGGTTCAAATCACGGGAGCCCCTGAATGGCGCTATTGTCTGGCAATGGCAGTACTATCCGAACGGACAGGAAAGCGAAGAACCTTTTGTCGCGGTGCAGAACAGGGCTGCGACTCCAGCCTTCATCAAGCGCGCCCGCTTGCTCAAGGGCAATTTCATAAAGCGCGAAGCAAGCCGCTATGCCTTCTCCTACCCTGAAATGACCGATGGCAGCTTTCCGCTTGAGATAGCGGCCCAGGGTGTTTCGACCTTTCCTCTTTCCCAATCGTCGGCCGACAAGATTCTTGAGCAGGCATATTGGTTCAACAAGCTCATCAGCTACGTCTTGAAACGCCCTTTCCTGTGGGTTGAACTCAAGACCATCAGCGGTCGGAGGATTGTCATACCGGCCAACGATGCAGCGGACTTCCAAGATAGGCCCTTATGGATCGACCTGCATTGGTTTCCGCCACCCCGACCGTTATGGGCTTCCGCGCCGAAAGAAAATTGACGTTCCCATGTTGCGAAAGCCGGGTGTCACGCGGCGTCGACCGCATGCGCTTGAAGCCGCACGCCAAGCCGCTTGCGCAGTGCACCGAAGATGATCGCCAGATTGTCCATACTCGGATTGCCCTTTTCGGACAGCATCCGGTGGAGGCTCTTGCTCGGGCGATTGGTTTCGGCCGCCAACGCCTCGAACCCGACCGATGCGTTCACCAGATCGCGCAGGATCAGCCGCGCGGTATCCGGCTCACCGTTGAGGAACAGCGTCGCAGCCTCATCGAGAAGCGCCTTGGCGAAAGCAGGATCGCGCGTGGCGCGTTCCTTCACCGTCTCCTTGAAATCGCGTGTCAGCATCGTCGTCTCACTTTCCACCCTTCGGCTTCGCCGCCTTCCGGACCTTGTATTCCGCCAGCAATGTTCGCGCCCACTCGATGTCCGTCTGCTGCCGATTCTTCGTCCCGCCCGTGAACAGAATTATGAGCGTGTCGCCATCCTGAGTGAGATACAGCCGGTAGCCCGGCCCCCAGTCGATCTTGTATTCAGCAACGCCGCCGCCGAGCCATTTGACGTTGGACGTATTACCCGCTTCCAGGCGCAAGGTCGCGGTCGTGACCTTGGTGGCCGCCTGGGAGTCGAGGCCGTCGAACCATTCCCGGAAAGGGCAGGATTCGTCCCCGCGGACATATTCGCGCACAATCATTCTAACGTGCGACAAGTAACATATAGGTTACTCCTTGTCCATACTTTATGAAATCGACGGCCCGCTGCGCTGGCGGCCGATAGTCCAGTTGATCGCATCGCCGCGCATGATGCCCGACACCTGCTTGTCCAGATGGTGGTCCAGCACCGGCCGCCACGGCACCAGCGTGAACTCGCGGCTTTTCTCGATCAGCGCATAGCGGCCCGAGGCCAACTCCACCGGACGGCGATAGATACCCTCGATCCGCTCGCCCGGCCTTGCCTCGGCATAGCCAAGCCCCAGCTCGTCGGAAAGCTGGCCGGCGATCCGGCTCAGCTCGCGCCGCCGCAGCACCGCGAGCAGGTTAGCCCTATAGACGATGCGACCCTGTTCCTCCTGCGCCAGCCCTTCGGCGATCAGCCATTGCCGCCGTGCCGCGAGCGCCGTGCGTGCTTCGCGTCCGAACCCGGCCTCACGCAGCGGTTCGGGATCGGTGGCGACAAGCTCCCGGTCCAGCCAGGTCGCGCCATCAGCTCCGGTCTGCCAGTCCAGCGGTATCGCCGACAGGGTATCGATCAGCACCGGCGCGGCCTTCGCCTGTTGTGCCTCGAAAGCGGCGGCGCGCTCCACATGATCAGATGCGATTATCCAGGTTCCGTCCGCTTCGCGCTCGACCCCGCCGCCGCTTCTGGCCATCGCCCTGCGCATCGCCTCCAGCCGGCGGACATGGGTTTCAGCGAAGGTCTGCCGCGCATTGGGATCGTGGCGCAAATGGATGTCGATGCTGTAGCGCCCGCCATTGGCAGCGGCAATCTCCGCGATCGTGCGATCGACGGCGCGGGCCTCGGTCGGCTTGGGCGCAATACGCACCACGGCGCCGTTCGGGATCATGCCGGTGGCCTCGCCCCTACCGATATCGACATAATGGCTGCGTCCATCGGTGCCATCGACGATCAGATAGTGGCGATCATTATACTCGTCGGACAGCCCACGCTCCACTATGCGCCCAACGATCGGCGTCATGCTGGCGGGATCGGCGATGGCATAATCGGCCGGCCCTCGCTCTAGTCCATGTTCGGTGAAGGCGCGCTGCATGGTGCGGATGATGTCGCCGCGCTCGCCCATGCGCTTCAAGGTAACGTCCATCCCTTCGGCCAACCGCCAGCGGCCCGGTGCGATCTCGTCGGCCAGGCCGAGCCGCCCGAGCTTCTGCAGACGGCCGGCGCGCAGCGACTGGTAGAAGGGGTCGCGATCGGCGGCCGTGACCGCGCGGTCCGCATCCATGTCGCGCAGCAGGCGGCGATCGATGCTGGTCAACCGCTCATGTTCGATCTCGTGACGAAGCCGGTCCTCGATCTCGACGTCGGCGCGCGGTCCCAGGTCCAGCGACACCAGCTCGCAGGCGCGCTCGCGGATGCCGCTATTCAGATACTCCCTGCCGATCACCAAATCCTGGCCGCGCTCGTTGACACCGCGCACGACGATATGGGTGTGCGGGTGACCGGTGTTGAAGTGATCGACCGCCACCCAATCGAGCCTGGTCCCCAAATCCTCTTCCATCTGCGTCATCAGGCGGCGGGTGAGCGATCTGAGGTCGTCATAGTGCTGGCCGTCTTCCGGCGAGACGATGAAGCGGAACTGGTGACGGTCGCCGTCGCAGCGTTCGAGCAACGCCTTGCCGTCGGACTTGTCGTGCTCGGCCGAATAGAGCCGCCCCGGCTCGCCCTCGCGAGTCACGCCGTCGCGCTGAATATAGCGAAGGTGCGCGCGGGCGGCATCCATCGCCTTCGGCTTGTTGAGCAGGGCAATGCGGTATTTGACCATGACGCGGCGCTGGCGGAACGCGGCGAAGCGGTCGCGCGAGGCCAGCACGCGCCCGACGCCGACGCCGACGGCAATGCCCGAACGGTTGCCGTGGAACCGGCCGCGCCCGCCCGTAGCGGCCTTGATGCCGCCTGCGAGATTGGCGGCGCGCAGGACCTGGCTCATATAGCCCTTGTCGCGCCGGATCGGCGTCGTCCGCTGCTTACCCAAACGGGGCTCGAAATCGTCATCCTGCGCCATCGCCGCTCCTTTCGCACAGAGCATGGCGATCGCGGCGGCACGGCGAAATTGGCGCTACGGAAGATCGTTTGCGATCAAGGGCTTGGGAGGCACATAGCGCCATACCCCGCGCGATGGCGCCATCGGTCGCAGGCCGAAATAAGATGTGCAGACAACGACTTATGGCGCATTGACCGCAGGGCATGGCGCCATTTGTTTCATCTTGCCTTAGCTGCCTACCCCCTGAAAATGCTGGAAAATCTTCAAATCGCACTTCATCTGAACAGGTCGGACGGGGAGCGACGCCGCCGTGACGCCGCTCCCCGTACCGGTCAGCCCGCCCATGCTCCGACCGCCACTTCCAGCCTTTCCAGTTCGGCCAGAGCGGCTTGCAACTCGGCCTCGATTTGCCGCAGTTCGTCCACGTCGTTGATGCTCCGGAGTTCGGCGCGCAGTTCTTCGATATGCTGTTCGAGAGCCATGATTTCCTCCTGCCAAGTGAAAGACAAGAGGGCGCGCCCGGCGTGGAGCGGGCCGGGTCAAGGACCGCGCAGCGGCCGCGCCAGCGGCGATGGGGGTCACGATTTTTCTTGGGCGCCGCGACGCCTGGATTGGAGCAGCGACGCCCGATCGCCCAGGAAAAATGGTGGGGCCCCATCGTCCTTGAGGCGGCCCGCTTCATGCCGGATACTGGGTGGCCTTGAGCGGATTTTTCCTTCTCCACCCGCCCCCCTCATCGCTTGCCGCCCGGTGGCACGGTCAAAGGCACGAACAGCCCGCCCGATACGGGTTGATCCGATGCGTTTCGGGCGTCGCTAACAGCGTCTTCCGCGCCGCCAAGCGCGAAGAACAGGCGCGTCCCCGACAGCATCGCGGGCGGCATGGACGGCGTCGCCGGGGTTCGCGCGAGCTGGGCGATATAGCCCCGCGTTTCCTGGGCAAGCGGCCTGCCGGTGCGCAGATGCTCGGCAAAACGGCCGGGTCCGGCATTATAGGCGGCGAACAGTCCGGGGTAGCCGAAGCGGTCATACATGGCGCGCAGATAGGCGGTGCCCGCCATGATATTGTCGCGCGGGTCGTGCGGATCGGGACCGAGACGATGCTGTTGCCGCATTGCCGCCCAAGTGCCCGGCATCACCTGCATCAAACCCATTGCGCCCGCATGGCTGGTAATCGGACGGCCATTCAGATGCGTTTGCCCTGCGCTTTCGGCCTGCATGACGGCGGCGATCCAGGCTTGCGGCACACCGAAACGCTGCGAGGCCTCGGCGATATAGCGCCGCCAGCGTTCCACGGTGAGCGATACGGAAAACGCAGGGTGCGATGCCTGTGGTGCATCCTGCGCAGGTGCAGCCGTGGACGCGGCGAACACCATCAGGGCGGCGGCGAAGCGGGTCAGCGCAGCCATAAGGGCGTCGCCTTGCCGATCATTGCGGCTTCATCGACCGGCCCGAAATAGCGTCCGTCGAACGAGTCGGCGGCGTCCATCAGCAGGAACAACCGTCCGCCGCGCAGATGCTCGCAGCCGCTCCACCACGGCAAGGGGCGGCCTTGCCGGTCGGCGACGCGGCGCTCCGCGACCCGGCGTCCGTTGACGAATATCTCCTGCCCGAGCGCGCAAACCTCGTCGCCGTCGCGGGCCGCGACACGCTTGAGCAGCGGCACATTGGCGGGCAGATAATGGCGCTGTGCGGCGAGCTGGCGCACGCTCGCGGGCGTGACCGCCAGCACCATCTCGCCGGTGCGGATGCGGGCGCCGGGATGGATGCGCCAGAAGCCTATGGGCGCGCTGGCCGAGGCGTTCCAGACGACGCGCGGCGCGGGCCGGACAGCGAAATCGAGCGTGGCGGCGAAGCCGAGCAGCGCGAGGCCGATGCCGCCAGCGATGATGAGCGGACGGCGGCGAGCGCGGTTCGTGCGCCGCAAGGGCGGTTGCCATTCGAGCAACGGCAAGGGTGCGGGCCGTGTCATCGCCGCACCTCCGGCCGGGGCCTCTGACCGTTGGTGCGCGACCATTCGTCGAGGTCGTCGATATGGTAGCGGATGAAGCGACCGTGTCGCCTGAAACGGGGACCGATGCCTTTCCAGCGCATGTTTTCGAGCGTGCGCCAGTTGAGCCCGATATAATATGCGGCCTGCGCGGTGTTGAGAAACGGGCTGCCTTTTCGCGCGCGGGCGGCCCGGGCATTCTCGTCCTCGTCCATATGCGTCTCCTGTCCCGGTGCCCACGGACGGCAGGGGACCGCCCGTGGACAGGTGCAGTTGAGCGCGTCGGAAGGAAACGCGGCAGGCCCGAAAAAGGCCTCTGCGCAAAACGGGATGGGCCGCCCGCCAAGGCCCCCCGCCGGGTCCGGCACGGGGGCGAAAGCGGCCCCGGTTCAGGCGGCCTCGTTGACGATCAGGGCGAGCACGTCGTCATCATCCTGCCCGGCGGCGCGGCCGAGATTGGCGAAGATCGGCCAGGGCGCGATCTGCGGATGGAAGATGCGCAGCGAGATATAGGGCTTGCCGGTCTCGCGGTTGTGCCTGATCCAGCCCCCGCCGATGTCGCTGGGGCCGCTCCAGATGCGGAAGTCGGGCTGTTTTTCGCCGCGCTTTTCAGCATTAGGCATGATCTCGATGCCGAGCGGATTGCGGCGGCCGAGAAGGCCGATGGACCCGCGCATTTCGTTGGTGTCCGGGTTGCGCGAGACGATACCGAGAGTGGACATGGGACTTTCCTTTCACTGGTCGCCGGAGCCGATCCCCGGCGATGCTGGACCGTCATGGGCTGACCGGGACGGCCGCACCCGAAGGGCCGAAGCGAAGCGAAGGACCGGGATGCGCGGCTATTTTGGAGCGAAGCGGGCGCGAGGAGCCGCGGTCACGCGGCGGGGAAAATAGCCGTGGCACACCCGGTTGCGGGCGGCCGGGGCCGCCCATAGGTCCAACAGCAACAGCCGGGTTCGGTTTCCGGCGCGCCTGTGACGCGCGTCCCATGTGGCGTATCGGTCCCCGTGCGGCGCCCCGCACCGGCGAGGCGGGAGGCAGGAGCGCGCGCCACGCCATTCGCGCTATCGCGACGTCCCCCTCTGACAGCGCGGGAGATCGAGCGTGCCGATGACCGGATCATTGGCCCGCACCGCGCGGGTGCTGGGGCACCCCCCGGCGATTATGCCGCTCGTCTCGCCGCTCTGAATGACGCCGCGCTGGCCGATGTCGAGGGAGGCCGCGCCGATCCAGACGGAACGCGACCGCCATGACCGAGAGCCTATTCGGTGACGATCCCCAGCTTCGCGCGGGGCTTGCGCGGCGCTTGCGATGGCGGGGATGCGGAGGCCGGTTCGGCCTTTGCGCTCGTGGCGACGCGCGGCTTTCGGGCTGGCCTGACGACATCCGCCGATGCCCTTCGGCCCGATTTGGGCGATGGCCCGCGCGGCGCGGCGTCGCCCGCCGCGATCTGCGCGCCGGGGACTGGGCCGAAGGCCGGATTGTCAGCCGATGCCACCGCGCCGGCATCGGCGCGCGTATCCGTCCCGCGCGGTTTGCGCCCCAGCCCCAGCTTCTTCGCGACTGCGCGCCGCGCTTCGGAATAGCCGGGCGCGACCATCGGATAGGAGGCGGGCAGCTTGTAGCGCGCGCGATAGTCGTCCGGCGTCAGGCCGTGGGTGCCAAGATGCCGCTTGAGGCTGCGATAGGGCTTGCCGTCGATCATCGAAATGATGTGGTCGCGGTCCGCCAAAGACTTGCGCGCCGTGACCGCCCCGACATGCTCGGGCACGGCCGTATCCGATGCGGCGGCGCCGTCGAGCGCGGTCAACGCTGCGTGGGTGGAGGCGATGAGTCCGGGCACATCCTCGCCGCGTACCGAGTTGTTGGCCACGAAGGCCGAAACGATATCGACGGTCAGCGTCGTCAGGAGGTCGCGGTGCTCGTCGGCCATGAAATTATGCTCCGGGAAGGACAGTCGATCGTCAATGCGATGTGAGGACGCCCCTTGAATTTCAACTATAACGCCCGAGCGCAACAGAAAAGCACCGCCCGCGCGAGCCCGAAGGGCGCGCGGGCGGCGACGATTTTTCGGAAATGAAGGGGCGGCAGTGCCGCCCCTTCGGGATCAGTCACGCCGCGATGGCGTAGGGTTCGCCCGGCGCGACGGGTTCGGGCTGCACGATCTCCACAGTAAGCGGCGCGGGCACTGCCTTGAAATGCCGCTCCACCTTCTTCCACGCTGCCAGCGTCGGAAACGGACGAGCGGTGTAGCTGGCGGCGGGGAAGCGCAGCCACTTGGGCACCCACCGTTCCACCTTGGGGCGCTGGTTCGCGCCTGCAAGATGATCGCGGATGATCCCTTTCTGCGTCTTGACCTTCTCGGTGAGATTGCCGTCCGCCACTTTCTTGCCCGCCACTTCGCGGAGCATGGCGTTCGCCATCTGGCGGTCGCGGACAAGCGAGAAAAAGGCATCGTCGGGAGTCCAGAGGCTCGCCATCTCGACCTTGAGATAGCTGCCCACCGCTTCGACCACCGCGCTGCCCGCCTCCATCGTCTCGCCCATCACGATAGCGAGGACGGCGAGCACATCGGGGGCAGATAACGCCAGCAGCCGCGCGAACACCGCCGCCGTGCCCTCGCTCTTACCATTGCCCCCCGCGACGGTGGGTTCCTCGGGCGAGAAGTCGAGCAGCTTGAGGACGGCGCGGCGCTTCTCGTCGAACCGGGCTTCCGCCGCGCTCGCCTCGACGCTTTCGGTGATCGCTTCGTTCCGGCAAAAGGGCTTCTCGACCTTGACGCTCCATAGCGGCGAGCCGGTGATGGCATGGGCCACCATCAGGCGCAGCGCGACGGACGGATGATCGGCCAGCACGGCCCGCGCGGCGGCGTGACGGTGCAGGTCGATATAGGTCTGCAAGAGGCCGGTGGTTTCCGGGCGGGCGTTCTGCGCGGCCTGCCGGTCGGCTTCGGTGGTCGCGGCCTTCGCCTCCGCGCTGCGCGCCTTGCGGGCATCCTTGCCCGACAGCCAGCCCTCATGCGCTTCCACTTCGCCATTTTGGCGGATGGAAATATAGACCTTGCCGCCCTTGGCCTTGGGGGTCATTTCATGCTCGTAGCTGTAGAAATGGCTGCCGGGTTCCATGATCTCGACGTCCGCCCATCCGGCCTCGATATAGGCGTCCCGCTTCGCCGCGATGGCCTCGTTCTGCGCGGCCCAGAATTGTTCGGCGTCGGCGAAAAACCCGTCCTGCTCGAACAGGTCGCCGACGATCTTGCCGCCATAGTCGCCCAGCGGGAAGATCGCGGCCTTGACCGAAATGGACTCGCCGCCCAGCAGCCATGCCTTCACTCGCGCGCCGGTGGGCGCGCGCTGCTCGGGATCGTCGAGCAACGCCAGCCAGTCCTTTTGCTGCGCCTTGCTGGCCAAGGTCAGGTGGCGGATGGTCGCCACATCGATCTCGCCCTTGCGGTAAAGCCCCCGGATGCGCGGCAGCAGATTGCCGAGCGCGAGGACGCGGCGGACATGGAGTTCGGTGAGGCCGAAGGTCTGGCCGATCTGCTCAACCGTGCGGCCTTCCTTCTGGATCAGCCGGGTCAGCGTCTCCCATTGCGATACCTCGTCGGGATCGAGACGCTGGATATTTTCAATGAGCGAGGCTTCGAGCGCGGCGGCGTCATCGCCTTCCTCAAGGATCGCGCAGGGCAGCGGGCCGTGGTAGATCCCTTCGGCAAGCGCGATGCCGCTGGCATGGGCGCGGCGGCGTCCGGCAACGATGCCGAACATGTCCGGCCTGCCTTCGAGGTCGCCGGGGCGCACGACCAGCGGCACGATCACGCCGCGTTCGCGGATGGACGGGAGAATGTCGGACACGTCCGGGTTCTTCTCCGCATGGCGCATGTTGGTCTTGCTGACGAACAGCTTGCCAGCGTCGATATTCGCGAGTTTCATGATGGCTCATCCTTTCGTGGGGTGGACCGGCCCGCCTGCGTTTCTGCCAAGGTGCTGCGGGCGGGCCGGATATGCGCGGGAAAGAGCCGCGCGCTCATCCGCCGCCGGGATGGTCCCCGGCGGCGGGATCGGGATCGGCGGGGGCAGCGCCCCGTCCGGTTTCGGTGAAGCGATGCGGAACGGGAATCGCGGATTGCCAGTCGCGCCAGGGCGACAGGTCGCGGCCCTCGATCACGGCGTCCACGAATGTGGGGCCGACATGATCGATCAATTTCCATGCGTCGGAATCGCTGGCGGCGATGATCGCGCGTTCAAGCGCGGCGTCCAGCGTGTCGGCCTCAACGGTGACGACACAGGCTTGATAGATCGCGCAGCCACATTGAACGGTATAGGCGGTCATGCCGCTGCCCTCAGTTCCGTGCTTCGCGCTGCGGGCGGCCCCCGTTCCGGGTCGATGGCGTCGGCGGCGGCTTCGTCGCGCTCGCCAAAGGCGAGGATATAATCCGCTGCCTTGCTCGCCTGACTGGCGGCGCGGAAGATGGCGCGGTTATCCTCGCGCAAAACCTCAAGCCACGATCCGACATAATCGGCATGGCGCACGGTCGGCACGATGCCGAGCGCGGCGCAGATGAAAGCCGCTGAAATCTCGGCGACATATCCTGACAGTCCAGCGAAAAATGGCGGTTGGAAGGTGAAAACCATCGGTGCCTCCAGCACTGCCCAAAACCCAT